>Ga0190283_1000850_pt1 | contig 15097 bp, 8 predicted proteins | sample 48691801_MG_FD_161669 | JGI IMG/M metagenome (GOLD analysis project Ga0190283, IMG submission 161669) | Hydrothermal vent microbial mat bacterial communities from Southern Trench, Guaymas Basin, Mexico - 4869-18-0-1_MG | ecosystem: Environmental > Aquatic > Marine > Hydrothermal vents > Microbial...
TCATGCCAGGACTCCGGTTGGGTGATAAACTCGAGTTGCGGAAATGACCAACTCACCCGGCCCATCACTCAGCGTGGGACACTGCATTGCGACGCCTGTTTGCTGCGGCAGCGTTGCCAGCAGCTTCGTCGCTGCGGTGTCCTTATCTCGTGTTAGCAGCGGCAGCGTCCTTCAAAAGCTGGCTCATGCCAGGACTCCGGTTGGGTGATAAACTCGAGTTGTGGAATTGGCCAACTCATTCAGCCCATCGCTTAGCGTGGGACACTGCATTGCGACGCCTGTTTGCTGCGGCAGCGTTGCCAGCAGCTTCGTCGCTGCGGTGTCCTTATCTCGTGTTAGCAGCGGCAGCGTCCTTCAAAAGCTGGCTCATGCCAGGACTATCGAAACGGCAGCGTCCCAAAACAGCTCTTCGCCTCACACCGCTCCCTCGCCGGCCTGGGTCTGGCCGTCCTTGTCGTATTGCGCCAGGATCGAATCGACCCTCGCGACCAGCTTCGTCCAGCCGAGTTGCTGGAATCCATCGCGCGAGCGCCTGAGCACCACCAGCCCATCTTTTGTCTGTCCCGCACCACACAGGAGCTGGCCGAGATCCAAACCCACCATGGCGATGCCGTCTAAGTGGCCGGTTTTAGTGAGGATCTCATATGATGACGATAAATGCGCTAGGGCTGCTTCGTGATGATTGCGAGAGAGCTCAATATTGGCGATGTCCCGGAGGCAGGCGGATTGACCTGCAAGATCCGCGAGGTCGTTGAATGCCAAAAGCGCCTCTTGATGTAGTTCTAAAGCCTCATCAACCTGTTCTCTGTCAACGCAAATGCGAGCAATGTCTTCGATAGTGACAGCGCGTTCGCGTTTGTCTCCAATGTCTTCGTAAATGCGAATCCTCTCTTGATGTATATTTAGAGCTTCGTCGACCTGTCCCTTGGATACGTATATGCGAGCGATGTCGCCGAGAGTGACGGCGCGAGAGCGCTTTTCTCCCAAGTCTTCGTAAATCTTTAGTTTTTCCTTCAATAATTTATGAGCATCGTCGAACCGTTTCTTGTCGATGTAGATGCGAGCGATGTCTCCTAGAGTGACCGTACGCGATCGACTGTCTCCAATATTTTCGAAAACTCTGATCGTTTCATAATATATTTTCAAAGCTTCGTCGAGCTGCCCCTTCAAATGAAAGATGCGAGCGATATAAACGAGAGCGATGGAACGTTCGCGTTGGTTGCATTTACTATTGAGTAGTTTTTCAGCCATTTCAAATGACTCAAGCGCTTTTTCAAGATTGCCGCACTGGAAATCGAGCCTAGCGTTACAGATCAGTGCTCTCGCATGTTCCTGTGGATCGACGCCATTTAGTTTGCCTCCAGTCGTACTAATTAATTCTAAAATCGAATTGAATAGAGCCCTTGCTGTACGGGTATCGCCTGCTATCATGCAGTTTTCACCCGTTTTCTGTAGTAGGCCTAATGAGGGCGACTTGTGCGCCTCTTCGAGGATCTCGATCGATCGACAGCCGAGATCGGCCGCGGTGGTGTAACGGAATCGGTTTTCCATTCCACGTACGGCATCCTCGGCCGTGACCATCAGGATCACGGCATCGCGAGCCAGGATCGCCAGACGGGTCAGCTCCTCATCGGCGCTGAACGGCCGGCTCCGCGCGCCTTCCGTTCCACCCCAGAGTTCGAAGAGCGGCCCGGCCGCCAGGGGGGCCAGGGCGGCTTTCTCTGTGTCGCTCAAGCGCCCGAACTTCGGCCGCGCCAGGGCGTTGACGGCGGCGGCCGGCTTACCAGGGCGTACCGGATCCTCGTAGGCTTCGAGCAGCCCCAAGCCGAACAGCCTGAGCAGGACGTGCTCGTTCACCGGCAGGCCAGCCTCGCGGGCCAGCCGGGTCAGGATCTCCACCGGTACCGGGCTTTCAAACAGGGTTGCGGTGCGCAGAAAACCCTTCTCGCCCTCGGAGAGCAGGCCAACGAGTGTGTTGAGCGCAATCCTCTCCAGGAACTCGGCTACCTCTTCCTGGTCGGGAGCGCGACCGTCCTCGAGAAAGGCGTGCAAGGCTTTCAAGGCTTCATCGCAGCTCTCCGGAGCCTCGAGGCCCAGACCGAAGAGCATATTCTGCAGACCCGGGTTGCCGCGGGCCGCTGTGATGACCCGCTCGGTGCGCGCGGGATCGATTGCGGGCAGGTGTGCTTTTTTGTCCTCTTGCTTTTCGCCGGCCCGCAGCGCTTGCCACTTCGCGTAGGCCTGCTTCCTGCCTTCGTATTCCAACATCGGCGGCAAGTGCAGCCAGTGCAGGCGGCGGGCCAGGTCCCGGCCCTCGTCGGGCAGGCGGAAGGTGTGGCGGCTCGTGAAGAGCAGGCGCGAGGTCGTGTCCGCCGCGTCGAAGGCCCCGATGATGGCGCGCACGGCGGGGATCAGATCGCCTTCCACCCGGTGCAGTCCGTCAGATGTGGCTTCGAGCAGTTGCTCGAAATCGTCCACCACCAGCAGCACCGGATGCTGGGCCGGCCTAGCCGTCGCCTCCGGTCGGAGTTGTTTGCATGGACCTTCCAGCAGCTCGCGGAGCGCGGTTGTGAGGGTCTCCGGATCGTCCTCGACCTGGTCGCGATAACGCTCGACGATCTCTGCGACCGCCCCGGTACCGACGAAACGGCTGAAGACCTCGAGCACGGCCCTGGCGTCGAAACGGCCGTGCAGCACGACGGGAATGTGCTCCTTCAAGCGATGGGCGATGCGTGCGGCCAGGCTCGACTTGCCCTGGCGCCCCATGCCGTGAACGAGCACCCCCGCCGGGCGCGCATCGAGGTGCCGGCTGCGGAAGGCTGCGAGGATCTCCTGGATCGGGCGCCGCCGGCCCACGAACTCCCGCGGACCTGCGACCGGCACTTCGCTGTCCCGCTCGTTGAGGAACGCTCTGTAGTTGTAGGTCAGGTCCTCGCGGCCCCGTGCACGCTCCCCGCAGCAGAGCACGCCGCCGCCGTGCGGGCCCAGGGTCAGGCGCGCCCGGTGCCAGTCTTCGGAGCGTTGGCCGCCCGCCGCCAAGGTGTCTCCGGGTGCCAGCAGAGTGTGGCGTGCCCGGGCAACGGACTCCTCCACTGTCTCGTGCAAGGCCAGCCGGCCGTACAGCATGGCGGCAAAACGGGTGGCCGCGGCGTCGCGCACGGGGCCGCTCCATCCCAGAACCGCCGGAGCACCCCGGGAGATCATGGACGCGGCGGACGATCCCAGCATGCGGTCGGGTACATCCGTTTCACAGGCCGACAGGCAGAGCAGGCGGGGGCGTTTGCCGCCGAGCTCAGTGGCCAGCTTTCGGGCCGTCACGCGATGCGGCACGCCCTCGTCGTCTTCCAGCAGGAGAGTCGGTTGCGGCGATGCCGTGCCGTGGCAGGAGAGGTGCAGGACATCGAGGGTGTCGGCACCTGCCGTCCGGGCCACGCACTCCGCCAGCAGCGGGAGGGTGCCGCTCTCGTCCACGGTGAGGTCGAGCCCGATCGAGCCGGTGGCCTCGAGAAAAGCCGCTTCCTCGGCCTCGAAGTTCAGGTGCCTCTCGCCGCGCGGCGCGGCCGCCATGAAGACCATCGAGAGCCGGTAGGGGGATGGATCAGGTGGCGATCCCGCCTTTCCGAGGCGCCTCACAGGGGAATACAGAATCCCCGGATCGGCGGCCAAAAATCCGCCATCAAGGGCCAGAAGTTCCCAGGGTGCCTCGAGGAACATGTTTTCGTTCTCGCCGGGCTTTGTCGAGGGCACGCTGAACTCGACGATGAACGGCGGCTGCCATGATTTTTCGAGCCTTTGCAGCCATCTCTCACCGCCGTCGAGCCACTCGCGCATCTTGCGACCGATTGCGAGCAAGGTCTTTTCGTTGTTGGGCCTGGGGAGGGCCTGCCGGTAGCTGAGGGCCCATTCCTCGAACTTTTTGAAATCCTCGTCGAGCTTGCGGGACTCGTTGATCCTGGGTTCCTGGCATCTGAAATGGAGGCGATCCTTCTCCAGGCGGACTTCTGCTCTCATTCCTGCCCCTCCAGACGATGCTCGATCTTGGAAGCCAGCGAGGCGCAGATCTCCAGGATCTCCGCGGTTTCCGCCGTGTCCAGGCGGCGCGCATCGCCCTTAGGTGAGCTTATGGTGACGCGGCTTTGAGGATTCTTTGCCAGCATCTCCTTGACGCGGGTCAGCAGGCGGTCGACCTTCTTTCTGAGCTCGATCTTCTCGGCCAGTTCAACCGCGGCCAGCAGCGCCGGGGGAATCGCCAGGATGACTCGGCACCAGGCCGCCAGATCCCCGCGGTACTGATCAGTGTGTGATACGGTGGCAGGCCGCTCGATACGCTGCGGCCGCTCTCCTAGCTCGGCCTCGAAAATGGCCTGGAGCTCCTCGGCCAGGCGCTCGGCGCCGGCGCCTTCTACGTGGATTTCGAGATTGTTGCTGGACATGGTCCCTCCCTTGTCGCCTCGAGACAGGTGATGGTCCAAGGATAGTGGGAGCGGGAAGGTGTGTACACTTTTTTCTACATGGGGGGGGATGCCCGTGGAGCCCTGAGATGAGAGCAATCGGAAGGTGGTTGACGTTTGTCGGTGTATCGTCGCCCTCCCTGACGGTTGGGCTACGGATGGCCTTGGTGCATGGGTGGGGCGTGGCGTGTTCATTCAGTCCATCGCTCAGCGAGGGAAACAGCACGAGAGGTCATTGTCCTGTGAGAGAGCAATCGGAAGGCGTTCGACGTTTGTCGGTGTATCGTCGCCCTCCCTGACGGTTGGGCTACGGATGGCCTTGGTGCATGGGTGGGGCGTGGCGTGCTCAATCAGTCCATCGCTCAACGGGGAAAGGTGCATGGGGTGGGGCGTGGGAAACAGCTTGTGCTGTGAGCAACTATATGGTCAGCACGCCCTGGATTACGAAAGTGGGACACTGCTCCCGGAGCAGTGCCCCACTCTTACGGTATACGATTTAAAAAGCGCCGAGCGGGGAGATTCCGCTCAGTCAGCTCGCTGCTTGGCTACAGGATCGATGTGGCGACGAGGTTCGTTACCTGACCGAACTGGGCCGCCTGCAGCCAGACGTTGCGCCCAGCGGCACCCGCCGGAACCGGCAGATTCCAGACCGCTGTACCCTGAGCGTCGCTGACGATTGTGCCGCCTCCCTGCTTGGGAGCAGCGAGGTCGAGGGTCACGCTGAGGAACGGCACAAAAGTGCTGCCAGGACCCACGAGGCTGTAGGCCAGGTAGGTGTTGGTGACGGGATCACCGCCGCTCGCCGTGAAGGTGCCGGTCTGGCCCGCCACCAGTGGATCGGGCGCCACGTCGAGCGTGAAGCCACCCTCGAAGGTGATATTGTCGAGGAACACGCTGTTGGCGTAGGGACCGCCCGAGCTGAAGTGGACCCTCACGATGCCTGCGGCCTGGATCGTCAGGACGGCGAAGGGCGGAAACGCGGTTGAGGGCCATGGCACGCTGTCGGAACCAACGACCTGGTTGTTGATGTCGTAGGCGGTGATTTGGAGGGGCGAGTCGTCATCACTGCCGAAATCTCCAGCTTCGATACTGAAAAAATTGACCGCGCTGTCGAAGAGGATGTCGGTGCCGGCCGGATTGGAACCGCTGGGCCACGGCCAGTCGATGAGTGACTGTCCGACATACCCGGCAAAGAGGGCCAGATCGTAGATGCGGTTGTCCGCTCCGGCGTTGATGGTTACGGTCATCGTGGAACCACCGGCGTTGGGGATGACCAGTGACTCGGCGACATCGAGGTACTGCTGTCCTTGCAGGTTGAAATCCTCGAAATCGATGACGTACTGAGCAAATGAGAGCGGTGCCAACACGAGCAACAGAGGTAAGAGCAGAATCCAGGCTTTCATCAGTGTTCTCCTTGTACAGAATTTCTACAGAGTCTTCTAAACCAACTGTTCGGATTTCAGGCGTACCACGGTCGCGCCGTGGGGAGGGATTGGCCGACCATGAGCGTGTTTTCTGGCCGCTCTTTATAGCAGAAATTCCGCTAAAATGCCATGCTGTTCACGAATCATCGAGGATATGAGCCAACGCGCGGTGGATGTCGCTGGCACGCGCCACGTCGCCCTCCCTCCACTATTCGGTAGGATTTTGGTAGTGATAACGCTCGCCTGGCGATCGTCGCAGCCCCTAACAGCCCCACTTTGCCACCGCGGCTATCCGCCGTGAGCCTCGCCCTTGGCGCCGGCCGGCTCTAGCTTGGCGCTCGGCGTGTTCGAGGCCTCCAAGTCGCCCGTTGCGTACTGCACGCCATCGAGCAGGTGCCGCAGAATCACGGGGTTCCAGAACAGATCGTGCTGGTGGCCGAGGGCGCAGTAGAATACGCGCCCCTTGCCGTAGCTCTTGATGTAGGTGATCGGAAAGTCGAGATCTTTACGGTGGATCCCGCCCACATTCATGTTCGTCTTATCCACATCGATGCTGAGGAGCACGCGCACCTCGTCCCGCGAGTAAGGCCCCTTGAGCTGGTAGATCTCGTCGCTGATCTCGAAGTGCTGCGCCTCGAAAGCCTGGGTGAGGGGGTGCTCGGGCTCCTCGATTTTCAGCGTCACCTTGGAGCCCGAGTTCCAGGGGTGATTGTCGAAGCGCGCGCCGATGATGTTGCCGAATTCGGGCCACTTGCGGAAGCTGGCCACCCCGGCGTGGATCACCATGAGTCCGCCGCCGCGCGACAGGTAATCGACCAGGTTCTGCTTGAGCAGGGCGTCATATGCCTCGGCCTCGACCTTCTCTTCCGGTGTCAGCTCCGCGTAGTTCTCGGGCAGGAAGATCTCGTTGTTGGTGTTGTTGAAGACCACCGCGTCGAACTGGGCCAGATTGTGCGCCTCGAAGAGCGAGATATCGTTGCTTAACACGGCCTCGTAAGCGCCGGTCTTGGCGGCCATGATCTCGAGGGCTGCTTTGCCGTAGGGGATCGCCGAGTGCTTGTAGCCGAAGGAGAGCGAGAACACCAGCACCTTGGCCGGTTTCTCCATCTCCACCCGGGCATTGCCTGGCGCGGCGTTAGCGATCTTGCGCGCCTCCTGAGCCGTAGGCGCCTGCCCGGCGGCACCCGTCAGGAGAAGATCCGGGCCGCACCACGACAGGATCAGCACAGATAGGAGCGCTATCAAGAGAGTCGGCTTCATGATTGTATCCCTCTCATCTTCGCACGAGTGTGTCGGTGATCGGTGATCGTGCGCGGTATATACGGCGGTATTAATGATTGTATATTTATCGATCCTCAATAGTCCGCGAGACGCCACGGCAGGCGCTCCGGCCGTGAGAGCATGCTGTTGGCCTCGTCGTCGTTGCGGAAGCGTTCCTTGGCCGGGTCCCACTCGAGCGGGTGGTCCAGCTTGGTGGCGATGTTTCCGATGAGGCAGATGGTGCACGAGCGGTGCGCCACCTCCACGGGAGCGATCGGCTGGCGCCGCGTGCGGATGCAGTCGAGGAAGTTGCGCTTGTGATTGTCGCTTTTGTAGAGGTGGATCTCGTCGGGGCCGATCTTGGATTCGAGCACCGACTTGGGATTGGCATCGATCTGGCCGCGCTTCACGTAGATCCATCCCTCCGAGCCCTCGAAGAGGACGCCCTGCTTGTGCGTCTTGTTGTCGGCGCAGATCAGCTTCACCCCTGAGGCGTAGGTGTACTCGATGCGCAGCGGGCCGTGCACATTCCAGAGCCCGCCTTGCGGATAGGCGGCCTCGCCCTGCAGCGCCACCGGGCCGGTGTACTCGGTGTCCATGGCCCACTGGGCGGTGTCGAGGTGGTGCGTCCCCCAGCCGGTGATCATGCCGGCGCCGTAGGCCTCGATGCGCAGCCACCCCGGCCGGCCGTAATCGTTCTGCGGATGCACGCGCTTCTCCGTGTAGGGCACGGCCGGCGTCTGCCCCAGCCACATGTCGTAGTTCAGGTTGGGCGGCACCGGCATCTCGGGTTCATCGCCGCAGCCTGGATCGCCGGGAAGCCCCACCAGCACCCGCTTCAGCTCACCGATACGACCGTTGCGCACGAGCTCGCAGGCGTGACGGAAGTTCTTGTCCGAGCGCTGCTGGCTGCCCACTTGCAGGATGTTGCCATGGCGGTGGACGGCGTCGCTGACCACGCGCCCTTCGGCGACGGTCAGGGTGAGCGGTTTTTGAATGAAAATGTCCTTGCCCGCCTTGGCCGCCACCAGCGCCGGCAGGGCGTGCCAGTGGTCGGGGGTGCAGATCGCCACGGCGTCGATATGGGGCTGCGCGATGAGCTCGCGGAAGTCGTCGTACATGGTGCAGCCAGAAAAGCTCGCGCTCGTGGCGCCGCCGCCGCCGCCACCTTCGCTGATTCCGGCAGCTCCGGTGGCTTTCTTGGCGTAGTATTCCTCCACCTGCTTCTTGGCGTTCAGCATGCGCTTGCGGTCCACATCGCAGACCGCCACGATCTGCACGTCGTCGAAGGCCAGGAACTCGGGGATGTCCGTGGAGTGGGCGATGCGGCCCGCACCGATCACACCGAGGTTGATGCGGTTGCTCGGCGCGAAGCGACCGAAGACCGAGGTCGGCAGGATCGCCGGCGCGGCTACGATGAGGGCTGAGCTCTTGACGAAGCTGCGACGGGTGACACGTGTGGATTTCATCGGATCTCCTTGGAGTCTACTTGAAACTGGTGTTGGTGAGGCTCGAGGCCGGTGGGTGGGCGAAATCCTGCCACAGGCGCTCGGCGGTCTTCGGATTCATCGCGCCTTCGAAGAGGCACAGGCGATATCTCAAAACGTGATCGATCCCAGGCTGCAGGATCCAGTCGTCGGCTTGAATCGGGCAGTAGTTGAAGAACACATCGCCTTGAGGCCAGATCCTCATCGGCTCGGGGTGGGCGTGATTCTGCGGGTGGCTCATGAAGAGCACCCCCGAGGATCCCAGGTCGGTGGTGCCCTGGACGATGCACCAGCGTGACCGCGAGGCGTGGCCGTCGGCGCGTGTTTTGCCCTCCGAAGTGAGATAGTCGCTGTTCTTGACGTTCCACTTGCCCGTGGCACGGAAGCCGAAACCCCCATAGCGATATTTTGCGAGCTCGAGCGGGCTGGCGGTGGCGCAGCTCTGGGTGATCGCGAAGTCCACGAGCTGGCCGGCGGTGGCGTGCTGGGTGCCGCCTGCGCTGGTGCCGGCGTCTTCGCTGCCCGTGTTGCCGCCGTCCCCCGAACGGCCGCCCGTACTGCCGCCCGTGGTGCCGCTTGCGGCTGCGAGGGTGGCGAAGGCGCGCACGTCCCACACCTCGTTGAGGGCCGCCTTCACACCGCCCGGAGCGCTCAAGTCCACGTGCTCCTGGCGCGCGCGGAACCCGCCGAAGACGGGGCCGCTGGTGTAGGAGAGGAACCCGGCGAAACGCACGGTTCCCTGTCCCTTGCCGAGGTTCCAGAAATCGACATCACGCCCCTCGAACTTGGTCTTGGTCCAGGGGGACCAGAGCCCCATGTGGTGGTAGTGGTCGGACGGATGGATGCGCGTCAGCTCCTCGCCGTTGGGCGCCCACAGGGGGTGGATGAATGCGCTGCGTACGTAGTTTTCGTGCACCCCCTCGGGCGGCGGGACGAGTGCGTGGTTGTAGCGCAGCACCGGGGTGTCGCCCGCCACGATGTCGAGGTGTCGCTCGGTGAGGACGGTGCGGATCACCGGCGGGGAGCGGTCGGGCTCCCGGTGGAGCGTGAAGATCCGATTGCCACCAGCCGGCGTAGCGCCGTCCAGGATGAACCAGAGCCGCGGAGTTTCACCCGGCTGGAGCTGGGCGGGGACCGGACGGCGCTCCTCGCCGCGCTGCTCCACGAGCCGTAGGCCTGCATCGAGGGGCAGCGGGACGCGAGAGAGGTCGATGGCCACCGGGGTGTACAGGCGGGCCGTCTGGCCGGTGTCCACGGTGATCTCGGCGATTACGGCCGACTCACCGGCTTCCTCGGCGCGGACGTTCGAGGGCGTAACTTGCACAGCCAACAGGACCAGAATACAGATCGTCCAAAATCGGCGCATCATGACGCGGCTCCAGCATTGCGTGCCAACGGATGGTCGTTTTCAAAGGGAAGCATACAGGCGGGACCATTGTACGGAGCGCTCCCGGCGAATTCCACAGCTCCATCGCGAACCTCAAACCCGGCGCGTCGTCGAAGGCTCATGAACAATGCCCTGCTTCTCGTGAATCTTTGCCACGTTGCCGCGCGCTATTGCACCTGCGCTTCGAGAACCACCCTGCGCGTAGTGAGCCGGCCCGGCTCGAGATCGACGACGATCTCGCGGCTCCCGTGACCGCGGGCCAGCACCGTGATGGCCAAGCTGCCGAGCGGCAGCTCTTCGAAGAGCTGCTTGTTGTCGGGCCGAAGACGACGACCGTGGCGGCCGAAGATGTGAGCCTCGCGGCAGGTGATGCAGGCGTCACGTAGCGGTGATCCGGCAGCATCCACGACCTCGAGGAGCAACGTCGCTGCCGGCTCGAGGGCGATCGCACCCAGATCGAGGTCCTGCCCGGGGCTGAGAGTGAACGGTTCGGAGAGATAATCGACATAGGCGCGGGCGTGGACCGCGAGCCGGTACCGGCCGGGAGGCAGCCATTCGAAGTGCAGGCGGCCATCGATTCCTGGTGAACAGGAGGCGATGTGATGATTCTGGGCGGACCTCAAAAAGGCGCGTAATCGGAATTCGCCGGTGATTTCGTCCTGCCGGTCTTGCTCATCCCAGTGTTCGGCATGGCGGCCTCGAAGGGCCGGCCACGTTTCGGGGAGCCGGGGCGGTGCGCCAGTCAGGCGGTCGATCAGCCGGCCGCGGACCGAGCCGCCTGGCAGAGTCAGATCGATCGAGAAGGGATCGGTGGCATCTTGCGGTATGACCAGCGCAGGCAAGGGGATCAACTCACCATCGTCGTGTTTTTCCTCGTGCTCCCAAGCCACCGACACCAGCCACCTGCCAGGCCCGGCCGTGTTGAAGAGAAAGCGACCATCGCGGTCGGTCGGTGCTTCCAGAGAGGCCGGCGGCTCGCGTCCGGGGAGCGGCCGTTTGACCAAACGGACGAAGGCGTCAGGGACCGGCTCACCATCGAAGTGGCCGAGGCGTCCCGAGATGGCGATGTCGCCTGCGTGGTACTCGCTCGCCGGCCGAAGGTCATCGGGATGGATGATGAGATCGGTTGTTTTGTTCCGTTCGATGACGATCTGGCGATCAAGAAAGAGGAGGCGATTGAAGCAAACGAGCGCTGTCCACTTGCCCTTTTTGAGCCGGAACGGCACTTGCAGACTGCCGCTATTCGATATGCTGAACGTGCCGCCGTCGTCCCGATTTCCGTTATCGTCGTCGAAGCAGATGTCGAACGTGGCGAGTGCAGGCTTGGTGAATCCCTCGATATTCAGCGCGAGGATTCCTCCCGGATCGAGGACGATCTCGTAATCATCGACCCTCTGGTTTTCCTCGACCTCGATGAGCATTTTCTCCCCGTCCAAAAAACCGTTCGCCCGGGACTCGATAGTGAACGATCCGGGAATGAGTCCGCGCAGGCAGAATCGCCCGGCCTCGTCGGTGTAGGCCTCACAGTACTGCTTGCTGCTCGAGGCGGAATGAATCGCGGTAATCGTGCACGGTGTACTGCTGAGCGGTTCTCCTGTGCTGCCGTCGATTACCGTGCCGCAGATGGTGGCACCGGCGATGTAAACGTCCCGTTCCACGACACCCGGCTTTTCGAACCTGATGAAATCCCAGGTCAGTTTGCTCGAGAAGCCGGGGAACCCGATGAACACCAAATAGTCTCCCGGTGGGAGCTTGTGTCGCGCAAATCGTCCGTTGTCGTCGCAGACGGAATACCCATGGTCCATGAGAGGCAGGGACAGCCATGGCGCCGATCCGATCCAGTTAGCCCGAACCATACCACCTGCAACAGGCTCGCCGTCGCGGTCAAAGAGGGTGCCGCGCCAGGTGACCAAATCATCGGAGGGGCCGAAATCGACGGTGACGTCCTCCGCGCCGATGCTCACCGTTTCGACCTCCCGCGTGAATCCGAAGGTCTCGGCCGTCTCACCAGGCGGCGGGCCGACGTGGAGGTGGACCTCACCGGGCAGCACCGGCGCCGTGCGAAAGGTGCCGTCGGGGCTGCTGAAGGCCGGCCGGGCCAGGTGGATGTCGAGCCCTTCGGGAATGACCATGACGCCGGCGATCGGCTTCCCTGTATCGTCGCGCACGCTGCCGCTGATGCGCGCACCGTGCTTCAGCCGGATCACCACCTCGTTGCCGCTGTTGATCGCCGTAGTGGCGCGCCCCTCGGCATAGTCGGGGTGCACGGCGATGGCGATCAGGGACCACTGCGCGGGGTTTTTGAAGGTGCGCAGCCCGCTCAAGGTGAAGCGGCCCGCGTCGTCGGTCTCGGCGCAGGGACAGGCTTCCTTGAATCCGATGAGCGGCGCCCAGGGAGTCCAGTCCGAGCTGAAGCTGCGCCTTCCCCCGGTTTTGAATTGCCACGTGTGACCGACGAGTGCCCCGGGGACCCCTTCTCCGCTTTCATCGTCGACAACCCTACCCGTGAGGCTCCAACCCGGATCCAGACGGAATAACATTTCCTGCGACCTTTCGTCCCCTTCGCTCAGCTCGATTTCCCGACGAAACATACCGTCGTACCGCGAAGAGCTGATGTGCACGTGGTAGGTGCCATTATTGGAAACGGGTACTCGGAACGTACCCTCGTCGTCGTGCACTATGCAGTGCACGACAACCTGATTCAAAGATGAGGAGTTTATTCGACCACGTTTGACGACCTTCAGATCGAAGCTGGTTATGGGCTCGCCGCTACGCTTATCCACCACCCGCCCGGCGATCACCAGGCCTGCAGGTGCGTCTAGCTGGTTGGGTTGCGCCTCGCTGTCACCGCCTCCACCTGTTCGAGCGGCCGCCAAATTCGTTGCGGTGTCGACCGCGCTCCCTGCGCTCTCGGTTTTCTCGGCGCTCCCGGCCGGCAGCGAAGGCAACACGATTTCCAGGAATGCCGCGTCATCGTCCGCCTCGGGCTGCATGTGCCGGCACGCGGAGAGTCCGACGAGGCCGACGATCAAACTCAGCGCGATACTCAGAACAGTGATCCCAGCGTGAGCCCTGCGCATAACCACCTCCACGAGCGTTTTCGACGGTGTCTCGAACTTTCAGTCACCTTTGTGCACTTTACACACCCATGCACTGCGAGGTCAACTGCGGACATTGAGTCTGAATCCGTTCAAACACGAAGGTCACGAAGACAACGAAGGAAGAGCTCACTGAGTCATATCGAGGAGGAGTGATCCAGTGAAGTGTTTTCAACTCCTACAAATTGCACAGGACAATCCCATTCGATCTGTATGCCTTGCACATCGACAAACCGATGTGGAGCTTCATTCCCAACTTCGATCGCTTTGTGGTACGATGATTCCTGGCATTCCGAACCAAGGAGGAGATGAATATGCCCGGTGAATTCGCCGATTTGATCACACAACGCCTCGTTCTTAGGCGCATGTGCGCCGCCGATGCCGAGGTTATGTTTGCCTATCGATCCGATCCCGACGTGTGCCGCTATCAACCCTGGGCGCCGAGCGAGCTCGAGGAAGTCCGCATGTTCGTCGAGGAGATGGCGGCGATCGAGCCGGATCAAACCGGGACCTGGTTTCAAATGGCGATCACGCTGAAAAGCGGCAGGCTGATCGGCGACGTGGGACTGCATTTCCCGAAGACCCATGAGAGGCAGGTCGAGACCGGAATCTCGCTGGCCTTCGAGTTCCAACATCGGGGCTATGCCACGGAAGCCATGGAAGCCGTGCTGGAATACGCCTTCGGCGCCCTCGCCAAGCACCGCGTCTTCGCCACGATCGATCCGCGCAATCTGCCTTCGATTCGAATGGTCGAGCGTCTCGGCATGCGCAAGGAAGCCCATTTCCGGCAGAGCGTCTGGTTCAAGGGCGAGTGGGCCGACGACCTGGTGTATGCCCTGCTGCGATCGGAGTGGCTGGCGCGATGACCTCCTCACCGGGTGCAGAGAATTCGAGGCCGGGATATAGCGGTTCGATAGGAAAACGGCTGATCGGCTCGATAGATTATATTGTCGTGCTATGTGAGGAGTCACCCTATAAAATATCAGATCGCTGTGCTCGGAGGATATCTTGGATTTAATTTATGCGGATATCGAGTTGGTCAATCCGAAAGACGACGCTCTGAAGCCGCTCACATCTCGAAGATGACGCGATCTCACTCGCGCCACAACCGCGACTCGTGATCGACCTGGATCACCGCTTTGCCATCGCCTGGAAGAGGGATTCTCGCGGTGGCACGAAAACCGTTGCGTTCGAGCTCCATGGCGACGAGTTTGGCTGGCGATTTGGCGGCCCGCAGACCCAATCTCTCGAGGTGCAGCTCGGCCAGCGTGGCCGCGAAGCGACCCTTGGCGTCGCGGAAGACATGCTGTCCATGGTAGATCTCCATCAGCATCTCACGGGCCGGCAGGGTTGGATCGGCTTGATAGATCTCGGTGCCCGGCTCGGCCTCTGAGAACTGAACGAATCCCCAGCGCTCGGGGCGGTGCATGTCGATGATTCCTTGCGGCGACCAGACCCAGTTGTCCTCGGCGGTTTTTGGCACCTTGCGGTAACGGCCGTCGGCGGTGATCTCGTGGCGCCACTCGACGCGTGAGAAGTTGACGCGCCACTGGTCCCCTGGTTGTGGCGGGGCGGCCTTTCCCGGGTTGTACTGGGCCAGGCCGCTCCAGGGAAAGGCGATCTCCACCGACCAGCCCTCGTCTTCGTCGGTGGGGTCGCTCAGCGTTCCCGCCACGTGAACGGCCGATTTGAGGCCGTCCAGGTCGGTTCCGAGGATCGGCTCGCCGCCGTCCTTGTAGGGCTTCGGCAGGCAGAGCTCCCAGATCGTTCCGAGGGCGTTGATCTCGAACTCGTAGTAGTTGTGATTGTCGCCGTCGGGATCGATGAAAACCTCGAAATCGTTGTCCTGAAAGATGATCGAGTTTTTCTTGGTGAGCGTACCCCATACGTGAGGCTCTTGGAGGGTGGCGCCGACGTAGAAATAGTCATCGTCCCAGAGCATCTTCGCGCGGGTTTTGAAGCGCGGCGCCGGCCTGCGATCCCCCTCGAT
>Ga0190283_1000851_pt1 | contig 15095 bp, 12 predicted proteins | sample 48691801_MG_FD_161669 | JGI IMG/M metagenome (GOLD analysis project Ga0190283, IMG submission 161669) | Hydrothermal vent microbial mat bacterial communities from Southern Trench, Guaymas Basin, Mexico - 4869-18-0-1_MG | ecosystem: Environmental > Aquatic > Marine > Hydrothermal vents >...
ATCGGAGTATCCCAGCCATGGTAAACAACTCGATAACCTTCGCTATCGCAGTACCATAGTGTATCGTTAATTTCTACCGCGTTTTTTAAGGGATATGTGCTGCCGAATTGATTAGATATTTGTAGTTTATTCATACCCCTATAATACATGATTGTACGGAAGTATTGAAGCACTATTTCAAAAATCTTCGGACTCTCACCATGTCGAGGTTCTGGGGCGGAACCTTCACGAATCGTCGATTGCATCAAGCCTAAAAAGGCGTGTCAGGAGTTCTGAACTTCAAACAAATCGGCTTTCCTGTACGCTTCCCCAAATGCCCGTCGTATTCGTGCCTCGTAATTGGGTGCTTCTTTAAAATTAACATCTATATTTTTTGAAGCTTTATTGAGCATCTGAAGAACTACTTTTCCGTCATCAACAATCGATGGATCAAATGCGACTAAAACCTCATCGCATAAGAACTCCACAGCCGCTTTCGCGTCCGTTGCTCGCTTGTTTGCTTCTTCTTTGAGCATAGACATCCTGCAGTAGGAATAAGGTATCAAGAAAAATAAAAACATGAGAGCTACAGCCAAAGCGGCCACCGCAACGCCTGCAATCCGATTGCGCTTCCAACGCTTCCAGATACGGCCACATAAGTTCACCGGTCTTGCATAAATCATCTCTCCGTTGAGCACCCTGTCTAGATCATCAGCAAAGATCTCCATCGTCGGATAGCGGGAGTCTGGATTTTTTTCGATAGCCTTGAGAATAATGGTCTCCAGATCTCTGGAGATCCGGTTAATCAGCCGCCTGGGGGAAATTGGGTCACCGATGAGAATTTCGTGAAAGAGGCGTGTCGTTGTATCACCCTTGAATGGGAGTTGGCCGGTCACCGCTTCATAGAGAGCAACACCGAGAGAATACACGTCAGTCCGTGCATCGACACCCTTGGGTCTAGCTTCAACTTGTTCCGGTGAAGCATAAAACGGAGAGCCGCGGAACTCCCCGGTTGCTGTGAGGGTATCGAGATCGACATGCCTGGCGATTCCAAAGTCCATGAGCTTTGGTATGCCCTCGGGCGTAATCATGATATTGGCCGGCTTGATATCGCGATGGATCACCCCTTTCTCGTGAGCGGCTTGCAGTGCTCTTGCGATATCGCGAATCCATCTCAGAACCACCGATGCTGGAACGCCCTCTTTTTTCAACGACTTTTTTTCGATGATTTTGTTCAGCCCTTTTCCGGAGACCAACTCCATCGCTAGATATCGAATGCCCTTTTGTTCGCCGCTGCTGTAGACCACGACGATATTGGGATGCTTGAGATTCGAGATGATGTTGATTTCCCGTGAAAACCGTTCGTTGGCCGCAAGAGATCCCCTCGATTCATGGTGGATGATCTTCAAAGCCACCTCACGTTGCGTCGAATCCTGCAACGCTAGATAGACCGCTCCCATTCCACCTTTCCCGATCTTTCGGATCAGACGATACTCACCCAACCTGTTGAAGGGCAAATCTGAGTCGGTTTTGTATTCGTTGAATTTGACCCTTCTGGAAGTTTCTAGTCTTTCCATGATAGACCATGCCGGCCGGTCGAATAAAACATTAGGATTCTCATGTTCCCTTAGAATGATTTCCAACTTCTTTTTCAAATTTTCATCGTCGACACCGACCTGCTCGATAAAATTCTGTCTTTCTTCTGTTTTGTATTGGAGAGCGGTTAGGTAGAGATCCCTCAGTTGATCGATTTCATTATCCGACATATTCAAAATCCCTTTTCATCATGGCCGACAACAATGCCTTGGCATACTGCCAGTCCTTGGAAACAGTTCCCCTGGAAACATCGAGGATCTCAGCGGTTTGATCCTCGCTCAACCCTACGAAATAGCGAAGCTCGACAACCCAACAAAGCCTCCGATTTCCTTTCTCCAGGTCGAGCAGCGCTTTGTCGAGGGCTTCAATCTCCTCACAAGATGTCTCCAGCGATGATATCTTGTCCTCGATGTCGTATATCTGATCGATCGATATCGGGATTTGGCCTTTTCCTCTCTTCAAGGCGTTCCTCTTCCTCGCTTCCTCGACGAGGATACGCCGCATCGCACGGCCGGCAACGACATAAAAGTGAAACCGGTCTTGCCATGACACATTACACCTGACGAGTCTCAAATAGGCTTCATTGACGAGCTCGGTGGTGTCCAGAGACCGGTGCGACTTCTCTTTGCGCAGGGTAGCGCGTGCTCTGAGGCGTAGATCGTCATAAATAATCGAAAACAATTTGATCGATTCCTCGCTGATATCGAATTGGTGGCTTCGATTAGCTGACAGGAAAATTAGAGACAGTCGCCGCATGGGTCTGCTCTGGACAGAAGCCGAGGATGGCCACATAATAGGCGATTGAAAAGTCCGACACGACAACGAGCCTGAATTTTTGAGTTGCCGTTCCAAGTCGCGGTCCAATCTGGAGGTCGAGTCCCATGAACACCTCGCGTAGCCTCTTCAATTGCCCGGTCTTCAATTGCCCGGTCTGTAATTGCCCGGTCTGTCCGTTCCTGATCACCGCCTTCCTGCTCCTCACCCTGGCAACTGGAGTGAATTTTCTGACGGCAGCCACGATCTTCGTGCCCGACGACCACGCGACGATCCAAGGCGCCATCAATGCGGCCGGTGACGGCGATGAGGTCATCGTGAGGCCTGGCACCTATGGGGAGAACATCGATTTCCTCGGCAAAGATATTGCGGTTAGAGGCGAGCAGGGCGTTTCAGTGACAACCATCGACGGGAATCAGGCCGGGAGCGTGGTGACCTTTCAGACCGCAGAGGGTGTCGGGGCGGTGCTGGAGGGATTCACGGTGACGAATGGGAACAGCTCGTACGGAGGTGGGATCTACTGCGACGACTCCTCTCCGACGATCACCGGGAACACGATTTCGGGGAACTCGGCAGGCTGTGGCGGCGGAATCTACTGCGACCGCTCCTACACGGTCATCAGCAACAACAGGATCGAGGGAAACACGGTCACGGGAAGCGAAGCGGACGGCGGTGGGATCTACCACTCCAATTCCTCTCCGGCGATCACCGGCAATATTGTTTCCGGCAACATCGCTGCAGGAAGCTCGGGTGACGGCGGCGGGATCTACTGTTACATCAGTGCTTATCAGAGCTATCCGCTCATCGCCGGCAACGTCATCTCAGGGAACTCGGCCAACAATGCCGGCGGGATCTACACGTACAACTCGGATCTGATCATCTCAAACAATTGCCTCTCAGGGAACTCGGCAGGCAATGATGGCGGTGGATTTGCATGTTATTACTATAGCTGGCTGATCGTTTCGAACACCACCGTCTCTGCGAACACGGCCGGCCACAACGGCGGCGGATTCTGTTTCGACTCATCCTCCGCCGGGACGATTACGAACACGATCCTCTGGAAGAACAGCGCACAGAATGGACCGGAAATCCACAGCGATTCCTCGACCGATCCCGTCATCACCTACTGCGACGTCGAAGGTAGCTGGCCGGGAACGGGAAACATCAACGCCGACCCTATGTTCATTACCGGACCAAACGGCGCCCACTACCTCGAACAGAATCCTCCTCAGTCCGGTCTTACCAGCCCCTGCGTGGATGCCGGCGATCCCACGACCATGTGCGGTGGGACGACGAGAACCGATCTCGAGCGGGATGCTCCTCCCGTGGATATGGGATTCCATTCTCCGCCTATCTCGGCCGCCACGATTTACGTTCCCGACGATTACACCTCCATCCAGACCGCCGTGGACGCATCGTGGGCTGGAGACAGAGTCTTCGTCAGGGCCGGGACCTATTATGAGAACATCGACTACCACGGCAAATCCATCACGATCGAATCGGAAAGCGGTCCGGAGGCCACCGTCATCGATGCCGGCGGTACCGGAAATGTCGTCCTGGTACGGTCGGGCGAGCTGCCCGGAACAACGCTCTCCGGTTTCACGCTAACGAACGGATCGGCTGACAGCACATTTTATCTCTTCAGCGGTGGGGGCATCTATCTCGCCAACCGGGCCTCTCTGCTCGTGAACAACTGCATCATCAAAAACAACGACGCCACTTCCAACGGCGGGGGGATCTGGCTCTTTGGCAGCAGCCCGAACCTCGAGATCGTCGACTCCCAGCTTCTGAACAACACCGCCGGAAACGGCGGCGGCGCCATCGCCATGTCAGGCAGCAGCTCCGCCGGCTGCACCGGCTGTCTCTTCTCCGGCAACAGTTCCTATTACAGTGGAGGCTGCATCGATACGATGAGCTCCGGCTCCCCGACGCTCACTGAGGTCGTGGACTGCGTCTTCATCGGTAACCGGTCGAATTTCTCCACTGCGGACGGCGGTGCGATCCAGTGCGGCATGCACGGCACCCAGATCAAGAACTGCCTCTTCTTCAACAACACCGCGCCGGACGAAGGCGGCGCCCTCTACCTGGCGGGTCAGGGCAGTGTGACGGACTGTTGGTTCGAGGGCAATAGAGCGCAGGATGGGGCTTCGATCTATCAGCGCGGCTGGAACACCACGATCAGCGGGTGCGTCTTCGTGGACAACACGGCCCAGGACCGCGCTGGGGGGATCTATTTCGAGGCTTCCAATAGTGATATGAGCATATCGGATTGCCTCTTCGTGCGAAATGCCGGGCAGCGTGGGGGCGGGGTCTACTCACACGGCTCAGGACTGGACAGGATCCAGGGAAACGTCTTTGTCGACAACCTGGCTACGATGTACGGTGGAGCCATCTATGCCTTCTCAGCGCACCAGATCTCTCAAAATTCCATGTACAACAATCACGCTCCCTCGGGAAGCGCGATCGCACTCGATGGATACTATGTCCCTGAGATCTACAACAACATCATGGCCTTTAACACCGACTCCCCCGCTTTTGTTCTCGGGTGGGGTTCGACCGGATCCGGCGACCACAACCTCTACTACCAGAACCAGGCCGGCAACTACGGCGGCGGCCTGACTGCCGGAGCTGGGGACATGCAGGGAGACCCTCTCTTCAACCTTCCCGCCAGCAACGACCTCCGGCTTCTCTGGGGATCTGCGGCCATCGACAACGGCAGGACCTCTGTCACCGATCCTGACGGTACGGTTGCCGACATGGGTGCTTTTTTCTTCGATCAGTCGAAGGATATTGCACTTTATCTGACACTGGACGATCTTTTCTACTCGCCAGGAGCGAGCGTGACCTTTTCCGGTACCTTCTTCAACCGGGGTACGTCCGCCGAGACGCTACATCTCGTTCTCAAGGCGATCACACCGTCGGGTTCGGAGCAAACGCTCCTTGCGCGATCGATCCTCCTGAGCCCGCAAGGAACCGCCCCTCACGCCGGGAGCGGTAACGTCGATTTTCCGATCCCCGCCTCGGTGCAGCCGGGTATCTACACGATAGTGCTGAGCAGCGCCCAAGCGGACGACGCACGAAAGCTCGTCATCCGTTAAGCGGTCCTTTGAGGGATCGCGACAAAATGAGGTCACAGATTTCTCGCTCAGATCTGGTGCAGATTTGGCCGTGACGACTCCGTCAAATCGCTGGTAGCGTGCCAGCAATCGGAGGATTTGGCTGCGCTGAAGCGGTCACCGATGGGTTGAATATGAGCTGTATATTGTGAAATCTATATCGACTGTAAACTCACAGATTCTGCCGAGGAACCTTGTTCTAAAAACGTTCCATTTTCTGAAGAGTAAACATAAGTCGTCCCAGCAGGACCTCTATACTCGGTGTCCGTCTTTTTCAGCCAGCCTTCGGTAACCCCTCCATGTAACACATTAACGAAGAGAGGGTTCTTGTAACCGGCTTCGGTCTCATTAGGTTCTCCGTCCAGAGCTGCAGGATACGAAGGACTATTACCATTTTTGATGGAGTTGACAAAATAGAGCATGATTCCTGACCGTACCTTTCCGACGACACCTGTCTCGGCTGACGTCTGAGCGTCGTCGGTCAGATCAAAATAGATAGGGACAGCGGAAACGGCCAAGACTCCAAGTACAACGATAATAGTAATAAGTTCAATAATTGTGAAACCTTTTTGACTCATTTTCGGTAACAGCATCGATGGCGTGATACTGTTTTCGTTGAAACGACGAAACTCCGTTGCGTACGTTGGATAGTACGCGTTTTCATCTCTATCAACACAAGCGTTGATCATACATTCATGAATCTTCATCTATCGACCGTCAACCAGTCATCTACGAATGTCGAAGGTTTCCCTAATTTTAGCCCTACAAAGTAAATTATCGGCTTTTTTGAGGGGAGTTTTGAGGACCAATGACAACAACATAACACAATAACTTTTGGTAAAATACGTAAAACAAGCGTTGAAGAGGTGCTGTATGAGGCCGAAAATCGAGGATCGCCAGATGCTTTCCGCCAAGAGAGGGCGCAAAGGAAACCGGAGGCGTTTTTTAGGTGCCGAAGAAAGCGATCGGCGGGGTCATGCCTCGGGACCGACGGTTCTCGAGGCCCGTTCCGAAATGCGCCGCGCGCTGGCCGGGGGCTTCGACGGGCGGCTCTTCGAGCTGGACCTCCATGAGCTGCGCAGTGCGCGCAAACGGCAAACGCACGCCGACGGTAGAAAAAGATCCAGCAATGGACCAACCTCATCATTGCCAGCCGGCTCCAGATTCTCGTGAAGGCCTTCGAGGATCCTCTCAAACCGCAGGTATAAAAAAAGCTGGAGTGAGACGGCTTTGCTGTAATGGTTCTTTTTTGATACAATTTCCACTTATAGTCTCCTTTTCCCGTCGGGACACAAATGAGCTCGAAAGGAGTGATCGATGCCCACTACGATCCGTCACCGGAAAGTTTTTTTCTGTCTTACGATTATTGGAGCACTCTGCCTCATCGCGGCTGGACTGAGCCATGAGCGGAGTGCTCAGTATCTGTCGACTCCCGAGTGCGGTGCAGTTGTCGACGGCGCGCCCGCTGCCGATCGCAGCGCGGTCCCCCTATCGCCCTTCGGCCAGAAAGGTGGCGGAGACCTCTGCCGCGGATGGCCGGTCTCTCTCGGCGCCCCGGGTGCGGGATTCCCTTACACTCCGACTCTCTACGACATGGACGGTGATGGTGCTGACGAGATCTTTTTAACCGGCGGATACACCTTCGGGCTCTCCGGAGACGGTTTCTTCCTGCCTGGCTGGCCCACCCATGATATGCAGTACATGGGTTACGCCACGAATGGCAGCAAACCGGGACCATCCGCGGGTGACATGGATTTCGACGATGAGCCCGAGGTGCTCTGGACCGAACGCGACTGGTGGGCGGGCGGCGACACCATGTGGTGTTTCAACGGGAAGTACCTCGATGCCACCGACCTTCCCGGTTTCCCGCAGCAGGCGCCCAACCAGACATCAAACGCCCTCTACACGGCCTTCGTGCTCGGCGATGCGGACGGTGACGGCGACCTGGAAGCCTGGGGACCGCACACCCTGGGTAACACCGGCGTGCACTATCGCATCTCGGCGTTCGACCACCTTGGAACACGTCTGTTCACTGTTGATCTCGATCCGAACGAGGACATCCTGGCGCTCTATTTCGGAGATGTGGACGGCAACGGTTCGGCGGAAATGTTCGCCCTGTCGTGGCTCGATCCGTCCTATCACCTCCACGTTTTCGAAGCGGACGGAAAAGAGCAGCCCGGTTATCCCATCGTGCTCCACACTCCTCCGTCGAGTGCGTACGCCATGTTCGGGCCGCCAATCCCGGCAGATCTCGACGGGGATGACGATCTCGAGATCCTGCTCGGTTACAACAACGGAGGTGCGTCACAGGCACAGTGCTTCCACCACGACGGGAATATCTACACCGGATTCCCCATGCAGATCGCCACGAGCAGCCAGCTCTTCTACCTGGGGCTCGGCGATGTGACCGCTGACGGTGTTCCCGAACTGATCGCCATGGAGAATCACCTGGGCTTCGACTACCGGGTGTTTGTTTTCGACATGACCACCGGCTCCACTCTCCCGGGGTGGCCTTTTGGCGTGGCTAATTGGCCCAAGGGTTTTCCTACGGTGGTCGATGTGGACGGCGATGACGTTCAGGACATATGCTTCGTGACCGATGGCGGTGAGTTGTACGCGCTCTCCAACGCGGGCCAGATTATCGCCGGTTATCCGAAGTCGATGGTCAGCGCCTCGATCTCGGGTGTTGCTGCTGGCGACATCGACGCTGACGGACTCTTCGAGCTGGTGGCAGCCACGTGGGACGGCTTGGTCTACGCCTGGGACACGCCCTCGCCGGCCCTTGCCCAGAATGCAGACTGGCCCATGCGAGGCGTCAATGCGCGCAACACAGGGATCTACGGCGCGAAAGACTCTCCGATTCCGGACATCAAGATCGACGGCCAAGACGGACCGCTCAGCATTCCGTCGACACAGACCGTGTCCATGACCCTCTCCGTCGATCCCGGCGTCAAGCAAGGCGAGGCGCACGACTGGTGGATCGCGGCTGTGCGGAACAGCAGCTCGCTCTATTGCTGGACATATTCCGGCGGCTGGGCCGTCTGCCCCGGTGGAGTGCCCCGCCGCGCGTACAGCGGACCGCTCGACGAGATCGACAATTTTGTTCTCTTCCAGGGCACGATCCCCGCGGGAACGTGGCGCTTCGTCTTCGCCATCGACAAGCTGAACAATCTTCACGAGGGAACCTTCATCGACACGATCCAGGTGACCTCTTATTGAAAAAGGCTGAATCGGATCTAGTCAAAGGATGAGGGGTCGCGACAGAATAGGTTCACAGATTTTTTGCGTCAGCTTGGTCCATAGTTGGCTGTGAGGCCCCCCGCCACATCGCAGGCATAGCAACAACAACGTTATGTCGAGGAACGGCGTCCCCGAGAGGGTCAGCGATGGGCTGAAGATGAGATGAAAGATGTGAATTTGATCTAGTGTGCCCCCTGACCCTCTTCGATATCTATCTGGAAAACCAGAGTGTCGCGCGCGCTGATCCTCGGATTAATCGAGTCGATGAATTCCGTGCCGCAATTGCTGGTGCAGGATGCGCACCTTATTTCCTATAATTGTTTGCCCCGTCTTATGACGGCGGCTTCCAAGGTTCTACTCAAATTACAGAACTCGGTTAGTACTGATTCCCTGTAGCCCTCATCTTGGAATAGAGCCTCGACGTCCGGATCGAATTCTCCATCATCGTCAGAAGAAGACCTGGAAGTGCCATTAATCAGCTTGTGCATCTCATCCACATGGTTTCTGATCTGTGCGAGGTTTTCGTGCATTCTCATTTCTGGTGGGAGACGCTTTACTGGATTCATAACCAATGCTCCTCATTGACATTACAATCTTAACTCATACGCCGAAAATGTCTGTAGTATGTAAACGCTTACGAGAGAGCCCTTATACTTTATCGTCAAAAAAATGCACGTTTCTTCTAATATGTCGAAAAAATTAACCTCCCCAATCACGAATCAATAGAAGTCAATGTTATAAGCTGCAACCATAGGAACGAATAGTACGTACTGAGCTGCTATAATGCGCTCAAACCGATTCAGGCTGGATCCAAGCAACACGAGGAGGATCGGTGAAAGCAACACGACCAACTTGGTGCGGTCTGTGCCACGCCCGCTGCGGTCTGCTGATGGACTTCGAGAACGGACGCGCGGTTGCTGTCCGCGGAGACCCTGAGCACCCGGTCAATCAGGGCCGCACCTGCAGCCGCGGCCGGATGATCCTGGAACATCTCTACAACGAGGATCGGCTCGATGTTCCTCTGCGACGCGTCGGGCGCCGGGGTAGCGGAAAATGGGAACGCGTCAGTTGGAACGCCGCGCTCGACGAGATTGCCGAGCGCCTGGCTGATTTGAAGGCACGGTTCGGCGCGGAAACCGCCGCAGTGACCCGCGGAACGTATCGCACCTATGAATGGGACTTCGCTCGTTTCCTCAATCTCTTTGGCTCTCCCAATCGCACCGGCGCAAATCCCGTCTGCTATTGCCCTTCCGTGGTGGTCGAGACAGCCATCTGCGGGTCCATGCCCGATCCCGACATCTCGCGCGCCAGATGTGTGGTGATTTGGGGATCCTGCCGTTCCACCTCGTCACCGGTCACTATTTGGCACGCTTTGCGCAAGGCCCGCGAGCGGGGTGCTCGTTTCATCACCGTAGACCCGCGCCACACCCCGGAAGCAGAGATGTCCGATCTGTGGCTGCCGGTGCGGCCCGGAACGGATCCGGTCTTGATGCTCGGCTGGATCCATATCATCTGTAGCGAGCAACTCTGGGACCGGGAGTTCGTCGAGCAATGGACGATCGGTTTCGAGGAACTTCGCCGGTTGGCGGCAGAATTTCCTCCTGAAAGAGTATCCCGTATCACCGGGATTCCCGAAGACGATATCGTCGCCGCGGCACGGCTCTATGCGACCACCAAACCGGCGGCGTTCGCCTGGGGATTCGGCGTGGACAAGATCGGGCCCAACGCGCAGGCCAGCGCCCACGCCAGATCGATCCTGCGCGCGATCACCGGCAACCTCGACGTGGCGGGCGGCGACCTTTTCGGCAACGCCCCCCGTACCACCAAGATCGTTTCCAACCTGGATATGGAAAAAAACGAAGCCCTCCCTCCCGAGCAGCGCGCCAAGCTGATCGGAGGTAGCCAGCATCCGCTCTTTTCCTTCGCGGCTTGGGACCGCCACGCCGCCGCCGTGAACGGCCTGCCGAAGGATTACCTCACACCGACCGATACCGCTACTGCGGTTGTAGGGCCGCCGCGGGAGATCTTCAACGCCATGATCACTGGAAAACCGTACCCAGTGCGCGCCCTGTTCACTTATGCGGCTAATCCCCTGCTGACCCTGGCCGATCCACGTCGAACCCAGGAAGCGTTGCAGGCGCTCGATCTGCTCGTTGTGATGGATTACTACCTGACCCCCACAGCAGCTTCGGCCGACTTCGTTCTGCCTGCTGCCTCCACCGTGGAACGGGACGATCTGACGGTTCACGGAACGAGCTGTTTCGCTCTGCCCCGCGCCTTGGCTCCCCTTGCCGAACGACGCAGCGACTACGAGCTGTGGATGGAACTCGGCCGGCGACTCGGACAAACCGAGCACTGGCCGTGGGACTCGGCGCGCGAGGTCTGTGAGTATCGACTGGCGCCGGCGGGCCTGAGCTTCGACGATCTCATCCGACAACGAGCTGTTCTCGACACGGCAGAACCCGGACGCTCGCGACAGCTCGGTTTCGGCACGCCGTCGGGTAAGGTCGAACTACGCTCGTCGATCTTCGACGCGCTGGGGTGTGATCCGCTGCCGCACCCCCTACCGGTTGCCGAAACCGACGAGCAGTTTCCCCTCATTCTCATCACGGGAAGCAACTTCAACCCCATGTACCACTCGGAACAGCGGCAGTGGCCCTCCGCACGGGCCCGCTGTCCGGATCCTCTGGTTTCGGTGCATCCCGATACCGCGGCCGAGCTCGGTATCGTCGCAGGCGATTGGGTTCGAATCCTGACCGCGCACGGAAGCATCCGACAGCGAGCAGAGCTTTCCGACCTGGTTTCTCCGCACATCGTGGACACACAGCATGGTTGGTGGTACCCCGAGCGCAAGGAGGACGACCCTCTTGGTGGATTTCTCGAGTCGAACTGCAACGTGCTGGTCAGCGACGCTCCCGCACATTGTTCCCCGGGAACAGGCGGCTGGACGCAGTCCGGCATCCCATGCCGGCTCGAGCGCGAAGATCGCTTGGATTAGCCCCCGAAAGGAAAACTTGGCCGGATTGATCTTTCAGGCCAGTTTCGAGCACCCACTTCCGCTGGAGTATCTTCTACCTAACAAACTGCTCTCGACACTGTAAGAAATAACTCTCGCAAAGCCGCAAAGAGCGCAAAGACAATATAGAGATAGGTAAAGCGATCGTTGGTGCTGCGATCGTAGTGTCTGGAGAAAAGCCTCCACAACCCAAAAATTCCTTGGCGGCCTTGGCAATCTTGGCGAGAGGAATCTTGAACCGGATGTTAGTCCCTTAGGGAATCTGGTGCTCGCGCCAGGAAGATGGCTTCTGCCTGACCCTCGCATTGCTGTTTCAAACCGCATGCGAGGCATGCTCCGTACCACTAATACTCATCTCATACGCCACGGCCATCCGTAGCCCGACCGGTTTAGGGAGGGCGGCTCGGTGCGATGTTGAGTCGATCCACCTGCCGATTGCTCACCCTGTCCAGCTCGAAGAAAGGGAGGAGCAACCAACATTCCTTCATAACCGAAAACGCGATTGAACAGTCTTTGGCGAAACGAAATGCGACTATTCCAACTGGTAAACAATACATTATTACCGATATATTAACAGATGATATCGGTCCGTTCATTTTCGACACAGATTCAACGATGGTGTCGGCAAAACGACTGCTCCGCTTGGAAAAGATTATTCCGGCTGTTGTGTCAATTTCAATTCTGGGATTACGTACGGAAGAGAGTGAACAAATATAGATTTTGTCGAACAGTTCAAGCTTCCGACAAATCAGTTTCTGCACCAACTATCCATCTTGAGAAATAGTACACTTTTATTAACAATACTTATTAATATCTATTTCCAATAATTCAAAAATCTTGGTTTTGACTTCTTTTAGATCAAAAGGTTTGCGGATGAAATCCTCTACTGCTCCGCTCTTAAGCATATAATCCACCTCTTCATCTTTCAGATACCCACCTATGCCAATGATCTTGAGGTTTTTCAGCTCGGGATTGGATCTTAGCGATTGAGCCACCTCTATGCCGGTGGTGTCTCCCAGCAGATCATCGAGAAGTAGAATGTGGGGCCTGAAGGAAACGGTTTTGACGAGCGCCTCGTAGTCAGAACGGGCGATTGCGACATCGAATATTCCGATATCACTGAGAAACCTCTCCAAAACGAAGAGAATCCCTTCTTCATCATCAGCGATAAGGATACGCTTGCGATTGCTCGTATTGATTTTCTCGAGAGGAAAACCATTTTCTTTCATGAAGGTTATAAGATTTTCCCTTGGAATACGCCGATCTCGCGAATTGGGTATCTTGAATCCCTTCAGAATGCCCGATTCAAACCATTTGATTACTGTACGTATCGTTACATTACATATCGTGGCGACCTCTCCAGTTGTGTAGACGTCCTTCATTTTGACACCCATTGAGTTTTCCTGTTGTTTCGCCATTTTCAAATCCTCTTGAGTTGAGATTTTCGCGGAAATCCGTTGTCAATGATATTCTATACTAAAATTCTCCATGACATTGTATATACAAAATCAAAGTACATACTACTATTAAACAAACATTGATTTATATAATTACCAACATAATGCCTCGCCACCAAAGAAGATAGGTTCACACGCCTGTCGTTCTGCTTTGCTCGGCACTTGAGTGTCGTTGATCTCCTCTCCCCCAATCGTGGGCAGAGGGTCGCATACTTCGTCCCCATCCACAAGCGCTTGACGATGGCTGAATCAAAGATGGTGGAACCAGATGATCATGTGGAGCAATCGTGCTGCAATCAATAAAGGTAGGTGTATCCTCGCCCTCCGTCACCGTCGGGCTACTATCCTGACACAGGGGGATAAACCGTAGCGCCTGCGAGGGCTATGCGTGATGTCGTGTCCATCAACACAACTCTTCGGGAAAGAATTACCGACGACCACCGGAGCTAACGCCTGCACGGGTTTTTGGGAGCACCTGGCTCATCGAATTGGCTGTGCAAGGAGATGGCGGATTAGGATCAATCCGCCCAAAAGTGCCGAAGCCGCCGACGACATACATTCCGTCGACGGCTTCGAAATCTATCTGGTGATCCCAAATATCGCAGAGACGAACCCCTGGATCGAGCGGACTGGTGCGCTCAGTCTGGTTGCAGCAGGCGGTTGAAGGTTCATAAATATCAATCTTGTCCGCCTTTACTGAAGCTTTAACTCCTTCTCGCCAGCTTGGTTGCGAATATCGTAATTAGCCCACCGAGCATGACGTAGCCGATTACAACCTCAACCATTACCCACCACGCTGCTTCTGTTGTCTTGGGGGTTATATCGCCGAATCCGAGTGTCGTGAAGGTGACGACGCTGTAATAGAGATACGCCGCAAAGGAATTGGGTAAACCTCCACCGTCCTGATTGATGCGGAATGCCTCCAGACCGAGGCAAGAAAATATCCCGGCAAATCCCACCGCAAATGCCAGGGACCATAGAATCCAATACCAAGGAGTTCGACCACAGTCGGCAAAAATAAGCCAGATCCAGAAAACGAATTTCCCCAACGCCGACCACGGAGTTCCTCGAGAAAGTCCTGATCTTGAGCAAACCGTTTGAAGTGAGGGCTGCCAAAGCAGGTTGCTACACGAATACCAAGGCAATTTGTTCCTCGATCGTATTTGATCCCCATCACATTTGTTTTTTCGAAGTTGGCGCCCCCAATACCCGCACCCTTCAGATTGGCTTCCCAGAGATCGGCTCCTTGTAGATCAGCCATCACAAGGTTGGCGCTCTGCAAGTTCGAATGCGTAAGGTGCGCCTCGACGAGATGTGCTTCTGCAAGCATGGCTTCAATCAAGTTTGCATTCGAAATATTGGCGTTCCTCAAGTATGCACCCCAGAGGAGGGTACGTCCCAGGTTCGATTCCGAAAGGTTAGCTTCATATAGATTCGCTCTTCTTAAATCGGCATTCCTCAGATCAGCACCTTTGAAAACAGTTTGGATTAACTCGGCACTCTGAAGATGGGCACCCCGTAGATCCGCATCCGAGAGAATTGCATGTTTCAGACTAGCGTCTGTAAAATCAGCTCCCTTAAGATCCGCGCCGGTTAGATCTGCACCTCCCAGGTCTGCACGTTGGAGATGAGATTCCATAAGGCATGCATTCGCGAGTTCTGCTCTTTGTAGCTTTGAATCCTGGAGATTGGCTCCTTTAAGAATAGCATCTCGTAAATACGCACCCTCAAGATCGGCATTTGCAAGCTCTGCATTTTGTAAGATCGCATCTCGAAGGTTAGCGCCCGGCAACTGAGGAATTTCCGTCGGATTTTCTTCTCTCCACTTATTCCATGCAGTCACATCCTCCTCCCGCTGCTCCTGCACAATGTCCTGATTCTTTGCCATGGGCTCTCGCCTCCCGCTCGCCCTCTACC
>Ga0190283_1000854_pt1 | contig 15058 bp, 15 predicted proteins | sample 48691801_MG_FD_161669 | JGI IMG/M metagenome (GOLD analysis project Ga0190283, IMG submission 161669) | Hydrothermal vent microbial mat bacterial communities from Southern Trench, Guaymas Basin, Mexico - 4869-18-0-1_MG | ecosystem: Environmental > Aquatic > Marine > Hydrothermal vents >...
GCTGGCAACAGAGCCTTCGATAGTCAGTACCTCATATACATCTTCTTCAATAAAGCTTGAAAATGTCTGTAATTCAGTCAGAGAAAGGTCAGCCAGATCGGAGCCTTTCTGACTACAGACCTGAACTGCCTTGCCGACGACTTCGTGCGCGTCCCGAAAGGGCATGCCTTTTCGCACCAGGTAGTCCGCCAGATCGGTGGCGGTAGAGAAACCCTGTTTCGCTGCTTGTAGCATATTGTCTTTGCGGGTCTGAAGTGCGGGAATCATATCGGCAAAAGCGCGCAGTGATCCACGTAGGGTATCTACTGTGTCAAACAAAGGTTCCTTGTCTTCCTGGTTATCCTTGTTATAGGCCAAAGGCTGGCTTTTCATGAGCGTCAACAAAGCGATGAGATTGCCATTGACCCGGCCGGTTTTCCCCCGAACCAGCTCAGGTACATCCGGGTTTTTTTTCTGCGGCATTATAGAAGAGCCGGTGCAGAACCGATCAGGCAGTTCAATAAAATTGAACTGTGCTGAAGTCCAGAGCACCAGCTCCTCTGACATCCGTGATAAATGCGTCATGATCAAGGCACCGGCGGCGCAAAATTCGATAGCAAAATCGCGGTCACTGACACCGTCCAGTGAGTTATTACAAGGACTGTCGAAGCCGAGCAATTCCGCGCTGTATTCGCGATCAAGCGGATAGCTGGTTCCCGCGAGTGCGGCGCTGCCCAGCGGCATTACGTTGACCCGTTTACGACAGTCTCCAAGTCGCTCTGCGTCCCGTGACAACATTTCGAACCAGGCCAGCATGTGGTGGCCAAAGCTGATCGGCTGGGCAACCTGCAGGTGAGTAAAACCTGGCATGAGCGTGTTGGCCTCGCGCTTGGCCAAATCCAGCAGTCCGGACTGGAGGCGGGTAATCTCGCTAAGCAAGCTATCAATTTCATCACGCAGGTAAAGACGAATATCCGTCGCAACCTGATCATTCCGGGAGCGACCGGTATGCAGCTTTTTGCCGGCGTCTCCCACCAGTTCGGTCAGTCGTGCCTCGATGTTCATATGCACGTCTTCAAGACTGATCGACCAGGAAAATTTGCCCTGTTCTATTTCGGTTCTGATCTGTTCTAGCCCGCCGCAAATTTGATCACATTCGTCCTTGACCAGCACGCCCACTTTCATCAGCATCCGGGCGTGTGCGATTGAACCCATAATGTCATGCCGGTATAAGCGCTGATCGAAATCAACCGAAGCGGTGAAGGCTTCTACAAAAGCATCCGTCGTTTCAGTGAAACGACCACCCCATAATTTACTGCCGGATTTGCTCATAAACTTATGTTATGTATTAGAAATAATTAGCTGGCAAGTATAACACTGATACTGTACTTCCTGTGTTGGCCGCGTTATGGTGAGCAAGTTCATTTTTTTACAATTCCCAGCATGGATAAAAATAACCCGCAGGAGCGGCAGGAATCTGAAGTCCTTGATGGTTTTCTGCCGGATTTCTGTAACAGTCATAACGTATTCCTGGTGATCCTCATGGCGGAGTTGCTGGCGTTAATTTTATCGCTGGCGCCTGGGGTAGAGGTCACCCAGTTCTGGACTAGGCTGGCATTTATTTCACTGTTTGTTCAGTGGATTTCACTCAGTTCGGTGTTGTTGCTATGCTACGCAAGACGCTGGATAAACCGCCATTCCACATGGATAATTGCGACAATTGCCTACGGAATAATACTGCTTATTACGCTACTGTTTTCCCTCCTGTCCATAGAATTAACAAATATACTTCAACTTAAAACCCGACCTGGTTGGGAATCCCCATTTGTGGTGCGAAACCTGGTTATTGCTGCTGTAGTGACGGCGGTGGCGCTGCGTTACTTTTACGTTCAGTTACTGTGGAAACGAAATACTGAAACTGAAGCGCTTTCGCGTATCCAGGCATTACAGGCGCGTATCCGGCCACATTTTTTATTTAATAGTATGAACACGATTGCCAGCCTGACTCGCAGTCAGCCTGAGCAGGCCGAACGAGCTGTGGAAGATCTTGCAGATTTGTTTCGTGTCTCCCTGGCAGACAGGAACATGCTATCTTTAAACGAAGAACTCGAAGTGACGCTGCGTTATTTGAATATAGAAAAACACCGGCTGGGTGATCGCCTGCAGGTTGACTGGCAGATTGATCCCGAGGCAGATATGACAGAGGAGATTCCAGCCTTGACCATGCAGCCACTGGTAGAAAACGCGCTTTATCATGGCATCGAACCACTGACAGAAGGGGGAGTGGTAACGATCAAGCTCAAAAATTTATCACACACAATCCGTATTTCAATTTCTAACCCGCTGGGTAAAGTTTCGAACCAGCGGCAACATAAGGGCAACAGAATGGCCCTGAATAATATTCGCCAGCGCCTGCAATTAGCGTATGGTCTTGAAGAACCGCTCAAAGTAGAAGCAACTGAAGATAATTATACTGTGACATTTGATATTCCAAGGTGACCTATGAAAGTAATGATCGTAGATGATGAACGCCCCGCCTTAATAAGGTTGTCTGGCATGCTGGAAGACAGCTCAGATTACCAGGTTTGCTGCGAGGCCAGTAACGGTCTTGAAGCGGTAAAGCTTGCAGAAGAAACCCACCCGGATATTGTGCTGCTGGATATTCGTATGCCCGGAATGGATGGTCTGGAAGCGGCACGTCATCTGGCGGAAATGGAGCAGCCGCCCGCAGTGATTTTTACGACTGCTTATGGCGAGCACGCGCTAGAGGCATTTGAAACCCATGCTGTAGCCTATTTGCTCAAGCCGATCCGACAGGAAAAATTACTCGAAGCCCTGGCAAAGGCTGCCAAGCCCAATAAAGCACAGCTAAACCAGATTGCCAATGAAACCAAAAAGGACAAACGCACACATATCTGCGCCCGGGTTCGTGGCAACCTTGAGCTGATTCCTTTGATCGATATCTACTATTTTTATGCAGATCAGAAATACGTCACAGTGCGTCATAAAAACGGAGAAGTGCTGATTGAAGAACCGTTGAAATCGCTGGAGGCAGAATTTTCAGACGACTTCCTGCGCGTGCATCGCAATGCGCTGGTCGCTGTGGGGCTTGTATGTGGCATGGATAAAACACCAGAAGGCCGCTTCCATGTACGTTTGAGAGGGCTCGAAGATACCTTGGAAATCAGTCGTCGGCATGTACCACAGGTACGTAGTTACCTGAAAGGGCTTTAAGAATAGATACGCCACACGGTCTGTCCGCAGATCTATTGGTCTGATCAAGCTGGATTTCTAATCTGGAGTGTCGGTCTTATTTAATGACGTGGGCTGATTATCGGGCGCCATAATACGATATGGATATATGTAGCCTGGATTAGCGCAGCGTAATCCGGGGAATGCAATAAGAAGTATAAATGGTATCTATTTCGCGCATCTTAAAGATTGTTCTTCTTTTTAAACACTATCGCTGATGCGCGAAACAGGTACCATAAACATTTCTTACCTATTCCCAGCCAAACGACTGTTAACGCAATTTTTCCAACGCAACATCAATCGCATCATCAAGATAACCACCATAAAAATCCACCGTTGTCACGCCCACCAGACTTTCGGTAAGCAACTCTCCAGTTGGACCCAGCAAGACTAGGGTTGGCGTCATGGAAGCACGATAGTGAACGGCGAGATTGTCCAGTCCTATCTGTTCTCCGGAAAAGCCAATAACTTCTGTGTAGCCGTTGACTTCCGCTTCACGGATCAGCACTTTATCTGTGTAATCGCCGCTCCGGATCATGGGCTTGAGAAACTCTTCCTTGACCACTTCACAGTAATGGCAATAGTCAGCTGTGAAAGCGATTAAAATGGGGAGTCTCTGTGACTTTGATATGCGAGCATCCTGCTGCAGATCAGTAAGAGGGATTATGCTGACCTCGGGTATGCCTTCAGTCGCTGAAAATGCATAAGCTATAACTGAAAAGGACAAAAAAACTAACAGTAGAATGATTCTTGTTGGCATATTCGCAACTCTGTTCTGGTTATAATACACAACTACTCAATATCACATAAGCCCGTTTATGACACAGTCTGAAATTCGCATAGCGACCCGTAAAAGCCCTCTTGCCGTCTGGCAGGCCGAACACGTAGCAACACAGCTTAAGCATCACCATCCCGGGATTAAAATTGAGCTGGTCAAGCTTGTGACCCAGGGTGACAGGGTGCTGGACAGTCCCCTGGCGAAAATTGGCGGTAAGGGTCTGTTTGTAAAAGAGCTGGAGCAGGGCATGCTGGCAGGTGAGGCTGATATCGCCGTACACTCGATGAAAGATGTGCCGATGGAGTTACCAGCAGGATTGCACCTGCCGGTCATCATGCTGCGTGAAGACCCGCACGATGCTTTTGTCTCCAATCAATATGCTTCGCTGGATGATCTACCAGCCGGTGCCAGAGTTGGTACGTCCAGCCTGCGCCGCAGCACACAATTATGCGAGCGGTATCCAGCGCTGGAAATTCGTGACCTGCGTGGTAACGTGAATACTCGGCTGGCCAAGCTGGATGCCGGTGACTACGACGCCATCATTCTGGCTGCGGCTGGGTTAAAACGGCTCGGGTTTGCAGAACGGATTACGGCGGAACTGACTTCTGATCAAAGCCTGCCTGCCATCGGTCAGGGCGCCATCGGCATTGAGTGTCGCGAGGGTGATGATGAAATATTACAGGTCATCAGCGTTCTGGATGACCCGGAGACACAAACTCGCGTCGAGGCCGAGCGGGCATTGAACCATCGCCTGCATGGCGGTTGTCAGGTGCCGATTGCGGGATTTGCAGAATTGCAGGGCGATGAGTTGTTTATTCGTGGCCTGGTCGGTGAGCCGGATGGTTCTGTAATTTATCGAGCACAGGCACGTGGCGCTGCATCTGAGGCGGCAACACTGGGTGTGCAGGTTGCAGAAGAATTGCTCGATCAGGGAGCGGGAGAAATCCTGAAGCGACTCGGGATGATGCATGAATGATGCTTGTCAGCTTGACGGCCTGGCTGTTCTTGTCACACGTCCTCAACACCAGTCAGTTCATTTTTGTCAACTGCTAGAGGCTGCAGGCGGCAAGGCTTTGCGTTATCCGGTTATCGAAATCGTCGATATAGAAGATACGTCTTTGCTGGATCGGCAAATAGAGAAACTGGATACTTTTGACTACGCCATTTTTATCAGCCCCAATGCGGCAGAGAGGGCGATTGCAAATATCGGAAGATGCCGGGATTTCCCGGCAACAATCAGGCGGGTTGCCATTGGGGTGAAAACGGCTCGGCAACTCCTGAAGCTTGGCTACCCGGCGGATATCGTGCCTGATAATGGCTATGACAGCGAAGCATTGTTGGCGGCGCCTGAAATGCAGTCAGTTGCCGGTAAAAAAGTCATCATTTTCCGTGGTGGCTCAGGCCGTGAACTACTGGCTGAAACATTAAAATCGCGTGCTGCCTATGTTCAATATGCAGATGTCTATCGTCGTATCAGGCCAACTCCTGCTGAGCGTCTGGGAAAGCTGTTAGAGAAAGCAGACGTGGTCGCTGTTACCAGCAACGAAGGGTTACAGAATCTATATGCCATGGCAGATGAAATGGAACAGGCGGAGTTAATCAAAAAGCCATTATTGGCGGGCAGCAGACGCGTGCTAGAATTGGCATCCAGGCTGGGTTTTAGGGCGATCATTATCAATGCGGATAACCCCAGCGACAGCACCATGCTGAATGCCTTGTGCCAGTGGGTTCAATCAGGAGAACACAGAAGTGTCTGAAAAAAACGAAACAGAAACATTCGACGAGGCCCCTTCGCTTGAGATTGATGATGTCATCATTGATGAAGTCAGACAGGAAAGTGCCGTACAAGCCTCGTCTCGTAATCAGCGGTCGGGTATGGCGGGCTTTTTATCCTTTCTGGCCTTGCTTCTGGCTGCTGGGGGAATAGCGGCGGGTTATTATCTCTATGATAAGGAAATCAGACCACTGGGAAAGTTGTCTGGAAAACTCACTGAGTTACGGCAGTTTACTGCAAGCAAACAAGCGCTGGGTGATGTCCAGCAACAGCTACAGGAAATCAGGGAGTCCAACCAGTCGCTACAATCGGAGCTGAGTAATGCGGGTGGTGATTACCAGTCGCTAGAAGCCACCCTTAACCAACTTCGTCAGCAGGCCGGTTTTGGGCGTCGGGAATGGTCGCTGGCCGAAGTGGAATACTTAATCAATATCGCCAGAGACAGGCTGCAATATATGCATGACAGCAAAACCGCTGTGGCCGCATTACAGGGGGCATTAAACAGGATTGATGCCATGGCCGATCCTGGCCTGAGTCAACTACGCAAACAGATTGTTGATGATTTACAGGGGGTAGAGACTTACCAGGCGATTGATGCAGAACAGCTACTACAAAAGCTGACGGTCATTGCATCTGATCTGCAGCCTCTGCCTGAGTCACCGCAAATCAGCCAGCCAGCGCAGCAAACTTCAAAATCGGTTAAGGAAAAGGGCTTGCAGGAACACTGGACATCTTTCAAACAGGCCCTGACCAGTCGGGTACGCATCGTTGAGCATGAACAGCCTTTGAATGCCCTAAAGCAACGGGGAGTGCCCAGCTATAAAATTGATATCCTGAATCTGCGAATAGAAATATTACGTCTGACCTTGTTGCGAAATGATATGGCGGCATTTAAGCGGGAACTGAAAAGCCTTGCCTCCTGGGCAGATGCATCGTTACCCTCAGAACAGGCGGCATCCATAGTTGCTGAGACACAGATGCTGGAACAATTCCAGCAAGCGCCTTTGCCACAAATTCAGGCCAATATTTCTGGTCTTGCCGAATCAAGGGGTCAGACTCGATTGATTTTGTTCAGAAAACCCCAGAAGTTAAATCAATCGAGTCTGACCCCTTTGATTCACAGGAAGATGGTAAAAATGATGCGATTGAGAAAGCCCAGGAAGAAAAAGTAATCGAGGCTGATCCCGTTGAAACCGATCCTGTTGATTCCCCAGCCATTGAGTCGTCCAATGATTCCACAGCGGAGACTCCGGTGGTTTCAGAAACCATGAAGCAGGAGGCTGCGCCTGCGGAGCTCATCAGGCTGCAGGAAATGCTTGAACAGATTGAGGCAACTGAAAAGCAGGGAGATAATTAAATGAAAATCTTACTAACGTTGCTCGCAGTTTTATTGATTACTGCGATAGTGACGCTTCTTGCTCTGGACAACCCAGGTTATGTCATGCTGGCTTATGGCAAAACCAGCCTCGAAATGCCTCTGATTGATTTCCTGGTCATCCTCGCTGTTGCATTTCTGGCATTTTATTTTCTGATCCGGCTGTTAACGATGATGAGGGTAATCCCTAAAAGATTCCGTGGTATGAGAGAAAAAAAGCAGGCCGACAAATCTCGCAAGGGGCTTGCGCAGGGATTAATTGAAATGGCAGAAGGTAACTGGGCCAGAGCAGAAAAACAGCTGGTCAGCTCAGCGAAAACGGGTGATACGGCAATGCTGAATTATCTCGCGGCGGCGCATAGTGCGCAGCGTCAGAATGCTATAGACCGGCGTGACGAATATCTGCGTCTGGCCAGCGAAATCAGCCCGGATACAAGGGTTGCTGTTGGCCTGACTCAGGCTGAGTTACAGATCCGCCAAAAACAGTTTGAAGAAGCGCTTGCCAGCCTGCAGCAACTTGATGAAATCGCCCCCAAACATCCTCAGGTACAAAAGCAATTGGCTAAATTACTGTATCAACTGCAGGACTGGAATCGGCTTTATGAAATGTTACCCGCTCTGAATAAAAACCCGATTATCACTACAGATGAGCTGAATAAAATTCAAAAAGATGCTGCAGCCGGTCTGATGCAACAGTTAGGAGAGACTGGCGACGCTGCCAGACTGGATGAAGTCTGGAAGCAGCTTCCCAAATCTGCAAAACAGCAGGCAGAAACAGTAGCAGTATACACGCAGCAACTTATCCAGAAGGGTGGGTCAGAACGAGCAGAGCCGATATTGCGAAAGCACTTGAACCAGGAATGGGACGACAGTCTGGCCGCAGTCTACGGACAGTTACAACTGAATAACCCCAAGCCATCTCTTAAACAAACCGAAAAGTGGCTGAATGATCATTCTGATAGCGCAGAGCTGCTTATGGCAGCCGCCAGATTTAGCGCCCAGACCAAGCTTTGGGGGCAGGCTCGCAGCTTGTATCAGGAAAGCCTTACTATTAAGCCCCAGCCACGTACCTATGCCTACATGGGTGAGCTTCTGGAGACTATGGGTGAATCTGAAGCGGCAAGAACGGCTTATCAAACCGGCCTGGAACTGGTCACTCAGAGCTAAAAAAAGACAAAACTTTTTCCAGTAACAAGACCAGGTTTCACAATGGTTTTCAGAATCAGCTTATTGTCGATTTTATTACTGTTTCCGCTTACCGCCAGCGCCATTGAACTGGTCGCTGGCCCGATGACTGGTTTTACCAGTTATGAGAAGGTGATTATCTGGTTACAGCTGGACAGACCTGGTGAAACCAGTATTGAATATTGGCCGCAGGGAACGCCCCAGCGTAAAAAAACTGTGGATGTAACGACTACTATTGCAAAAGACAATACTGCAAAAGTAACGTTATCAGGGCTTGAGTCGGGTACGGCTTATGTTTACAGAATCAAGCCGTTCGACACCAGCTATAATTTTAAAACCCAGGCGCGCTGGTTGAAGCACGAGCGCCTGCCAGACATCAATATTGTGGCAGGATCCTGCGCTCGCATCGGCAAAAAAACGCATAATGAGTTAGGTGATCTCCGCAGTAAATATGAAATTTTTAACCAGATGGCGGCCGAACAGCCGGAGATGGTTTTATGGCTGGGCGACAATTTGTATTTTCGCCGCAGAGAATCTTCCAGCCCTGTGGGAATGGCGAGGCGCTATCGCCATAACCGCCAGTTACCATTCCTGCAAAAATTGCTGCAAACGGGAAGCCATTATGCCGTTTGGGATGATCATGATTACGGTTCAGATGATGCTGATGGTAGTTTTGAATTCAAGGATAGTTCATTAGATTTGTTCAAACGATACTGGGCCAACCCTTCCTTTGGTCTGCCAGAAACACCTGGAATATTTACACAACTGTCATTTTATGACGTCGATTTTTTTCTGCTGGATGACCGTTATTATCGTGATGCCGACAGGCAGGTAAATGGTCCTGAAAAATCTTACTTTGGAGCAACTCAAATAGACTGGTTAAAAACAGCGTTGTTGGCATCTGAGGCAAATTTTAAAATTATTATTGCAGGTGGACAGTTTCTTAATGACTACAATGAATACGAAGGATGGAACAATTTTCCGCATGAGCGGAAAGCTTTTCTGGACTGGCTGAGCAGGGCAAAAATAGAAGGCGTGGTTTTTCTTTCCGGCGACCGTCATCATAGTGAGATGATTAAAATAGAACGGAAGAATAACTACCCACTATATGAGTTAACCTGTTCGCCGCTGACTTCCAGGATTCATAAAGATAAAAAAAACGAGCCGGAAAAACCCAGCTTAATTCCCGGCACTCTGGTCATGGAAAGAAATTATTGTAACCTGGAATTTTCAGGCGAAAGTAAAAATAGAACGATGTCCATCAGCGTAAAAGGAACAGAGGGCCAACTGTACTGGGATCGACAAATAAAAATTGAAGATCTTCAGTTTCAGCCTGAAAAATAAAGTCGAGATTTCAGTAGATTTAGCCTGGCTCTGTGGCCGGTTTGACGACACAAAAAGTGCCATGCTGCAGAACTACTCGCAGCATGGCGATTCGGGTTACGGCTTATTCTGCATTCCACTCATTGGCGATGCAGCAATAGTCAGCATTAGATTGCGCAATACTCGCGTCGAAGTCGGTAGCCGCAGCAACTTTCTGATTTGTTGCAGGCTCTTTCTTTGACGTCTTTTCCTCAGATCTGGCGGTCCATTCATCAGCCAGGCAGCATGTCACAGAACTTCTGTCATTTTGACCCACGTTTTCAGCAGATGCGATGGACGTCATCAGGAAAAGTGATGCGGTAGCGGTTAAAAGCAAGTTTGATTTTTTCATAGCTAGTACCTTTTGGCTGATTAGATAAGCAAACTCTAATATAAAGAATAGCTAATATACTTGACTTGAATCAAGCAGCTAACAGTCTGTCGGACTTAGGAAGAATCTACTACGGCTGTGGCAAACCGCTCCATTTTCCACTCGCCTCGCTACGTTCCCTTAAGTCTGACAGACTGCTAGCTTGCATCGATGACTTTGAGTGTATCCGCACTATATTCAAAACTGTCATAAAACAGATGCTCCTGATCAATGCCCTTTAAGGTAAAGGTCTTTTTGGCGGCTTTGATCATCGGGGGAGGGCCGCACATGTAAACATCATATGCGGATAAATCATCAAAATCCTCAGCAACAGCTTCATGCACAAAGCCGGTTCTGCCTTGCCATTTATCTTCTTCGGCAGGTTCAGACAGTACTGGAATAAAGTTGATATGTGCATGTTCCTGCGCCCATTTTTCAATCAGGTCACGTTGGTATAAATCTGTAACTGCGCGCGCTCCCCAATAGAGCGTGATGGGTTGTTTGAGATTGATTTCCAGCGCTTGCTCGATCATCCCCTTTGCGGGTGCGAAGCCGGTGCCGCCAGCCATTATGATTATCGGTCGATCACTCTCATCACGGAGGAAAAAACTACCCAATGGGCCTTTGATCCGCAGCAGATCTTTTACTTTCATATCGTGAAAAACACGTTCTGTGAAATCACCACCCGGTACTTCTCGAATGTGTAATTCCAGAAACTCATCATGGCTGGGGGAATTGGCCAGAGAGAAGCTACGGGCGCGTCCGTCCGTAAGTAGTATCTCGATGTACTGCCCGGCAAGAAATTGAAGGCGCTCGCTGGCGGGTAGTTTTAAATGCAGCATCATGACATCCTGACTGAGCTTTTCCATTTTGATAATACGGGTCGGCAGTGTTTTAACGGTAATATTTTTTGCTGCGCCTATTTCCTTAACTTCTATTTCAAGATCGGACAAGGGTTGTGCCTGACAAAACAGGGCCAGTCCTTTTTCATGATCTTCTTCGCTGAGACCGAGCGGCCATTCTTCAGGATAATGGACTTCTCCAGCCAGTATTTTTCCGGCACAGGAAGTACAGGCCCCATCGCGGCAGCCATAAGGAAAAGCGTAGCCATAATGCAGGGCCGCATCGAGTATTTTTTCATCAGCTTCCATTTCAAAAGTATGGCCGCTGGGCTGAATGGTGATTTTTAAACTCATATTGTCAGGATTCTGTTTGGCAGCCGTTTATTCTCGCCGATTTAGCAGGAAAGAGAAACCCACAGGTAATCTAGCTAGACATTAGGTATTGACCTGCCCATCTCAACATAATCCACGTTTGTTGAGATGGGCAGGTTAATACATGTGTCTAGTGTTTGATTCTTCGACCCTGGCGGAAGTGCCTGTGCCAGTATCCTTTTTTCAAAGATGACCGCTGCACGCCTTTCTTGCTGGAAACGTGAATAAAAGTGCCATCTCCAAGATACACGCCAACATGATTGGGGTAGCTGTCTGGACGGAAAAACACCAGATCGCCGGTTTGTAATCGATTGTAACCAATAGCTTTGCCCTGCTTGCGTTGCGCTCTTGTGGTGCGTGGAAGTTCAATGCCATACAATTTGCGATAACCACGCTGTACATAGGCGGAGCAGTCAATACCTCGATGGTTAGTACCGCCAAGGCGATGTGGTGTGCCAACCCAGCCCTTATGCCAGGACAGCCAGAGCTGCTTGTGTTGGTATGAATTATCCTTTGCGGCAGGCTTATCAACTACAGTAGGCTTATCAATTACAGCGGGCTTATCTGTCGTTGCGCAAGCAGATAGCAGCAACAGTCCTGTTAACAGTGAATAGAGTATTTGTTGCTTCATGGGTCAATTAGCGGTTCTATTTTTGCTTTCCTGCGAATCCAGTTCATCGCATTAAATACGGCAGACTGCTTTGCAAACCAGCGTTCCAGCCTGAACTTACCAGGAAAATCTGTAAGTCCTATGCCCACCAGAATGGAAAGAATCCCTTGTCCCGGTAGTACCAGCATAATTATCCCGGCAAGGATTAAAATGACCCCAAGACTGTTTTTCAACAGGCGGATTAAAAAATACACTGAGGGATGCAACGTGTGTAATTTTGAAGGGTGACGTTTTTTATCGATAAAATAGTCATTGGGCAGTCGTGTCACCAGCCAGGGAATAAAAATGATTGAGGCGATAAAAGTAATGGCGGAAATAACAGCAAGCCCGGTCAACCATTGTGTGGTAATCGGCAGATTATTCAGCCAGTTCAAAGGGGTTTCCTGCTGTTGAGCAATAGCAATAACAGGGCTGTAATGACACCACCCGTAAAACCGTATAAATGTGCATCGAAAAGAACATGGCCACCAATCAGTTTTTCAGTACCCGCTGACGTGTGCGTGATTTGCTCCCAGGCCAGTTTGCCGATAACGATAGCCATGACAGCAATCGAAAAAAGTCGTTCCCGGTGAAAGCTGAAGACTGCACCTGCTATCAACAGGCCGTGTAATATTCCGGATAACCCAACATACCAACGCACCTCAGGTGAAAGCCACCAAAGACCAATATCGACCGCAACCAGGCTTAGCATAAAAACAAGCAGGAAATTTATCGTCGTCCAGTAACGCCAGAACAGCGCAATAATTAAACCTAGCCCGGCCAGATTCAAGGCTAGATGTACCCAGCCAAGATGTAACAAATGCCCGGAGAGTAACCGCCACCATTCTCCCATGTTAATGGTTGTCCTGTCGTAGCGAACCTGGATTATCTTAAACTCGTCCAACACCTGGAATAGCAATACCGCGGTAACGAGGGCGATAAGGAGCGCTATGAAATATTTGGATTGAGAAACATTCATGATCACAGTAGTACCATAGGTAATATGAACAGTGGATTAACCAATGTGTAGAAAAAACGCCCTGTTGGGCGTTTTTCTCAATGCAGATAACGGGGTAATCAGGGTTGACTACGCTTGCTCTTGACCCACCTCACCAGGGGTTCCCACTGCTCACGGTCTTTACGGGTGATGTAGGGCGCCATTTCGTGAATACCCAGGCCATTTTCTGCGGCGCGGACATAGTTCATGCTTTCGCGTAGATGGGTTAGCACGGGGATGCGTCGTTTTTTCAGGAAGCCCTCTAGTTCATCGTAGATGTTGGTAAATTCTTTTACCCGGTTGGCGATCAGGCCGATCTTGGCCTGCTTTTTTGTAATGCGAGGGCTGTTTTTAATGATATCGATGAAGTTGACTGCGGCGCGCATGTCAATAGGCGATGGCAGCACCGGGATAAGAATGGTTTCTGCCCGGCGCAACATATTGGAGAGATCTCGGCCGTGGATAGCGGCGGGCGAATCGATGATGACATAATCAGTATTCTTCCCTGCGCGTGCAGGCGTTTTAAATCCGGCAGCACTTTGTATTGGCGTTTTTGCTGGTGAGCGTGCGTCCAGCCAGGCCAGGCTAGAACCCTGTGGATCGTAATCCGCCAGCACAACTTTGTTGCCCTGCTGGGCCAGGTAACTGGCCAGGTTGGTAGCGATAGTGGTTTTTCCAGAACCTCCCTTGGCGTTGAGTACCAGTACGTGGCGCATCTTTTCCTCCTATTGTTTTTTGCTGATTTTGTTAGAGACTTAGTGTACGCCCCTTGAAAAAAATGCCAAGTTTTAGGAAGAGACCAGGTTGTTTAATCCAGATTGACCGACTTTTCGGCCTGCGAGTTTGCAGGCATAGCTGAGTGCTTCAGCTAGTGTTTTGCCGCTGGTGAATGCATGGATGATGCCGGCGTTAAAGGTATCACCCGCAGCTATAGTGTCCACAACCCGAGGCGGGTTCCAGGCTGCCTGCTGAATAATATGGCCGTCCGTATCTATCCCCGTTGCACCTGTTTCGCCCCAGCTACAGATCAGAATTTTGTCTTTGATTCGAGTTTGTATGGATTTGAGAAAAATCTCAGCATCATCAAATTGCTGCAAGCATGCGTAGTCGCGGGAAAACAAAAGCACGTCCACCAGTTCAAAGAGCGATTCAATATTTTCATGGAATTTTTCCACCTCCAGTGAAATGCCCTGATCCACTTTTTGTGAGTGTATGGCTTGAAGCATTTTTCGGGTTTCGGCAACATTTCGGCCTTCAAAGTGAAACCAGTCAAAATTTGAAACAGCGTCCGCCGGGAAATCTGTCGCTGAGAGTTCTGCCAGATTACGATAGTGAACGATGCTGCGTGAACCGTTCTTCTGATTCAGTGTGATGTAGGAGGTTGGTGTAGTGCCCTGGAGGCGAGGGCAATCATCTGTGTCTATATTGCTGTTTTGCATTTCTTTGATTAAGGCGTCACCTGCAGAATCATGAGCGACGGCGCCAAGAAAATGGACATCATGGCCGTGTTGAGCAAGTACCGTTGCTGTATTGGCAGCATTTCCCCCACAGCGTACAGCCTGGGATTCAGCGCGCATCTCCTCATCTTCAGCAGGATAATGATCGACTGTATTAACGATGTCTTGTGCAACGATGCCAGTGACGAGTATTCGAGCCATGTTGTGCTTCTATCTTTATAATGATCGCAATCTTATTTGCACAGTGATTAATAGGCAATGTCTCATTACGGCGCAGTTGCAGCGGGTCATCCCTTAACGGCAGATGCGGCTGAATTGATTTTACGCGCGGGCGGTAACGCTTTTGACGCTATTCTGGCGGCGCATTTTGCGGCCTGTGTCGCCGAGCCGGTACTGGCCTCGCTGGGTGGCGGGGGTTTCATGCTGGCCAGGCCTGCCGATGCTCCTGCTCAGGTTTTCGATTTTTTTGTCCAGACCCCAGCTCATAAGCGACCGGCTGATGAACTGGATTTCTATCCCATCGTGGCGGATTTTGGTACAGCCCAGCAGGAGTTTCATATCGGCTTGGGAGCCATCGCCACGCCGGGTTCTGTCCGCGGCATGTTTGACATTCACCGTTTGCTGGGAAGCCTGCCAATGTCTGAAATCGTTGCGCCTGCCATTGGT
>Ga0190283_1000856_pt1 | contig 15042 bp, 12 predicted proteins | sample 48691801_MG_FD_161669 | JGI IMG/M metagenome (GOLD analysis project Ga0190283, IMG submission 161669) | Hydrothermal vent microbial mat bacterial communities from Southern Trench, Guaymas Basin, Mexico - 4869-18-0-1_MG | ecosystem: Environmental > Aquatic > Marine > Hydrothermal vents >...
ACCAGACCAGTATTTGAGTACCTCATCCTGCGAAGCTCCAGCCAGTGATTCAACATCAGGGAACTGCTGCATGAATCGATTAAAATAAGGAATGACCGTTGCAACCTGGGTTTGTTGCAGCATAATTTCAGACACCCACACGCGATAGGTCGTTGGGTTTTGCTGCCAGGGTAAGTCCTTGCGGCCATTCTGAGCAAACCACATCAGCAAATGTTCAGAGAATTTGGCTTTTTTATTTAGCATGATTCAGGACTTCGGCAGTACGGTGTAGTTCACGGCGCATGACATGCTTAACCAATACCGGACCAATGCCTGGCAATACAGAAAAATCAGGTTTTAATCTTGCTCGATAATGAATATTGCTGTGATCACCTTCTGGCGAAATGATCCAGACGGACTCGCCAAAACTAAAATCGCTTCGTTCCGGGAGAATGACTGATTCAATAACCCCATTACCCCGGTCGTAAACTTTTTCGACCCGTTGCATAGTTTTGCAGAAAAACAGAACACAGCCTTTTATTTTAGTGCTGACCAGTTTTGCTCCATCAGCAGCTTCGCCCAGTAATTCACTTTTTTGTATGGCAGGATTAATTGCTTCAAGATGATTATAGTCAGTGAGTGCCTGATGTATAAAACGGCTATCACCCGAGACTAATAAATTCATTTCCAGCGTGTAGACTCCTTCATGATAAGAAACATTTAGCTGAATATCTTTAGCCCAAATACACTCACTCAACAACCCAATAAAAAACAGAACAACGAGTTGCCGAAAAATCACTTCATCACTTGAACAGATCTTTTAATTTATCACCAAGCTGTTCACCTAATTCATCACCTAACTTTTCCTTTATTTTCTCTTTTTGCTTTTCTGTTTTTTCTTCAAGTTTTGCCTTTAATTTTTCTTTTGCTTTTTCCTTTTCTTCCTTAAGTCTTTCTTTTGCCAGGTCGTCCAGTTGTATTTTATAGTGCAGGTTAGCGAACGGCCCCGATATTCCAATTGGCAAAAAAGTCTGTTTTTTCTCTTTTCCTTTTTCTTTTTCTGATAGAAAAACTGTGTAATCCACCGTTGATGCCGGAAGATTTGCTGTGCCTTTGCCTTTTATAAAAGCTACAGGAGACTTCATTATCAAATCCTGATTACGAACAACGCCATTTTTAATGGTACCGCTGGCCTGCATCAATGAAAACCGCGTCTCACCACTGACTTCTCTTTCCAACGGTGGCTTACCACGTAATTTCCGCAAACCATTTTTTGCTTCTGTAAGGTTTTTTGCCAGCTTTGAGCCCTTGATTGAACCATCCCGGAAGCGGGCATTAAATTTCCCGTTCAGGCTTTTTTTCAGGGCTGTAACTGTTGCGCCCGTCGTGGTTATATTGGCGTCAAAATCTGTAGCGCCTGAAATGTAAGGGTCACCAAAAAGAATTTCCAGAATTTTCTCGGAACGCACACCTTTTAAATCAATTTGACTACGATAAACGGGTGTCTTTTTCCGCACATCCAGCTCGGCATTTATATTTGCCTTACCCTGATACGCCTTTGCAGAAAGCGGTTTAACTTTAATCAGACCATTTTTTGCTTCGGTCGTAAGACTGGCTTTGCTGAAATTTAGTTTGTTAAACGTAAACTGATTTATTCGCGCTGTTCCTGCCAAATTCAGTTTCCTCAGCATTTCAGTAGGCAGGTTAATTGCGTCAGAACTTGATGATGGTTTCGTTCCTTCAGCAGCAGCCACAGCACCCGCTTTTTTAGGCGGCAGATAATGGTCCGCATTGAGTTGATCAATCGTTAAATCATAGCGCATGGCCTGAGTGGAGAAATCTTTAATTGAGAACTGGCCACTTAATGTGGATTGGTCCAGTTTTGCACTCAACGGTTTGAGTTGAACGCTGTTTTTATTGCCACTGACTGTAAACTCGAGTTTTGCTGATTGCAGCGCATCGGCCTGTTTTGTTTCAGGAGGCGTCACTCCCAGCGCCAGCATCAGCTTGCGCGGATTAAACTGTTTTGAAGCTAACTTGCCGGAGTATTTTGGCGCATCAATAAACTTCTCAACATTGAGCTGACCTTCAAGCACCAGGTCTGCCAGCTCCAGCACTATCTGGCTGACAGAAACGGTCTGATCGTTCAGATTTGCCTTGATATTCGCCTGCGTGACCAGTTTGATGCCATTGGGCGGTAGCTCTTCTCCTGTCAGCACAGTATTCACTGACAGATTATTAAGCTGATAACCGCCCTGCATTGGATCAGCTATCAGCTTGCCTTTTGCCAGTACTTTAACGGTTTGTTTGTCCTGCTTAAGATCGACATTAGCACCAAGCGTACTTTCAATATGGTAAGTGTCATTTTTAGGATCGACAGTTATCTGGCCATCGAGTACCGCCATCATGGTTAGCTGATCCTGATACAGCGTGAAATTTATTTGCGCCGGCATAGCCTGGCCGAAGGTTAACTGTCCGGCTTTAATATTCAGGGGCGTAATGCGTATTTTTGTACCTGCCTGCTGATCATCAAATACCAGACTGGCGTCGATAATTTCCAGGCCTTCAACCGCGAGGACAAAATTCGGTATTGATTTTGTACTTTTCTCTTCTACCTGCGGTTTTTCTTCCGCAGGTTTTGCCAGATCGCTCCAGTTATCCTCACCCTTTGCATTACGTGCCAGATTTATTTCCAGACCTTTGAGCGTCACCGTGCTGATGCTGACCTGTTTTTTCAGGAGAGGCAGCAATTTCACATGGGCATCGATCGCATTAAATTTCGCAAACGGCTGATCACCGAAACCCACTGCATTACCAAATTGCGTCTTACCCAGACTCAAACCCAACCAGGGGAAAAGAGACCATTTGATCTCACCGGTGATTTCCAGCTTACGACCGGTTTGCTTTTCTACCTGCTCAGAAATCTGAGGTTTATAATCATTGGGGTTCAGTGTCGCAATCGCTATCCCTACCCCGGCGACAGCCAGCACAATTATCACGACTAGAACCCATAAAACCCACTTGATCACTTTCATTGACTGACCTTCTTTTTAATATTGAGTGTGCGCATCTCCCGGCGAGTGCATTACCCCTGCCGGAAAACCTTAGTTTCAAGATATGAATAGCATATTTCAACGGCTTCGTCTTTGGAACAACTGTTTTATACCAAAGAACCTCTTGTATCAAATCATGACATGATTTGATACAAGAGGTTCCTTAGCTAGCAGTCTTATACGTAACAGGTCGATTAGCAGATTAATTGGATACAGACTAAAGGGCAGCTCTAATAATAGCTTGCGGCCTCTGCGTGACCTGAAGCGTGCCTTACAGCTGCATGCTTCAGGTCGCGCCCTTCGGGGCTTTGCTCCCTGTCCAGGCTCTGCGTTGTGCTTTCTCACCAGGCAGTGAGCATGCTTTCGAAAACTCGCCTTGATCCTGAACAGGGAGCAAAGCCAGAGGTCACAATCTATTGTTAGAGATGCCCTTAAAAGATGGTGGCTATGGGTGGACTTGAACCACCGACCCCAGCGTTATGAGTGCTGTGCTCTAACCAGCTGAGCTACATAGCCAAAATTGAAAGGAAGCGAAGCTTACCGAATTGACACAGATGGGTCAATGTCACACGTTAAAGCGGAAATGGACGACATCACCTTCCTGCATAAGGTAATCCTTGCCTTCGAGCCGCCATCTGCCTGCATCTTTGGCGCCCTGTTCGCCTTTGTAGGCAATAAAATCCTCATAGGACACCACTTCAGCTCGGATAAAGCCCTTTTCAAAGTCCGTATGGATGCGGCCAGCCGCCTGTGGTGCGGTGGCCTGTTGTTTAACCGTCCAGGCACGTACTTCCTTGACGCCGGCGGTAAAGAAGGTTTGTAGAGAAAGTAATTTATACCCGGCATTAACCACCCGACTCAGGCCGGTTTCATCCAGACCCATTTCTGCCAGAAACTCGCCTTTCTCCTCTTCATCCAGCTCGGCAATCTCTGTTTCCAGCGCCGCACAAACAGGGACTACTTCAGCTGCTTCTACCTCCGAAATTTTGCATACGGTATCCAGGTGTGGATTATTTTCAAACCCATCCTCGGCAACATTGGCGATAAACATCAATGGTTTAATGGTGATCAGTTGCAATTCCTGTAGCTGTTTTCGTTCGTCTTCGTCCAGCTCACAGGAACGCGCCGAATAACCTTCCCCTAGATGTGCGGCCAGCTTTTCAAACACTTTCTTTTGTTCAATAGCTTCCTTGTTACCGGATTTTGCAACCCGGCTGACACGGTCAACCGCTTTTTCGACGGCTTCCAGATCTGCCAGTATCAACTCGGTATTGATTATCTCAATATCATCTGCCGGACTGATTTTACCCGCCACATGCACCACGTCATCATTCTCGAAACAACGCACCACCTGGGCGATAGCGTCTGTTTCACGGATGTGCGCAAGAAACTTGTTGCCTAAACCCTCACCTTTTGAGGCGCCTGCCACCAGCCCGGCGATATCGACAAATTCCATCGTCGTGGGCAGGATACGTTCCGGCTCGACAATATCTGCCAGTGCAGCAAGACGTGGGTCTGCTACCGGCACAATACCGACGTTGGGTTCAATCGTGCAGAAAGGATAATTCTCGGCCTGAATCCCCGCTTTTGTCAGGGCATTGAATAAAGTGGATTTTCCGACATTAGGCAGACCGACTATACCGCATTTGAAGCCCATGATCCTAAACTCCTCAGTTAACCGCTAACAATCATTATAATGTTTTGATATTTCTTGAAAATAATGCCATCTCTGACTTCACTTATAGAGTGAAAATTGCTACAGGGCAGATTGCACAGCCATGCGCCATCACAGCCGCACACTCTACCCTGTCTAACTGAGGAGTTTAGAATTATTTTCAACTCCTGTTACTATGCAAATCGTTCATCGCTTTCTCAAACTCGCCTTTTACAATCAATGGCGTAATCTCTGATGCAGCATGGATATCGTCAAAAATTAAACCTTCATCTTCTTTTCCCGGCCTGCCCAGCACGTAGTCAACCACCTGATCACTGTGCCCGGGGTGGCCGACACCAACCCGCAACCGCCAGAATTCCTTGCCAAAGTGAGCTATGACGTCTCTAAGACCGTTATGGCCGCCATGGCCACCACCCAGTTTCAGTTTTGTCTTACCCGGTGGCAGATCAATTTCGTCATGTACAATCAGGGTCTGCTCGAGAGGAATTTTGTAAAACCCCGCCATTTGCCGAACTGGCAGACCGCTACGATTCATAAAGCTCATGGGTTTCTGCAACCAGACAGCCTGGCCGTTGATCTGGACACGACAGATATCCGCAGAGAATTTGGGTTCTGGACGAAACCGCCCCTGATAACGCTTTGCCAGCTCATCCACAAACCAAAACCCGGCATTATGCCGGGTCGGGTCGTATTTCGGACCGGGGTTTCCCAGGCCAACGATAAGCAGAATAGGTTCTGCTGCCATAGGATCAGCCCGCACTTCTCACCAGGATTCGGATTTATGGGGCAATCTGCCAAAGCAGGTTGGTCGATCGCCCGTAGAGGCATAGTCATCGCTATGGCTCAAGGGGGATCGATCAAGATGCAAAGGCAGATTGCGCCAGAAACCGAATAGGACAGCATGTCGATTCATCGATATATCAAAAATGATGTAAGCTGTTTTACAACCATTCACTATCTCAATTAAGCGCTCCGCCTGGTGAGAAATGCGGGCTAACGATTACTCTTCGCCGCCTTCCTCTTCGGCAGTTCCTTCAGCAGCTTCGCCTTCACCAGCTTCTTCTACTGCTGCTGCCTCTTCAGGCTCAGGCTCAGCTTCAACAAGTTTGTGCTGAATCGAGGCTACCGGCTGATCGATAGCATGCATTTCTTCCTCGCTCATTTCATCCGCACCGATCATGGCTATCAGGGTAACGTCCTCAGGCATCTGCAATTTAGACAGATGCACAGAATCACCCACATCCAGGTTACTGACATCCACTTCAATATACTCGGGCAAGTGACGCGGCAGACATTCAATTTCGACTTCCACCATGTTATGCATTGGCACACCACCGGCTTTCACGCCAGGGCTGTCTTCCTCACCCATGAAATGCAGCGGCACATGCATACGCAGCGCTTCGCCTTTCTTCACACGTAACAGATCCATATGCAGGATAAAAGGCTTGGCAGGGTGGCGATGAATATCCCGCAACACGACGCGTTCGCTCTCACCTCCCAGCTCCAGACTGAGAAGAGACGAATAAAAAGCCTCACTCTCAAGATGCTTTAACATCTCATTATGGTCGAGCGTGATCGGCGTAGGTTCCTTCCCCGCACCATAAACAATGGCCGGGAATTTGCCCAGGCGACGCAGACGGCGGCTCGCACCTTTCCCCTGCTCGTCACGCTGTTCAGCAATTAATACAATATTATCAGTGCTCATTTAACTATCTCCGGTTGAGCGTAAAAAAACACGGCTAGCCGTGCTGACACCCCCGCGACCAGGGGCATTCATCTTTGTGCCGTAGCACAGTATTCTGGGCCTGTTAACAGACCCTGAATATCAATCCTCTTCAAACAATGAAGAGACCGATTCTTCAAGATTAATCCGACGCATGGATTCAGCTAGCATTTCTGCAACGCTGACCACCCGAATCTTTTTACAGATCTTAGCGTCTGGCTGCAACGCAATGGTGTCGGTCACAACCAGTTCATCCAGCTCCGAATTCTGTATATTCTCTATTGCCTTACCCGACAGTACCGGGTGAGTAATATAAGCCGAAACCCATTTTGCTCCGTGCTCTTTCAGCGCAGTAGCGCCCTGGCACAATGTACCTGCCGTATCGACCATGTCATCCACAATCAGACAGCGCCGATCTTTCACATCACCAATGACATGCATCACCTTGGCCTCGTTGGGCTTTGGGCGACGCTTATCTATAATTGCCAGTTTATCACCAAGTCGTTTGGCAAAGGCCCTTGCCCGGACAACACCTCCGACATCAGGTGAAACAACAGTCCATTCCTCACCAGCCGGCGTGTTACGGACAATATCTTCCAGCATCACCTTCGAGCCGTAGACATTATCCACCGGCAAATCAAAAAAGCCCTGCACCTGATCGGCATGCAGGTCAACGGTCAACACTCTGTCAGTTCCGACCACCGTCAGTAGATTCGCTACCACTTTTGCAGAAATCGGCACCCTTGCAGAACGTACCCGCCGATCCTGTCGGGCATAGCCAAAATACGGGATGACGGCAGTAATCCTGCCTGCTGATGATCGCCTGAATGCGTCAATCATAATCAGCAATTCCATCAGGTGATCATTGGTTGGACGCGACGTTGACTGCACAACAAAAATATCGTGTCCGCGTACGTTTTCCAGGATTTCAACCCGAATCTCGCCGTCGCTGAAACTGCCGATGTCCGCCTTTCCCAGCGGGATCTGCAAATGATCAACTACCGACTGCGCCAATTGCGGTGTAGCACTACCCGCAAAGACCATCATTCTATCAACATCAGACACGTTTCAAACCATCTTCAACCGCAAGTATTAAATTGGCTGGGCCGCCAGGATTACTTCAGGCTTCCTGCCTTCCGCCCTTCGGGTCGTCGTCGCTATGCTCCGACGCTCAAAATCGTTCCAGACGATTTTGTATTCCGGGCATCCTCGGTAACCGCTCCTGCGTTACTCTACCTCCTGCATCCTTGCAGTCATGCCCTTCACCCTCCGGGGCGTTGCCGCTATGGCGTCAACGCTCCAATTCGCTCCAGGCGAATTGGTCGAACCTGGGTTCTCATCCTGCGCCCTGCTTGACCGCAATAGCAACACTGTTGCGGTCGTTGTTGGCTGGGCCGCCAGGATTCGAACCTGGGGATGCTGGGATCAAAACCCAGTGCCTTACCGCTTGGCGACGGCCCAATAATCTGTTTGTCCTGGCTCGGCCAGGAGTACTTCAGGCTTCCTCGGCAACTGCTCCTGCGTTGCTCTACCTCCTGCATCCTTGCAGTCGTGCCTTTCGCCCTTCGGGTCGCTGCCGCTATCGCGTCAACGCTCTAATTCATAATCTGTCCAATAAAGGAGAATGATTGACTCCACGGGCAATAAAGCCTACCCGGGGTTCAGGTAATTGTGCCAACACATGCTCAGCTTTCTGCCGATTCGGAAAGCTGGCAAATACACAACTACCGGTGCCTGTCAGTCTCGCTGCTGCGTACTGACTCAACCAGTCAAGGGCTTCTGCAACTTCCGGATAACGTGTCCGAACAACCGGTTCAAAAACGTTTCCAGCCCCCGTCTCCAGAAAGTCGGCTATTGTGATGGGCTTGCAGTCTCGTGTCAATTCCGGCGCAGTAAAAAGTGCAGCTGTTTTGACCTCAACTGATGGGCTGAGAATCAGAAACCAACGCTCAGGTAACTCCAGTGTTGTCAGCTTTTCACCGATACCTTCCGCCCAGGCGCTATGCCCATTAATGAATACTGGTATATCCGCACCCAGTTGACTTCCTAGTTTAGCTAATCGTTTCCTGCTCAGCCCGCATTGCCAAAGCTGATTCAGGGCAACCAGTGTCGTTGCCGCATCAGTACTGCCACCACCCAGACCGCCTCCCATAGGCAGGCGTTTTTTGATACTGATATCTACACCCCTGGAAACGCCGGTCTGTTGTTGCAGTAATTTTGCCGCCCTAACGGTTAAATCCAGCTCAGGAGGAACACCCTGCGGGCCTGATCGCCGTGTGACTTTGCCATCATCACGTTGATTGAAAACAAGCTCATCACTGTAATCGAGAAGCTGGAATACTGTTTGCAGATTATGATAACCGTCGTCCCTGCGACCTGTGATATGCAAAAACAGATTCAGCTTGGCCGGTGCAGGCCAGCGGGCTGGGCCTGGTTGAGTCATTCCCAGGAATCAATCAGTAGTTTAGCTCGAAATCCCTCCCGTTCGAGCCGCACCATCTGTGGTAGCGCCAAAGGTTGATCAGAATCATAACGAGACAGCTTTACCTGCCAGTCAGCCTGATCCAGCAGTAGTGGACGACCGATGTTGTCATATTCCTCCCGCCATGAAGCTTTATTGGGATCTGGCATACCCTTGACCCAGTACTTCAGACTGTCCAGCGGGATTGCCCAGCCCAGGTTCTGGCGCAATAATATTTGTGGATCAACACCTTTATGAGTTTTTCCATCTGCCGTGGCGAGTGTTACCCGTTGCGGGTTACCCTGCAGCCAGGCCACCCGGCGTCCGAGCGGATCCAGCAGGCGAATATCAAAGGTTTCATCCTGCTGTTGCCAGACTATACCGGCAGAAAAGCCTTCATCGCCTTTTCGAATAGCCAGCCTGCCCTCCAGCGTCCAGCTGTTCTTCTCAGCCAGTTGCGCCAGTCGGCTTTCAACAACAGCCCGGTATGGACCGGAACGGGGAGTTTTTACAATAGTTGCGCAACCTGCCAGCAGCAGGCAGGCTAGCAGAACTACGCCTAACTTCATTTGTCGATGTTCTGTTTCAACTTGAGCAAGCGATCATCATCTGGTGCACTGCTGAGGGCTTTCTTGAGGGTTTCGCGTGCCTGTTGTTGCTGTCCCAGCTCCCATAATACCTGAGTCAGGTGGCTCGCGACTTCTGGGTCTTCCAGTTGTGCCCATGCCTTGCGTAAATACTTAACTGCCGTCTGCAAATCACCCAGCCGATAGTTCACCCAGCCCATGCTATCAAGAATTGCCGGATCATCCGGTTTCAACGCCAGCGCTTTTTCAATCAATACCTGCGCTTCCTGCAGACGGTCCGTTTTGTCGGCCAGTGTATATCCCAGGGCATTTAATGCTGTCGCGTTATCCGGCTTGATCTTAAGTACAGCATTCAAATCTCGTTCCAGGATATCCAGACGACCCATTTGTTCACCTACCATGCCACGGGCATACAGCAATTCAATATCATCTGGGTATTGTGTGAGCGCCTCGTCGAACAGTGTCATGGCAGCTGGATATTTTTCCTGTTCCTGTAATAGATGCCCCTCTGCCAGATAGAGACGTGCTTTCAGAACATCATGAGATTGTTGTTTTCGGAGTCTGGATAAATGCTCTCTGGCCTGTTCTATCTGCCCCAGTTCTGCAAGCATCTCAGCGATGCGGATTTGCGCTTCCAGATAGTACTCACCGGCCTGTACCTTGTTATACCAGCCGATGGAGTGATCGTATTTTTGCTTTTCCTGGGCGATTTCACCGAGATAATAGTTCGCCTCATTCCGATGGCTTTTTGTGGGCAGCAATTGCTTCAGATATTTTTCCGCTTTTGTATAATGCTTGAGTTCCAGCTCCAGCAAGGCTGTGCTGTAAAGCAGGTCGGGATCATTCGGACGTTTTGCCAGCACCCTGGCAAAGCTTTTTAACGCCTGCTCATATTGTTTGCCCAGCACCAGCATCCGGGCGTAACTAAGCTGCAACTGAACATCATCCGGTTGTGACTCAACCAGTTTGCGCATATCAGCCAGAGCGACCTCAGGCTGACCAGTCTCTAGTAAAACACGGTTCTTCAACACACGCGCATCCTGGTCTGCAGGATCCAGTCTCAACGCTGTCTCACTGGCTTTAAGCGATTCGGTGTATTTCTCTGCGCGGAAAGCCAGTTCGGCGTAACTGCGATGGGCGACACCCTCGTTGCTGTAGCGATCTGCCAGTGCAGACATTACTTTCAATGCCTCGGGAGTCACTTTATCTCCATTCAAGAGCTGGATAATCCGCGCAAAACCTGCTCCGGGATCATCCGGTTTGCTTTCGATAATCGGCACAAAATGTTCGACAGCCTTGTCCGGCTCTTTCTTGCGCAGGTAAAGCACACCCGCAAGTTGATGGGCTTCCAGGCTATCAGGGTTAATTTCACTCCAGCGATCAATCGCCTCGAGTGCAGCGTCAAAATCACGCGCAAACAGCGCAATACGCACGGCACGCTCAGCCACAGCTTCATCATTTGTCAGCTTGCTGGCGCGTACATAATGTTCGGACGCACCGGGAAGATCACCCATTTTGCCTGCCACTTCGGCAGTCAGGACTTCGTAAATGATATCAGCGCGCTGTTGCACCACAGCATCAATCGGTACCACTCGGGTATCAAAGGTGGGAGATTGCTGGCTCAAGGAAACACAGCCTGCGAGTAATAGCGGTGATAAAATTAAGAAACGTTTTGTAACCATTGCGTATCCTTTCAAGAATAAGCTAACTATATCGCAACATGACTTTAATTGGTTACCGTTTTCCCGATAAACAAACCAGAATATTGTATTCATGGGGGTTTTGCCTCAAAATTCACTGGTATTAATAAGAATGTTATTGTATGTCTCTGCTCACGATCGGCATTAACCATCACACAGCGCCTGTTGAAGTGCGTGAACGCGTGGTGTTTGCCCCTGAACAAATTCATGATTCACTAACATCTATTCACAGAGTCAAAGGCGTGGAAGAGGCCGCTCTGCTCTCAACCTGCAATCGTACCGAACTGATATGCTGGCACAGTAATCCAGCGGTAAATGATGCGCTGCCTGAGTGGCTGTCTCGCTATCAACATTTCGACCTGCGTGAATTACTACCCCATCTCTACCGCCATAACGATGCCGATGCGATTCGCCATACGCTACGGGTTGCCTGCGGCCTGGATTCCCTGGTATTGGGTGAACCACAAATTCTCGGCCAGCTTAAACAGGCTTACCAGCAAGCACAGGAACACAGGAGCATCGGGCGTCATCTCAACCGGTTGTTTCAGCACAGCTTTGCAACTGCTAAACGTATACGCACAGAAACTGAAATTGGTGTCAGCGCCGTTTCTGTCGCTTTCGCTGCTGTCAGTCTGGCCAAACAGATTTTTGGCGAGCTGAACAAATCAACTGCATTGCTGATTGGCGCCGGAGAGACCATTGAGCTTGCAGCCCGACATTTGCATAGTCAGGGTATAGAGAAAATGATTGTCGCCAACCGCACGGAAGAACGTGCTCGCTCCCTGGCTGAGCATTTCAACGCAGAAGCAATCGCCCTGCCCGACCTCGGTAAATACCTGAACAAGGCAGACATCATAATTTCTTCTACCGCCAGCCCCCTGCCCATCCTCGGCAAAGGTGCAGTCGAACGCGCGCTGAAGCAACGTAAATACCGGCCAATGTTCATGGTCGATATTGCGGTACCGCGCGACATCGAGCCGGAAGTAAATGACCTGGACGATGTTTACCTGTATACCGTCGATGACCTGCAGGGCGTGATCGACGAAAACATCCAGTCCCGCAAAGCAGCCGCCGAGCAAGCCGAAGAACTGGTGCAGGATGAAGTCGACAGTTTTCTTTCATGGCTGCGCAGCCAGGATCACGTCGACACCATTCGCAGCTTCCGCAATAAAGGTGAAGTGCTGCGCGATGAAGTGGCCACCGCCAGCAAGCGTTTGCTCGCCCAGGGCAAATCGCCTGAAGAAGTAATTGACTACCTCGCCCACAATCTAACCAATAAACTCCTGCACGACCCTATCACTGCACTCAATCATGCCGCACGCGATGGTCGCAAGGAAATCATCAAGGCTGCCCACGAACTGTTCGATCTGCCCCGCATCAAAAAAGACGATTCAAAGTAAGCTGTGAATAAATCTATTGCCCAGAAGCTCGAAAATCTTTCCGAGCGCCACGCTGAAATTACCGCATTACTGGCCGACCCGGATATTATTGCCGACCAGAACCGATTTCGGGGTTTATCAAAAGAATACGGTCAACTCGAACCGGTTACAAAAACCTGGCAGCGCTACCAGCAGGCAGAGGAAGCGTTTACAGAAGCCAGGGAAATGGCCAGAGAGGCAGATACCGAACTGCGTGAGATGGCAGCAGAGGAACAACAACAGTTATCTGCTGAGATGGAATCGCTGGAGCTGGAGTTACAGAAACAGTTGCTGCCCAAAGACCCCAACGACAACAGCAATGTGTTTCTTGAAATTCGCGCCGGCACAGGTGGTGATGAAGCCGCCATTTTTGCCGGTGATTTATTCCGTATGTACAGTCGCTATGCAGAACAACAAAAATGGCAGGTTGAAATTCTCAATCAGAATGAAGGCGAGCACGGCGGATACAGGGAAATTATCGTTCGTCTGATCGGTCAGGGTGCTTATTCGCGGCTTAAATTTGAATCTGGCGCGCACAGGGTACAGCGTGTGCCTGAAACAGAATCTCAGGGGCGTGTCCACACATCTGCTGCGACAGTTGCCGTCATGCCCGAAGCAGATGAAGTTGAAGAAGTGGACATCAATCCGGCTGATTTACGCGTCGATACTTATCGTGCATCAGGCGCAGGTGGTCAGCACGTGAATAAAACTGACTCTGCTGTTCGCCTGACCCATTTACCCAGCGGTATCGTGGTGGAATGTCAGGACGAGCGTTCGCAACACAAAAACCGCGCCCGCGCCATGTCACTACTGGCCGCCAAATTAATGGATACAGAAATCCAGAAACAACAGCAGGAAGAATCCGCTCTACGCAAAAGTCTGGTCGGCAGCGGCGACCGTTCTGAGCGCATTCGCACCTACAATTTTCCACAGGGTCGTGTCACAGATCACCGCATCAATCTTACTTTGTACAAACTGGACGATGTGATGACCGGGAATCTTGATCAGGTAATCGAACCACTGCTCAACGAGCATCAGGCCGAGCAACTGGCTGCACTTGGCGAACAGTGACCAACCCGCATGTCTCATAAAACAAGTGATTGAACGCAGGATGGCAATAGACTTACAGAAAATAACAAGCTGTTATTTTGCTTCATGCACACTTGTAGCACCCAAGAGTACGCACCTTCCCTCACAAGTTAGCTATGGCTACCTTGTTCAGTCCAGGCACGCACTCTTGAATACTACAAACGCACCTGAAACAAAATCCTGACGAGACATGCGGGTTAACATCAAAACAGCACTAAAATCAGCCGCTGACCAATTACAATCAAAAAACGAAGAACACAAACTGGAAGCAGAAGTCCTGCTGATGTTCGCGCTGGAAAAACCGCGTAGTTTTTTACACGCCTGGCCCGAGAAAAAACTCACTGAAAAACAGTCTGAAGTTTTCCAGCAATTGATCAAACTCCGCTTAAAAGGCGAGCCGATAGCCTACATCACTGGCGAAAAAGAATTCTGGTCTTTACCCTTAAAAATTACAGCAGATGTTTTAATACCCAGACCGGAAACAGAGTTATTAGTGGAACTTGCGCTGGAAAAATTAGACCATGATAAAAACAGTAAAGTAGCAGACCTCGGAACCGGCTCAGGAGCCATTGCACTGGCGCTCGCACATGAACGACCTAACTGGAAAATCACTGCGACTGATAGTTCAACGAACGCGTTAAAAATCGCCGAAGAAAACGCAAGCCTGCTGCATATCAATAACATCACTTTTAAATCTGGCCGATGGTGCGAAGCACTGACAGAAAATGACTACGACTTGATCATCAGCAATCCGCCCTACGTCGCTGAAAACGACAGTTATTTAAAACAAGGCGACCTGCCTTTCGAGCCGCAACAGGCATTAACAAGCGGTGTAGATGGACTGGATGATATAAAAAGCATCATTCAGCAATCACAGATTTACCTGAAACCCGGCGGATGGCTCATGCTGGAACACGGCTATGACCAGGAAAAACCGGTCGCTGTATTATTAAATGAGGCTGGATATCAAGCTATCCACTGCTACCACGATCTGGCAGGACATCCACGTGCCAGCATAGCCATCACCCATTATCCAGATAAACCGCACTTGCATATTCCCGCGTAAGTAGTAGGCTTATAAACATGGAAGGAGGAATAATCAGCATCAAACACCGTGAAATCCTGTTTCGCGGGCCTTATGCGCCACATTTGAAGCCTGAAGCCGCTCAGTTGCTGCTTGTAGATGTTAAAGGCGTCAAGCAGGTTACCTTGCTGGACGAGGATCGTATCAGTATTTCTTATAACCTCCACAGTATCTCACTAATGCAGGTTGAAGTAGCCCTGAGTGAGTCGGGTTTTCATCTGGATAACAGCATAATGAGCAAGCTCAAACGGGCGTTGTATTATTTTGCTGAAG
>Ga0190283_1000857_pt1 | contig 15034 bp, 19 predicted proteins | sample 48691801_MG_FD_161669 | JGI IMG/M metagenome (GOLD analysis project Ga0190283, IMG submission 161669) | Hydrothermal vent microbial mat bacterial communities from Southern Trench, Guaymas Basin, Mexico - 4869-18-0-1_MG | ecosystem: Environmental > Aquatic > Marine > Hydrothermal vents >...
GCCAAATTAAATGTCCCCATAAAATCGCTGCCGAGGCGGGATTATGATTAAGATTATGAAATAAGGAAGTTATTTCGTTCAGACACCATATTAGTACCTATTTGTTCAAATCACATCATGTTTGCGCATGATTTACACCACAGTTAGATTGAATATTTTAAGGAATTCTTTTAATATTTAAAAGACCTATCATGAAAATGATGGAGCGAAGCGACTTCCACAAATATTCAATAGTCAATAGTCAATTCCGGCGTCGCCGGGTGAGGAGGTAATAATGCCCGCAACAATTAATGTAAAAACCGGTTCAAGAATAGATATGGTAGATATTACCGCGCTGGTGAGCGGGGAAGTTTCAAAGGCAGGTGTGACCGACGGGATCTGTGTGGTTTATGTTCCCCACACCACGGCCGGCGTAACCATCAATGAGGGCGCTGACCCCGCAGTCTGTACCGATATTATTCGGAAGCTGAATGAGCTGGTCCCCCCGAACGATGGGTATCGTCACATGGAAGGGAACTCCGACAGCCATATCAAGACGTCGATTATCGGCAGCTCGGTTATGGTAATTGTTGAAAACGGCCGTCTGGTTCTCGGGACCTGGCAGAAGATCTTTTTCTGCGAGTATGATGGCCCGAGATCTCGGAAGGCCTATGTCAAGGTGGTCAATGATTAGAGTGGCGTGTTTGCTGTATTCTCTTAAGGCCCTTAACGTTTAAGTCGTCAATTATCAAATGAGGCTCACTGATTCCGGGTCCAATCCTATTTCACTTAGCCAATCCTGAATCGCCTCGTAAAGCAAGCTGTAATAATTTTCAGTCCCACCTAATCCCCTTCTGCCAAAGTAGTAGTTAATTTCCAAGATAACAGGCTCCGGGTCTTTCTCTGCAAGAGGGAACACAAAATCGATGGCCGCCAGGTTTATTCCGGTTTTATCGGAAAGGAGGAGGGCCTGAACCTTTCCCTTTTCTTGAAGGTCAGGCTGCCAGTCATGATCGATAATTGCACCCCTGCTGATAGTGGTTATCTCCTGCCCCGGTTTTCCGGGTCGTTTCCAGTAGGTGATGACCCGCTTTCCCATAACCACTGCCCTGAGCACATTCCCGCCGCAGGGGACATACTCTTGAGTGACGAATCCCTTCAGGCCGGATCTTTCCCAAAGGGCAAGCTTATCCAAGGCTTCCTTCAGGGCAGTCCTATTTTCAATAAAGAATACACCTTCTGCCTCGTGGTTCATGTTCTCCTTGATCAAAAAAGGTAGATCGTGGGGCAGAGTGTCCGACTGGGAGCATGCTTCCTTGAAATTTTCAACACCATGCCAGCGCAGTGTTCTGGGATGCGGGATCTGAAAATTATTGAACATGAGGCTCTGGCCGATCTTCCCCGGGTATTTGGTGCGAGCCTCATAGTTAGGGAATAACGATGCACCGGATGTGGCGCAGATTTGGTAAAGATCCTGGGTAGATGCCTGGGGGAGGATAATGGCCTCTGCCTTTTTAATAAATCCCAGATCATCTGAATCAAGGGGTCTATCTCCAAGGATAATCTGGATATCAGTATCAAAGCATGGGTGAAAGGATAGGATCATGGTTTGACTTTGTCCTGTCGGGTGACTATAATTTCGCAACATACCTTATATTATAGGAGTAAGACAATGCCCATTTTTGAATTCAGGTGTGCGGCCTGCGGAGAGGTGTTTGAAAAGCTTTTCATGAACCCGGATGAACAGGTGGATATGACCTGCCCCCAATGCAGCGCCGAATCGATTGAACGGGTGGTCAGCAGGACCAATTATGCTATCGGTGTGGGTCCCGGCGGCAACCAGCCTAAGATCACCGCAAAATCATGCGGAGATTCCAATCAATGTATGACCCTTGACCTGCCAGGACCGGCGAAATGAGCAAAAAAGAGCTGAATGATGATGACAAGGCTCATGTCGCCGAGGTTTTTGACGAAGATGTCGCACCGCGGCTTATGATAATGCATGCGCGAGCTGGCAATATAAACTGTGACTTCGCTGGGGCGGAATATAAGAACTGGGTTGTCGAGTTCAGGTCCACTCGATTTGGTTTCGAGATTGTTGACTTTGAGTATGATGAAGACTCAAGGAGTTTTGAGCTTGTTCCCCGGCTATTAATTAAAGAGATAACCGGAAATGTTTGAAAGCAAATTTCACGGAAGAGAACCAATAAAAAAACCTCAATGTCCTTTTTGCGGATTGCTCATTGAGGGACCAAAGGAGTTGAGCACCAGAAGGGCCGGGGAGATGCCTGTGGGCTCTTGTTCATGCGGCGCTGTCTATGCATGTGATGAAACCGGGCACAATCTCGGTTCTGCCATGATCGAGGCCCTGGTATTCGGATGCAACATGGATTGGGATCTTGCATGGGGGTTGGAACCCGAAGAGGACTACCTGCAGGAAATAGTTGAGAATTATGACCTCAACAACCATCTGATCATCCCGGGAGGCGCCTATGAAGGAAGAAGAATCGCCGGAGCCTTATATTTCATAAGGTTGCACAAGGATGTTCAGGAAGTTACTGCTGAAGGAGTCCGACAAAGACTTGCTAAGGCTGCCCCGGCTTCATCTGATTCATCTGCAGGGCATGCAAGAAAAAAAACCCTGTCAAAAAGAGAGGTTGAGGAGTTTGTCCGGGAATATGAGATTGAGCCCATAGAAAACGCCGCAGGTGAAGACAAGAAAATGATCAGGTATCTGCAGCGGCTTCTTTATTCGGGGGACGTCCAACTCCGTCAGAGGGCTGCCGAGACCCTTGGGAGAGTATGTGCGGTTATTGGCGAGAGAGACCCCGGAATTGTTTCCAAGCTCCTTCAGGGTCTGTTCTATTCCCTGGTCGATACGGCAGCCTTCCCCCCCGGGGCCTTTGAAGCTATCGGAGAAATTATCAGTCACAGGGCCGATCTCTTTGGTGGGTACGCCCCCCAGCTATATCAATTCCTTGCCGATCAAACGCGGAAACATCAGACCCTTCAGGCCTTGGGCAGGATCGCAAAATCAAATCCGGACATCCTCCGCAAGCACACCCTTCACTTCTTTGCCTTCTTAGACGACTCTGATCCCGCAGTGCGTGGTTATACCGCCTGGCTTATGGGTAACCTCGGGGCCCATGAGGCAAAGAAAGATCTTGAAAAGCTCCTGCAGGAATCCCATGAGATCGAGATCTATGAAAATGGGAACATTGAGAAGAAAAGCGTGGGGCAGGTAGCGTCAGAGGCACTGAAGAAGGTAAGTGAACTAAAGTGACTAAAGTTCAAAAGAGAGAGCCGGGCATGATTCGATTATGATAATAGAGTATCTGTTCTCTTCCCCAGAGAAGGACATCTCCCTTGGGTCTGAAGATCTGGCAAGGCCCTTTTTGATCACACCCTCAGAGCGCCACCCCTTCCTGACCTTAGGAGATTATTTCGAGGCCATCAGGGAATTTATTTTAAAAGATCAAGGGAAACGCCTGGCCCACGTCCTCAAAGAGAGGCTAAATAGAGAAATAGGCCCCGACAACATCCAGAAGATTCTTGTTCGGAGTGAAAAGCACGGCGCCCTTTACCATTTAGCCAGTGTCGGGGTTTTTGCTGATAACCAGCAGACCAAATTAGCTGTCAGCACGGCCGTCTCTGAAAAGGGAAAGGAGTGGATAACAAACGAATACGAGATGCTGAAATTCTTGAATAACTCCCTCAAGCTGCCTTACCTGCCGGATGTCCACTTGAAAGGAGAAGTGGAATGTGATGCAGGTGATGGGAAGCACGAAACACTGTCTATGTTACTCTCTGAATGGTTTGAAGACTACCATGAATGGCATCTTTCCATTGATGAAAACGATAACAACCAGAAGATCTATATCTGGGACTTCCAAAACGGAAATCGATATGCTTCCAAGGAAGAGGCCTTTGAGATTTTTCAGCAGGCATCAAAGATCCTTACCCTCTACTATGACACCAAAGACTTCAACCAGATCTATCCCTGGCATCATGCGGCCGGTGACTTTATTGTGAGAGCCAGGGGCCGCAATATAGATGTGAGGCTCACCACCGTTAGGGAATACCAATCGATCATGGATTATTTTTCAAAAGAAACAGTTAATCCGATGATCGCCATTGTCTATTTTTTCCTGAATCTGACTATCAGGATGCGATTAGATAAGTTGAATGGAGTAGGAGAAACGGTTTGGTCAGGGGGTTTTTGTGTGAAAGCGACTACCGAAGGATTCTTTGATGCCATCAGGATCATGGAGTCTGAGGGACGATATCACTTGGGCAGGCCCAAAGATTTGCTAGCCCTTTTAAAGTCGTTTGGTGAGGAAGAGATCCAGAATCTTTTTCATCCATTGCGTGACTGGTACCAGCAAGGGAACCCAGCAGAATTCCGGGTCATACAGGCAAAACTCAGAAGCCATGTCAACCTTTTGTATCATTCCCTCCAGAATTTTCGTCTATAAGTTCCTCCACAGGCGTTTTTATGACTTTTGAAACAGAAAGGAGAAGAGCTGCCTTTTCAGCCTCCTTGTTTTCTGTTTTTTTAAAGAGTTCTGTGGATAGTTGATAAAGCTCCCGATGGATCCCGTCAAGATTAAAGGTGGGGTAAGATTGCTCTTTTTTAAACCCGGATTTTCCGCAGACCCTCGGTGCGCCCTGAATCATGGTCGGGATTCCATAAACACGGCATGTGATCGGGCGGTAGGGATAGAGGATGCACTCGTTATCATCATTAAGAAGGGGGCATCTGATTCTCGCCCTGGCCATTGAATAGGCACTCATTTGAGGATCATTTTCGAACTCTTTGAGTGTCCTTTCCAACTTTTCAAGTTCTGTGTCTGCCTCAGAACCCCTGTGCAGAGCAGCAGCCCTTTCCTCTTTACCCAGTTGATCAAAATCCTGTTTAAGGAAGACTGCCTCTATCAGAAAAAGCCCAAACACGGCGTGGCAGCAATCAGCACAGTGGGGTTCGCATTTGATACATTCCTCAAATTCCCCTGCCATTCTCTCGAAGGCCTGATCAGCCTTTGACACCAGATTATCGTATGGTTCGAATAAATAAGAAATATCCATCGCTCTAATTTAATCACTCAATCCCGCCGCCGGCGGGACTTAACCACTTAACCACTCGACAATGCCGTTTTACCGGTAAGGTTCCAGCGCTTTTTTGAATTCCGGGTGGGGATCAAATCCCAGTTCAATGGCCTTGTCCAGATGCTCGATCGCTTTCTTATAATCGTCATTATTAAAATATGCTGAAGCTAAGTTGTTGTGCCCGAGGGCAAATTCAGGCGCTATCTTTACCATTTCTTCTCCGGTCTCAATGGCCTTTTCCACTTCATCATTTTGAAGATAGGCGTTTGTCAGGTTGCTCCAGGCCTGAATAATTTCAGGATTCAGATCAAGGGCCTTGTTCAGGGCCTCAATGGCCTCTTCGGTTTTCATCATCTGGAGATAGGCAAAACCGAGGTTAGCATATCCCCTGGCATACCTCGGTTCTATCTCGATGGCCTTCTGATTGGCATCAACGACCATCTCCAGATCACCCTTTTTAAAATATATGTAGCCTAAGTTGACATAACCCTCAAACATCCTGCCGCTGTCTGCAACGGCATCCCTGAAGGCCTCAATGGCTTCATCCAACTTTCCCTGTTCCATGAGGGAAACGCCGAGATTATAGTGTGAGTTGGCACATTCACTCTCTTCATCCCGGATCATTTTTTGTTCGGCAATAAATTCTTCAGCACCTTGCGGGGTCTTCATGACACACCTCTTATGGCTCAACATGAAAAGAGGCCACAATCCTCCCGGACAGCGACCTCTTATGCCATCAATCTAACGTAGTTTAACTGTAATCTGCAACTAAGTCTAATGATCTTCGGTTTGCCCTCTCCCTTTAAGACCATACATTGTGCTGCTGCCGGTAGAAAAATAGATCAGTTTTTCCTCATTGATCAGCGCGGTAGCAGCCTTTTTGATCATCCTTGCCTTGGCATCGGGCATAACTTTCTGGACGGCCTTTTGGATATCATTAAAGTAAAATTTGGATTTCTTGCTCTTTTCGGCAAAGGCCAAAATAGTTTCCTTTATATCTTCCATCATAGTACTCCTTAAATAGTTTCTGCCCGGGATAGATCCCTCTTTTTGCTTAGAAGAACCCTGTCCCGGCACAGAAACGCATTTGGGCGGTTATTTACTTAATACCACCAACTGCCTTTGAGACCGCCCAGGACGCCTCAGTGTATTTAAACTGGGTTGATGTCCTGTAGGTGTCATACTGCAGGCGGTAATCATCGATGAGATGCTCGGTAAAGGGGAGATCACATTGCTCAAAGAACCTCTCCCATCCGACTCTCTCAGCCCAGTCACCAATCCTCTCATATTTATTGGCGCCGGCGGCATAGGCCTCAACTATCTTCTTTACCGACTCGCACACCTCGGGGAATCTCGGGAAGGTGTTGGGCAGGGCAGGAACAACAACCTTGGAGAACTTGGGTGGGGAAATCCGATTGGAGACCTTGCCACCCGCCATAATCGTCACGCAGTCCCCCTCAAAGTCCGAGAGGGGGAGTGCCATGCACATGGTGTAGCAGTTACCGCAGAACATACAGCGTTCGTTCTTGATCTTGACGGTCTTCTTGCCCTCATCGGTCTTGGCCGGTGAAATGGCGGCTGTGGGACAGGCCGCGATAACCAGAGGGATTTCGCAATACTGATCAAGAACTTCGTTGTCAATGATCGGCGGTTTTCTGTGGTAACCGAGAAGGGCTATGTCTGAACAGTGCACTGCGCCGCACATGTTGAGGCAGCATGCCATTGATATTCTGACCTGGGCAGGAAGCGTCATGCCCTGAAAATAGTCAAACAGGTCATCCAGGACCGACTTGACCATGGATGAGGCATCGGTCGCAGGGGTATGGCAGTGGATGTAGCCCTGGGTATGAACAATATTAGTAACCCCGGCCCCTGTCCCGCCGATAGGGAACTTGTAGCTCCCGGTGATATGCTTGCGGCTTTCAAGGTCCTTTTTCAGGGCCTCCATCTTGTCCTGGCTGTCCACCATGAATTCAATGTTGTTACGTGTGGTGAAGCGGACAAATCCATCACAGTGTTTGTCTGCTATCTCACAGATCTCACGCACATGCTCAACAGTCATGAACCGGCAACCACCACACCGCACAGTAAACACCTTATCGCCGGTTTCGGAAACATGCACGAGAACGCCCGGCTCAAGGATATCATGATAATCCCACTTGCCGTAGTTGTTCTGGATGACAGGAGGAAAATACTGCCAGAAGTGCCTGGGACCGAGGTCCGTAAGCCTGTTTTCCATCGGTTTATCCGGGTTATACAATCCTAATCTTTCAGTAGATAATGCCATTATTATTTCCTCCTATCTCGCGTGTCTGGATCGGTAGTCATTGATGTCACGGTCCCATCCGCCGGGTACGTCTTCTTCTTTCCAGAAGATGTAAGGGTTGCTCCGGGGTTCCTTCACCATCTGCGGCATGGGCGGGATCTCTAAAACCTCAAGCAGCTTGGCAACACCCTGGCGCTGGATAAGCTCGCCTAAGCGTTCGCGGTTCTTCCCTTCTTCCGGCCACCATTCCCAGATCTTTTCCACGACCTCTTTGATGTTTTCGTAAGGGGGCTCACACTCCATAAAAGGGATAGTCAACAGAGACATCTGTGCTCCGTCAAGTATGGGCGCCTTGGCTCCGAACAGGATGCTGCACCCAGTCTCGATCCCGGGCTTCAACGCCCTCGGCATGACATTGATGCAGTGCATGCAGCGGGTGCATTCCTTATTGTCGATCATGAGCTTGCCATCTTCCATCCACATGCATTTGGTGGGACAGAGATTGATGACCTCTTTATTAATATCAAATTTGCCCCAGTCTTTACCGGCATGGGCCCCTGCGTTGGGCGCTATTTCACCGCCGATATAGGCCTGGACTGCCTCCTGATCGATCCGGATATCGTCCTTCCATGTCCCTATAAAGGACATGTCTGACCGGGCTATAGAGGCAACGCAACCATTGGGACATCCGTCAAATTTGAATTTGAATTTGTACGGGAATGCCGGGCGGTGCAATTCGTCCTGGTAGTAGTGGGTCAGTTCATAGCACATATCCTGTGTATCGATGCAGGACCACTCACAACGGGCCTTGCCAATACAGCAGGCAGGGGTACGCAAATTGGAACCGGATCCGCCCAGGTCCTGCTGGAGCACATGGCCCAGCTCATAGAAGATAGGCTCTAACTGCTCGGTAAAGGTCCCGATGCAGATGATATCCCCAGTGGAGCCGTGCATATTCATCATGCCGCTGCCCCTGTACTCCCAGAGGTCACAGACGCACCTGAGATAATCAGAGGAATAAAATTTACTGGCGGGCTGGTTGATACGCATGGTGTGAAAGTGCGCAATTGAAGGGAATCTATCCTGCAGATCTGAATACCGGCCGATGACGCCGCCGCCATAACCGAAAACACCGACGATCCCGCCATGCTTCCAGTGGGTTTCACCCTCATCAAAGGAAATCTGGAGTTGCCCCATCATGTCTTCAACTACGTCTCTCTCGATCATCATCCGGTCGTCGGCCAGATTCCTTCGGTGAAGGGCCTCTCTCTTACAGTCAGCCACAAAGCTGGGCCATGGACCTTTTTCCAGCTCGTCCAGAGCAGGAATGTCATGCTTGCATTTGAATTCTTTAAGCTCTTCATCGGTGTAGTTCTTCAACTCCTCATCCGTGTAGATTCGAAGCTCGTCATATTTCAACTCTTTTTGTTCTTCATTTGGTTCAAAAGCCATTATGTACGCCTCCTTTTGCTATTTGCGAAAAAGTATATTTTAAGGAGTAAACCTTAAAAATATTATATGCTTGCCTTCACCTCCTCCCTTAAATGATTATACTTGGCAAAATAATTCTGTAGTTTTTGACCTTTATCAATCGTTCCTAATCTCTAATAATTACCATGGTTAAGTTCGATAACTATTTGTGAAAATTTTAATTAGTTAGTTTTTCAAATAGTTAAGGTTTGATTTATAATCAAACGGCTCATAGGATGTCAACAAAAAAACTGGAGAAACGGATAACTTTTTTTATTGACAATCCTGCCAGTCCGTGGTCCTTATTTCGGACAATCCTGCAGACATCAAGGTGCAGTTGGCAGGTATAAATGTTTAAAAAAGGGAGATTTATATTATGCGGCCCCGTGTTATCATCGCCGCGCTGAGGGGAGGGTCGGGCAAGACTATCCTTTCCTTAGGGCTTATTTCTGCATGGCGGGAAAAGGGATATTGCATTGCCCCATTTAAAAAGGGACCGGATTTTATAGACGCCGGGTGGCTCGGCTTTGCCGCTGATAGACCATGTTATAATCTAGACCCTTTTTTGATGGATGAGGCGCAGATCATAAGGTCTTTTCTCCATCGCTCAAACAAGGTGGACCTTTCACTCATAGAGGGGAACAGGGGGCTTTATGACGGCCTTGACTTAGATGGTTGCTGCAGCACTGCCGAATTAGCCAGACTCCTGAAGACGCCGGTCCTGATTATTGTGGACGTGTCCATGACAACTCGAACCATAGCGGCAGTCATCAAGGGGTGTCAGGCCTTTGATCCTGATCTAAATATTGCAGGGGTTATCCTGAACAGGGTGGCCAACCGGAGGCAGGAGGGATTGATAACGGGCGCCATCGAAAAATATTGCGGCATACCTGTGGTAGGAGCTGTCCCCAAGCTTAAGGAGAATATCTTTCCCGAAAGGCATATGGGACTTGTTCCATACCAGGAGCGCGACCGTGCCGAGAAGGCGGTCTCATGGGCAAAAAAAACGGTCCGGGAAAATCTCCAATTAGATCAAATTTGGGAAATTGCCCATGGCGATGAGCCGATGTTAACAGTATCTGAAGATATGACCCTGGAATCCATCGTAACAGCCGATCAACCCTCGCCACGGATCGGTTTCATCAGAGACCGGGCATTCTGGTTTTACTATCCCGAAAATCTGGAGCAGTTAGAACGACTGGGGGCTGTTCTGGTCCAGCTAAATGCTATTTCAGATAAGGAGCTCCCACCTTTAGACGCCCTCTATATTGGGGGCGGATTTCCAGAGACCCAGGCCAAAGCGCTTGGGGATAATAAAACCTTCAGAGATTCCCTGAGAGAGGCAATCGAAGAAGGGTTGCCGGTCTATGCAGAGTGCGGGGGGTTCATGTATCTCGGAGAACGGCTCCTTGTAGATAACAAGGCCTACTCCATGGTTGGAGCGCTCCCGGTGGAATTCATTCTTCAAAGAAAGCCTCAGGGTCACGGATATACCGTTTTAGAAGTTGCAGGCCAAAACCCCTACTATCGCCTGGGCGAGCTCTTGCGAGGCCATGAATTCCACTACTCCAAGCCTGTGTTTACCGGGGAGAAGGACCTGGAATTTGTCTTCAAAGTCGAGCGTGGGCGTGGTGTTGACGGCATAAAAGACGGGATTTGCAAAAAGAATCTGTTGGCTACCTATACTCATGTGCATGCGGCAGGGAATCCCAACTGGGCAAAAGGTCTTTTCAGCGCAGCCCGTGTGCACCAAAAAACAGGATATTTTTTTTGAAAAATGGAAAAAGAATATTTGACAATATAAAAAAGGAGAATTATAGTAAAAAACTTAGTTTTAATTTGATTGAAAGCCATAGGTTTTCAGGCAGACAATTTTACCAGACAAGAGGGATGCGCCCACGCAGGGGCGTTTATTGGTGTCTCGACAGAGTCAGGTTAACATGGTGAAGTTATTTGTCTGGAGCTCTATAAATTGTAAATGGGGAATATTTTAAGCAAGGGAGGTTATAAGGTTATGCCAACAGTAGAATTTGAGGGGAACACTTACAATGTCGATGAGGACGGCTTCATTGACGATTTCACCAACTGGAATGAGGATTGGATGAGGCATGTGAAGACAACGGAAGGTATTGAGGAACTGACCGACGAGCACTATAAGGTGGTTAAAGTCCTCCAGGAGTATTACAAAAAGAACGGAATTGCCCCAATGGTCAGGATTCTCTCTAAGGTCACCGGATACAAGCTCAAATATATCTATGAGTTATATCCATCAGGCCCAGGCAAGGGCGCTTGTAAAATGGCAGGGCTGCCAAAACCCACTGGCTGCGTCTAATTCCACAAAATCCATTTCAAGCAAATAAAAGGCGCAGGAGACACCCTCTTTAGGTTGTCTTCTGCGCCTTTTCTTATCAACCCGGAAGGTTGTAGAACCTTTATAGCAGACCTGCCAGCAGGCGGTCATTGTCTACCTTAAAGGTTGTCAACTTTTTTTGTAAAGTTCCGGTCTTCTCTCTGGAAGAAAATATCTCATCCTGTGTTTTCTCACATCCCGGAGCATCCCAACCTCAAGCTCCGCAAAAAGGATATAATCGTCCTCTCCCGCATATTTGGCCAATACCCTGCCGTCAGGCCCTAAAACCACTGCAACCCCCGGAAATAAAAGGCCTTGGCCGGTTTTGCCCGCCTGATTGCATGCCACAACAAAGAGACCGTTATCAAAGGCCCTGGCAGGGAGATGCCTTAGCCAGCTTTGTAGTTTTCCCTCTGGATTTCCCCTCGGAGAGGCGTGGGGGATAAAAATTAGGTCGGCCCCCATAAGGGCCATGGTGGTGCTGATCTCAGGGAAATGGGCCTCGTAGCAGAGTTGCACTCCAAAGGTGGTATTTCCTGACCTGTAAAGCTCAATCTTTTGTCCCGGAGAGTAGCCCCCGGTTTCATTGGGTGCAAGATGTGTTTTCCTGTAGAGGCCGATAAGACCATCCGGGCCTGTTATTGCCTGGGTGATGTATGGTTCTCCCTCATTAGAGATCTCTATGAGACCCGCGATAAGGACCAGGCGCATCTCCCGCGCCATCCGAACCAGCCGATCCACAATCCTTTCCGCATCCTCAGCTTTGTAAATTCCACCGGGAGATTCCTGGATATAGCCGGTTACGGAAAGCTCAGGGAAACATACGATATTTGCCCCCTTAGCCGAGGCCTCTGAAGCGATGGCCTGGATTTTATCGAGATTCTTGTCCGCCTCTCCGGAAATGGAATGCATGCAAACAGCGGCTATCTTTAGATTATCCATGGGTGAAGTCCTAATGAACATGGTTTATGAAAGTGTCAAAATCGGGACACCGATACGCTAAAGAAGACTTTTGATTCAATCAGCTCCGGTTGTCAACCGCCTTTTGGAATAGATGACCAGGTACTTCATCCGAGAAAGATCTTTGACACAAGGGGAAGGTTAATGTAAAGAGCACCAAATAACTAATGTTAAATGGTAAATGATAAATGAAAATACTACTCATATACCCCTATTGTCTCGAAGAGAGGCTTACGGAAGAAGATGTGGGTGTGCCTCCTATCGGCCTTTATTATGTGGGCGCTGTCCTAAAGGAAAACCATTACGATTGCGAGATATTGAACTGGTACGGTATCAACAGGACTCCAGAGCTTATCAAGGAGACTCTAATCGAGAAAAGGCCGGACGTAATTGGCCTCTCTGTGTTTCACGCAAATCGCTGGGGCGCCATAGAAATCGCCAGGATTGCTAAGCAGGTTGATCCGTCGATAACGATCGTCTTTGGCGGGATCGGCGCCACCTTTTTGTGGAACCATTTCCTTACCCATTTCAGAGAGATAGATGTCTGCGTCCTGGGGGAAGGGGAGTACCCTTTCTTAAAGCTTATCAAAGCGATTGAAAAGGGAGATCGAACAGGTATTGAAAAAACGGGCGGCATTGCATTCAGGAGAAACAGCAAAATCTTTAGGACTGAAAGGGCCACTTCTATCGAGAATCTTGATGAACTGCCTGTCCCTGCAAAATATTTCAGATATCAACACGTTACTTCCACCCGTGGGTGTCCTGGAAACTGCACCTTCTGCGGGTCCCCCCGGTTTTGGGGCCATAAGGTAAGGTTTCACTCTCCTGAGTACTTTGTAGACCAGTTAGAACTCTTATACCAAAATGGGATAACCTTCTTCTATTTCTCAGACGATACCTTCATGCTCAAAAAGGATCGAGTCGTAGAGATCTGCAAGACAATCATTGAAAAAAACCTCAATATTTCATGGGCCGCTATCTCCCATGTCAACTTTGTGGATGAAGAGGTCTTGTCATGGATGAGAAAGGCCGGTTGCACCCAGATCAGTTATGGTGTTGAAAGCGGGTCAGAGAGGATAAGAAAACTGTTAAATAAGAATATCAGGACCGACCAAATCAAAAACGCCTTTGCATTGACAACCAGGTACGGCATTTTGGCCCGTGCCTATTTCATCTACGGGTGTCCTGGGGAAAGCTGGGATACAATTCAGGAAACCATAGATCTGATCAATGAAATCAAACCACTGAGCATCATCTTCTATATACTCGATATCTTTCCAGGAACAGCGCTTTATGCTGATTTTGTGGAACAATCAGGGCTTACGGATGATATGTGGCTAAAACAGATAGAAGATATCATGTATTTTGAAACAGATCCCGATCTAAGCCAGGAATCAGTCTTAGCCTTTGGTGAAAAACTGAGGGCCGAGTTCCATGAAGGGCTGCCGGCATTTGTAGATTCGATTGACCTTATAGACAAAAAGGAGTTCTATAAACTACATGCCGATTTCCTCTCAAGACTCGGGATGACATTCAGCCACGGTGACTATGCCAGAATCGAAGCAATCAGGGCGAAACAAAAGATCGCCGGAGGACTCTATAAACGATCTTTAGACTTTTGGCCAAATGATCGGGCCTATTTAGGGTTAGGGATTATCAGACAGCAGGAGAGGGACTTCCCGGGATCTGTCAGCGTCCTTTCCGAGGGAATTCAATTTTTTCCCGATAACGAGCAATTAAACATCTGCCTCGGTCTGAGCTATATGAACCTGGGTGAATACGCCAATGCCCTTGAATGTTTGTTAAAGTTCAGGTATTCAGAACACACGGCTCCTCACATTGCAGAGTGCTACAGGGCATTGGGAAGAAAATCCGACTCGGGGTTCGGCAAATAGTTAGTTAACGATTGTTTTGGCTGGGCATTTAATACGCTAATGTACCCGAGATTTTTTCTCCTTGACTTCAACATCCGAGTTGTCTATATTATTTAATTCATTTCTTTCTATAAAGGAGCAAGGTCTATCATGTATGCGGTTATAAAGACTGGTGGAAAACAGTATCGGGTTGCCAAGGGTGACGAGGTCAAGGTCGAGCAGTTACAGGGCGAGGTGGGAGATGAGGTTGCCTTTGATCAAGTTCTCCTGACCTCAAACGGCGAAAACGTTGAGGTGGGCCAGCCCTTTCTTGAAAATTCCAAGGTTGTTGGTCGAATTGCCCGTCAGGGCAAAGATAAGAAAATCGTGGTCTTCAAGTACAAGAGAAGAAAGGGCTATCGCCGGAAAAAGGGACATCGGCAGCTTTTTACCCTTGTCAGGATCGAGGATATCAGGGAGTAATTTTAGGGTCTTTGTTTGAATGAAAGGTAAATACCATGTCACATAAGAAGGCAGGCGGAAGTTCCCGAAACGGGAGAGACAGCGCAGGACAGAGGCGCGGGATAAAGAGATATGGGGGCCAGCAGGTGTCAGCCGGCAATATTCTTGTGCGGCAGAGAGGCACAAAGATACATCCCGGGAATAATGTGGGCATCGGAAGAGACTACACTATATTTGCCAAGATTGACGGAATCGTTGCCTTTGAGCGTTTGGGCAAAGATCGGAAAAAGGTCAGCGTCTACGCCGCCTGAGGCCTTCAGACCCTTTTCCCTTGCTGAGATAATGAGATCTTTGCAAAACGCCCCCTTTCGAAGTCTACGCTTATCTGCCCAATCTCTGTGTTGCATTCGGATTTTAATCCTCAGAATATTCAATCCCGCTGTAAGCGGGATTCCTGCGGTTAATCCCGCTAAAGCGGGACTCATGCGCCTTGATCTTGAACGAAATTGAACGTTTTTCAAAGGTCTCATAAAAAATGGTCTTTTTGGATGAAGCGGTCATTGCGGCCAGGTCGGGAGACGGGGGAAA
>Ga0190283_1000858_pt1 | contig 15033 bp, 11 predicted proteins | sample 48691801_MG_FD_161669 | JGI IMG/M metagenome (GOLD analysis project Ga0190283, IMG submission 161669) | Hydrothermal vent microbial mat bacterial communities from Southern Trench, Guaymas Basin, Mexico - 4869-18-0-1_MG | ecosystem: Environmental > Aquatic > Marine > Hydrothermal vents >...
AAACGATCAGGATTTCCCAAACGCCTTTTTACTCGTCTTACAAGCCAAGCAATTTCGGTTCCAAGTGCGCCATTATAGCAATGAGCTTCATCCAGCACAATATACTTCCAATTTTTACCAAAAATGTTTGAAGTTTCAGGTTTAAGCATCAAAAATTCGAGCATAGAATAATTTGTTACTAATATATTTGCTGGTTTATCAACCCATTGACTACGCCGCGTCAATTCATTAGGAAGCTGAATTTCGCCATCAAGATCCATATTTGATGATGATTCATTTTTATTATAACGATTTATATTTTCTTTATGTGTTTGTATGTTATCTATTAAATTACCCTGAATACTTTCTTCGTCATTTATTTGCTGTAATTCCCCAGTATATTTTCCAAAAGTAATAAAAGGAGCATGTTTAAGAATATCACGCAAGCGGCGTATTTGATCGTTTACAAGTGCATTCATAGGATAAAGTATCATTGCATAAACACCTTTATCATCCATCTTTTGTGGTTTACCGGCTTTCTTCCATTCTTTAACAATATAATCTATTATTGGAATTAAGAAGCATTCTGTTTTTCCGGAACCGGTACCTGAAGACACAATAAGGTTTTTATCTTCTTTGCATACCGATTTTACAGCATTAGATTGATGTTCATACAAATAAAAATCCGCCGGTGATTTTTCGTAAGCTTTTGAAAAAATTACTGCAGTTTCTTCTTCTATAACACCTTCTTTATAAAGCTGATCAAGTGATTTTCCTTTAGCATAAGGAAGAGTCATTTCCATATATGGATCTTGTATCATCTTATGATTTTTAAACAATTCATCTAAATGTTTTGTGAAATTCGGCATTGAGCGTTCAACGGGCAATGTGCTGCGAATATAATTTTGAAGACGTTCTTCAATCTTTTGCGAAGTTTCTAATGGATTCATAATAATTAATTTGTTAATTGTTAATTTCAGAAGAAAACCAGGATAATAACCATTCAGTTAATGTCAAATAATATATAAGTATTCTTTTACATTTTTCATTATGCCATGCCTCTTTTATAATGAAACAGATTAAGTCATAATTTATATCTTCATTAAGCGGCCAGTTTGCGGGATAGTTATTCCCATTCCAACCATACCAGCTATGTAATCGGCATAAGACTGCTGCTTCAAAAATTAAAACAAAGTTTGATTCTGCAGGATTGTCATCGGCAAGCATATTCCACTCGTTTGCAATTGATGAAAATATACAAGCAAGCCCCTTGTCTTCTATTTTGCCAATAATATTTATTGAATTAATAATACAATTATTAAATATATTATATAAATCATTTCTTTTTTTTGCACCAACAATAGGCTCAGGTAAATTTTCACTATATCCAATACTTTGTTCAAGTTGGTTTTTTAAAGTCTCTATAAAATGATAGAATACATTATCATCATTAATTTTTATTTTAAATCGACAGTTTAATAATGTTGGTGTGTCAATGGTATTTGTTCCATGATAGTTAAAAGTAACATTTCTAGGTTGTTGTCCATATCCGGTTAGAATGAAACCATTATGAGTAATGTTTTTTAAGCAAACACCATTTTGGAAAGTCGGTGTATAAGAGTCGGGACAGCATATGTGAAAACAATTATAATGACGTTCAAGATTAGAAAGGAATTGATTAACCGATTCAATATGAAGGTCTCGGCCCGGGTAACTATTTTCAATTAATTGTTGAAACGGAATGAGCGGGCAAATATTTTTCAACTGTCTTCTCCGATTTCTTGTCATTCGTTGTTGCTTTTTTATCTTTTCTAAAGATAGTAAAAGCCAATTTGGTTCTGCACACCAATTGAAACCGACTTTTAACATGAGTCCAAGAGTCTCTGCCAGTTCATCTAAACTACAATGTTCATCAAAGTATTTATCCCAATATTTCTTTTTATTAGAATATTCCAATAATTCACGATTATCAACAGCGTTTTTGAATACACCCTGATTAATTAATAAATCTAATTTATAATATAAAAAATCCAGGCAGCAACGAAGTTTATTTATTTTTTCATCGCTAAGGTTCTCTCCGTGCCAATTTTCTAATTTATTCCTAATTGATTGTGTTGTATCAGGGGATTGTACTTCTAAAACACTTTTACAATCAGGTGTTTGTAATGCGAAATCAATAAAGTTATCAAATTGTTGATTAACTTTTACTAATACTATCCAAACTCCTTCGTCATTTTTAGGGTTATAAGATAAATTAATTTGATTATCTGAATTGATATATTCATGACAACTTTGTGTAATAATCTTTCTTTCAATTAAACCGGATTCAAAAAAATACACAAGTGAATAATCAGAAGGATCATAATTGTCTTGCGGGAAAAATACATACGCTTCATTATTGCGTAAATGTAATATAGGTCGATCGGGAACATGAAGAATATTTGCAATTTCGTGAGCTCCTAAATATAAACTATCTATTCTATCAAATGTATTTTCAAAATTTAAACTATTGCGTAACAATTGACTAACAGATTCATGTTCCACTAAAGCTGGACAATCAAACTGTTTAATATTATTATTTTTATATTTTAAACTAATTAAATTATTTCCTTGCTCTTTGTTTTCAGGTGCCCAAAAAGATAAGTAATATGAACTAAATTCTGAATAATCGTTACAATCCAATTGTTTATTTAATTTTTCACCATTATTTGAAATTCCTTTTTCCCACCACCATGTAAGTTTCTGTAATGGTATTATAAGGTTTAATGTATTATTTTCAAATAGTAATTTACCTTTTAGTTTACCACTGCGAGCATATTGAATTCTTTCGTCTTCATCTGTTGTTGGTTTCCATTGCCAATTAGCGTTTTCAATTGAATTTGTAGCATTTAATATTTGGCATATTTCTTGTGGAAAAAACATTAATGTAATAGAACATTTCCCATAAAAAACACGAATGGGAGTGCCAAATTGGGTTGGTTTAATCGTAACTTCTAAAGGAGAGTTTTCATTAATGCAGATTTCTGCGTTTTCGCATTTCCATTTGTTATTTTGGTTATCGCCAGCGACATTCCGAACAATAATTTCTGCATTGTCGCCAAATAATACATTTGCCGAATTATATTCAAGGTATTGAATATCGCTTGTTTTATTTATTATATTAATATATGGTTTAGTTCCAATATATATTAGGGGCTTGTCATTAAGTTTAAGTTGTTGTGGTTCTTGAGCATAAATGTCATCAAAATTAAGTAAAAAAACTTTATATTTGTGGTTATACCAACCAATAGAAGATGTATCAACAGTATTATTGCCAAAAGAAAAGATTGAATCGTTTTCATTTTTGCAAGTGAAGATTATCAATCTTCTTGCGTAAATATGTGGATTTTCATCTGTGTCAATTATTGGAAACCATGCTGAGCCTTTTGACCATCTGAAAAGAATGGGTTCTGAAAAGTTAAATATGTTATTTATAGAAGATAATTTACCAATTTTTCTGCCACTTATTTTGACAATTATTGCCTCCTCTATATTCATGCCTCTATCGCGTAAATTACTTAATGGTACATGTAATTGTTCTTCATTTTCACCCAGTCTTTTCTCTAATAATGTCGTTCCATTTTGTTCTATAGTCAAAGATTTTTCTTCTGTTTCAACATGAATGCTATCTATCACTAAATCAATTCTTATAATCGAACCATTAAGATAAAGCATCCATTGAGCGGTTGCGCTATTTTGCGTGCCATGAAGCGACCATGTCTCGGCTATGATTTCTTGCCATCCTTCGCCATTTTGGAAAAACAATGCTTTGATTAATTCTAAAAAAGAGGGATCATAGTTTTCTATTAACCAATTATAATAACTTGGTAATTGATGGCTATCAGCATATTCAACTATTTTATCATAAATTACATAATCACTATCTTGATTTTTAATTTTATGAACTATGGGAACAATAGTTTTCCATATTTCCGAAGATTCTCCTTGGTTGCGACCTTCAATTAACAAACACTCGGCTAAAAAACGGCTACGATATCTATAATTTTTATTCAAAGAGAAATGCCATACATTATCAATTATCTTTAAAATATCATAGAGTTTAGGCTGACTTAGTTGCTTTTGTAATTCTTGGTTAAAATGCCGTCGGAAGGTTTGACAATAGTCATTACCGTTACAATTATAATACACCTGGCGTACCCAATATAAACCAACAAACCACGGTAGAGATTTGAGTTTATTAAAACCATCATTTTGATTATTTATATAACCAGGAAAGGGGTTATATGCATCTTGATTTAACAAGTTAGAATCAAGTGCATAACACAACATCCGTTTTCGCGGAACGTCTTGGTTAACATATTGTTCTATTCCACTATTGATTTCTTCGTAATTATAACACATTATGATTTGATTCCAAAATTAACTGGTTGTTTAGTTTCTATCTATTTAATTTCTGTAAGCGGAATATATGTCGCATTATCTAAGCCTCTTAAAATATATTTAATAGTTTTTTTGTAATTTTCTTTGCGGTTATCTTTAGAAAGCCGAGAGTATTGCTCATTAAAAATATCAAAAAGTCTTTCTCTTGCCTCTTTAACATTATTTTGTAATAAGTCAACGCCGTAAATGCTTGAAACAGCGATAACTGCATAACATTCATATTCAAGTTGGTTTTTTATATCTGTTTTCAACAACCTTTAATTTTCGCCTTAGAATTTCAGTAAGGAATTTTCCTGTACCACAAGCCGGCTCTAAAAATCTGGAATCAATTCGTTCAGTTTCTTCCTTAACTAAATCTAGCATACCATTCACAATATAATTATGGGTAAAAACTTTGCCGTGATCGCGGATACGCCGTTCGGATTTTACATTTGTTTGCATAAGAGGATAAAATATGCACAGTTTTAAATTTAAAATTTAATTATAATCAATAAGGAGTTAATTGTCAAATGAAGCGAAGAGGAAGTCGGGGAGGAGGTTTACTAATTTCTGCATAACGATTTCTGTGCTTTGGATGTAAGTATCATTATTTTTATAAATTTCACTGCCGGTTTCGTCAACGATATCGGAGACTCCACGTAAAATTAAGCATTTTGTCCTGCTTTTCCGGCAAACATAGGCAATTGCTCCTGATTCCCAATCGGCTGCAATAGCATCGTACTTCTGAATAAGATTCGGAATTGCTTTGCCGTCAAGGTCCTGGTCAGCTGAAACAATTATACCTTTACGCAGATCATTAAGCGGAGTGTTTGTCAGCCAAGAGTGGTCAAACTCGGTTGTGTAATGGTTTATGTGCTCGTCGTTATTGCCGGCCCGTTCACAGATGTCGTAAACAACGGTTTTCTTCACGAGGATTATGTCAAATTTATTTACTTTGTTTGTAAAACCGCCACAGGTTCCTATGTTTATAATTAATCGCGGATTCCACCTTTGGATAACATATTGAGTTGTGGCGGCGGCGGATATTTTTCCCCAGCCACCATGATAATAAATGATAGGTTGAGATGTTCCGTTGAGATTTAAAGAGGGTTGGAAATATTGTCCCAACGGGGATTCTAAAACTTCACATTTTTTATGAATATTTGTGATAACATTCCATTCAGCATCTGCCGAGATAAGAATGGCAATTTTTATCATCTGTTCTGCGTGCTTATTATTTTCCATTTAGATGTTTATTAAAGAGAGCGATAAGTGAATTTGTTGAAATCGTTTAAAAATTATAATCAATATTGACGAGCTTGTCAATTTGAGAAACGGTTTGTTTGGCTTGGACTTAATCGTGTTAATTATGCTTACGGCATTAGGTAGGCATATATAAATTTGCATAATGTATAGGGGCTATTATATTGTTTTGTCAATGGTTATTTATAAAAAATGTGTTATAAAACTATAAGTTGTTATAAAACAAATCAGTATTCCCTATAAGGGAATACTGAAAATTCTTATGCGAATCTTTATTTTTTCGCAGATGAATTTAGAGGAATTGTTGTACTGAAATGATTTTGCTGATGGGTTCAATATTTTACATTTTAAACTGCCACTTATTTAGTAGCATTACAGACAACTTTGTTGCGAAGCGAGGGGGTGGGTTTCGTTCTGAGAAAAAACGCCTCCGGCGAGGCGTGAGATGTTTTATTTTCGATCTTTTCCGCCGGAGGTGTACGCACTTTTTACCGCTTCATGCAGTAAATGTGCTATCGGTTTGCCGGTCCGCTGTCGCTGAATGACAAGCAGTTCCATGTCAGAAATAGTCAGACAACTCGCCGGCCACTGATATCCTTTCTTTTTAACTTTTTCCATAACTGTATCTCCTCTTTATCGTTATTTCGATGTTGATTAAGAATACTGCCTGTAATAACTTGAACCATAAACTTCCTCAAGATAATCAGCACAGTGAGGACAGACTTTATATGTCAATCCGCCGATTTCCATCTGCTCAAGCTCGTCAATCGGCAACACAAAACCACAGCACGCACATAGGTCATAATCCTTCGGCATATACTCTTGATTGACATTAGCCGAATCATTCCAAAAGAGTTCTTCAAATTGATATTTGTTGTATGGATTTACGTTAAAATAATCTTCCGGATTACGAACAGTTGGTAAAGTTTCCCAGTTTATAGTGTATAGTCTTGGTATTAGCTTTCTGATGAGCCATAATGCGTCAATGTATTCGTTTGATGAATGAGCGTTTTCATATCCGACACTTATATTTGTGATTTCGGGAATGATTTCCGAGTAGGTTAATACATCGGTAAAGCTTCCGGTTGGGTCCGGCTGGAAACCCAGTCCGAGATTTGCAGCAAGTTCATCAGCAAATTCATAGCTGCAAGTTTGTTCCCAGCCCATGTGTGTGATGACAGAAGTTTTGCCTCTGCGGTCAAACTCTATTGCTCTTTTGAACTTAGTAAGGTCGAGAGATTTTACAATGTGTTCCGCGCCGATACCGCCGACTTCTTCGCCTGAGTGGAAGATATAAGTTCCCGATATCCCTGCGTGAATCATTGCGATTAAGCAGAGCACTCCGCATTTATCATCACCGCCAAGGCAGGAACCTTTTTTAGCTTTGTAGATAATGCCTTGTTTGAGTTATGGAAAACGGGGGAGAAATGCAATGGGTGAATGATGGAATGATGGAGTGGTGGAGTGATGGAGTGATGGAGTGATGGAGTGATGGAATGGTTCCAACGTCGAATGTTCAAGGTCGAATGATAAATAAAGGGAAGGGAAGAAGAAAGGGATGGTGGGCCCAGTAGGACTTGAACCTACGACACGCGGATTATGAGTCCGCTGCTCTAACCAACTGAGCTATGGGCCCGTTTAATTGTAAATTGTAAATTGCAAATTGCAAATTATAAATTATAAGAGAAATAATACCAAAAAAAGAATTAATTGTCAATTAACAATTTTCAAGTCGCGTTAGCTCGCGGCGTATGCCTGAGTGCAATCCGTTACTCCATTCTTTAATTCCCTTGACTTTTAAATCCATCTCTTTTATACTTTTATATTCAAACCGGATATTACGGTCCAAATTATAGATTTGGGTTACATTATGGAAAAAAATCTGAGAAAAGTAGAAATTCTTTCCCCGGATGTTGCTAACAAGATCGCCGCTGGCGAAGTTGTTGAGCGGCCCGCCGCAGTTGTTAAAGAACTTGTGGAAAACTCTCTTGATGCGAAAGCAACCCGGATTATCGTGGAAGTGGAAAACGGCGGAAGAAAGCTTATTCGCGTTTCGGATGACGGAGCGGGAATGAACCACGACGACGCAAAGCTCGCTGTGCAAAGGCATGCGACCAGCAAGGTCAGAACAGCGAAAGATATTGACACCATAAGGACTTTAGGTTTTCGCGGGGAAGCGCTTCCGAGTATTGCCGCTGTTTCTAAATTTGAGCTTATCACATGCGACAGAACAACAAAAGCGGCAACAAAAATTTTAATTGAAGGCGGACAGGAAGCAAAAATAACGGAAGCCGGCCGGGCGCCTGGCACGACCGTTTCAGTCAAAAATCTGTTTTATTGCGTTCCCGCCAGGGCAAAATTCCTGAAAACAACCGCTACAGAGCTTAGCCATATAGGAAGGTTTATTTATTCTATTTCGCTTGCCTGGCCGCACGTTGGCTTTAAATATGTTATTGACGGCAACGAAAAATTTAACCTTCCTCCCCAGCTTGATTCCGTTCCTTTTTCCGACGCTTTGAAAAACCGGCTGATACAGTTGCGGGGCGACGCTTTTTCCAGAACTTTAATCCCTGTGAACTATTCCTTTGAAGAGTATTCAGTTTCGGGGTTTATTACAAATTGGTCAAAAAATGTTTTAACAAAACAGGAATTTTATTTTTTTGTCAATAACAGGCCGGTTTATTGCCGATGGCTTGCTTCTGTAGCGAAAAGAGCTTACGGCAGCTTGCTGAGCAAAGAATGTTTTCCATACGTTTTTATTTTTTTGAATTTAAATCCCGAAGCAGTTGATGTTAATATTCATCCCGCGAAAAGAGAAGTCAGGTTCGGAAAAGAGTTTGCCGTGCAGAGCGCTATCAGCACGGCGATTATGAACGCATTACGCGCGAAAAGTTCCGCCCCTTTGGTAGAACTTTCTGCTCCTTCTCCATCTGAAAACCGATCAAAAACTTCTGATATCTCTTCAAAAAAAGTATTTAAGCCCTCGAATATCAGAGCGCCGGCAACTGAAAAATTGACCGTTGAGGAATGGAAAAAGCTTTATGGAAAGAAGCCGGAAGAAAAACGGGAAGCAGAGCCCTCGGTTCAACAGGATAAACAATTTGTCTCTGAAGAAAAACCTGAAAAAAAATGCGACGCCGGAAAAGATAAAATTCACGCTTTGGGACAGGCGGCAGGCGCTTATATTATTGCCGAAATTTCAGGCGCGCGAAACGGGCTCGTGCTAATTGACCAGCACGCCGCGCATGAAAGAATTAATTATGATATCCTTGTCAAATCAATGGAAACGGAGCAGTCGACAAAACAGTCGTTGCTTCTGCCTGTTACCATAAAATTAACTTCTGAACAGTCGGCGATTATTAATGAAAATTTAGCGGAACTTTGCAACGCGGGCTTTGGAATAGAAAATTTCGGGACAGATACTTTTAAAATTGACGCTGTGCCTAACAACGTGGAAACCGGAGACCTGGAAAGTCTGCTTGTTGACATTTCCAACGATTTTTTGGAGTCAGGAAAATCCACCCGTGTGGAAGAAATCCGAAAAAAACTCGCGCTTTTGCTCGTGTGTAGAAACAGCATCAAATTTAATCAAATTTTATCCATAAAAGAAATGCAAGCATTGGTTGAACAGCTTCTTAAAACATCAACTCCGTGGACTTGCCCGCACGGCAGGCCGACCATGATTGTTCTGCCTTTCGACGAAATAGAAAAACGGTTTGGAAGGTAAGGTAAGATTGAGGTAATGAATTGCAAATTACAAATAGCAAATTGTTAATTGAAAATCTGAAATCATAAAATCATAAAATCACTAAATTATTAAATGCAACCGCTTCTTATAACAGGAACGAACACTGAAATCGGGAAAACTTACGTAGCCTGCGGGATAGCGCGGGAGCTCAAACGTCGCGGGATAGACGTCGGGGTTTTCAAACCGTTTTGCTCGGGTTCCCGCGAAGACGCGGAACTGCTTATTGAAGCCAGCGGCAGCGGCGACGATATCGAAATCGTTAACCCTTTTTATTTTGAAAAACCTTTGGCGCCCTATCATGCGGCGATGCTGGACAATTTAGAAATAGATATTTCAAAATGTTTTGCCGCGTTCGACATTTTAAAACAGCGGCGCGAAATTTTGATTGTTGAAGGCGCGGGAGGAATTTTGGTTCCTATTTGCGAAGCAGAGGGAGAAATTTATTCTTTCCTGGATTTTTTCTCCGACTGCGCGGGGAAAGTTGTCGTTGTTGCGGGAAGAGAACTCGGAACTATAAACCACACCTGGCTTACTGTTAAAACCTGCAAAGAAAAAGGGCTGGATGTTCTCGGCGTTATTTATAACGATATAAAACCCGCAGAAAAAAAAGAACCTTATTTGAGCAACCCGAAAATAATTTCAAAATGCGCGGGAACAAAGATAATGGGCGCTGTGGCTTATAATCCCGACCCGAAAGATGATGCTTGGAAAAAATTAACTGATAATATTTTAACTTAACTAAAAGATTGGGGTAATGGAGTTTTGGAGTATTGGAGTAATGAACACTCCACTATTCCATTGCTCCACCACTCCACCACTCCATTTTTATTATGAGTAACGAAAAAAAAGAAGTCAAATGGTGCAACAGTTGTGGCAGGGAACGAACTGTGACAGTTATTGATCCCGGCACAGAGAATAAAACAAAGAAAAACTTATTACTGAGTTTTTTTTCCCCCGGCAAAATAAAATTAAAACGCAGATATAAATGCACGCGATGCTTAAATGAATTTAGCAACGTGTCTTTTAATATTGCGGTAATTGTGCCGCTGGTAATTACCTTAGGAATGACAATAATACTTTTTATTTTTTTATATATCGTGTTTTTTGTCATTTGACAAAAAAAAGGTTAATTAGTATAATATGCCCTCTTAATTATGCATTACTCGAAAAGGGGCCGACAATAAAAAATCTCCTCCTTACAAAAGAGGGGTGTCAGAAAGCGCCGGGGCGGTTCTCTTCTTTTTGAAGAATTCTTGGCAAAAACATGCAAAATCGAAGTAAAACAGGACGTCCCGGACTGTTTATCCGGCGATATACTTTCGCAATTATACGGCGTAATCAGCATTTGTGGAATAAGCAGGCCGGGACGTCCTGCTTTACTACCTTTTCGAGCACTGCCTAATTAGCGACGGATTTAAATGTTGAAATCTGTTTTTTTAGTGCAAAAGCACAATATGTTCATCAATAATTACAAAAAAAGGTAAAATAATGGCAAAAAAAGCTGCAAAAAAGTCTAAAGGAAAAAAATATGTATATTTTTTCGGCGGTGGAAAGTCCGAAGGTAAAGCCTCTATGAAGGAACTGCTTGGCGGAAAAGGCGCGAATCTCGCTGAAATGTGTTCTCTTGGCCTGCCTGTTCCGGGCGGGTTCACTCTCACAACCCAGTGCTGTGACGAATTCTACAAACAAGGCCAAAAATGGCCAAAAGGCTGTATGGACCAGGTAAAAGCTAATATTAAAAAATTGGAAAAACTTACCGGCAAAACTTTCGGAAAAGGTAAAAACCCCCTGCTGGTTTCTGTCCGCTCTGGCGCCGCTGTCTCAATGCCCGGAATGATGGATACTGTTCTGAACTTGGGCCTAAACGATGAAACTTTGAAGTCCCTTATTAAACTTTCAGGCAACGAACGTTTCGCGTGGGATTCTTACAGGCGATTCATGCAGATGTTCGGCGATGTTGTCCTCGGAATGGAACACCATGATTTCGAAGCTGCTCTTGACAAGGTTAAGAAAAAACGGAAAGCGAAACTTGACACCGACCTTTGCGTCGACGGCCTTAAAGCTGTTGTCGCGGAATACAAAAAAGTTTATAAAAAAGCGAGAAAATCTTTTCCGCAAAGCGCTATCAAACAGCTCGAAGCTTCTATTAATGCTGTTTTCACTTCTTGGAACAATCCAAGAGCAATAAAATACAGGCAGATCAATGAAATCCGCGGGCTCCTTGGCACTGCTGTTAATGTCCAGATTATGGTTTTCGGAAACATGGGCGCAACAAGCGGAACGGGCGTTGCCTTCACGCGTGACCCATCCACAGGCAAAAACGAGTTCTATGGAGAGTATCTTATGAACGCGCAGGGAGAAGACGTTGTTGCCGGCATCAGAACCCCGCAGCCTATCAAAACTCTCGCGAAAGTTGATAGAAAATCGTATCTCCAGCTCCTTGACATCCGCAAAAAACTCGAAAACCATTACCGCGATATGCAGGACGTCGAGTTCACTATTGAAGACGGACAGCTTTACATGCTCCAGACAAGAACAGGAAAACGGACTGCTGCCGCTCAGGTGCAAATTGCCGTCGACATGATGAAAGAAAAACTTATTACGGAAAAAGAAGCTGTGCTGCGCGTTGAGCCGAAAGCTCTTGACCAGCTGCTTCACCCGACTTTTGATCCTAAATCCGAAAAAGCCGCGAAACAAATCGCAAAAGGGCTTCCTGCCTCTCCTGGAGCGGCCACCGGCCAGATTTATTTTTCTGCGCCGGAAGCTGAACATCAGACCGAAATGGGTAAAACCGTTATCCTTGTCCGCATAGAAACTTCGCCGGAAGATATCGGCGGAATGGATGTCGCTAAAGGTATCCTTACTTCGCGCGGAGGCATGACAAGCCACGCTGCCGTTGTTGCCCGCGGAATGGGAACTTGCTGCGTTGCAGGCTGTGAAGAAGCTGTTATTGACTATAAAAAGAAAACTCTTAAAGCAGGCGGAATAACGCTGAAAGAAGGTGATTGGGTAAGCCTTAACGGTTCCACAGGCGCTGTTTACGCAGGCCGGATCAAAACTGTTGACGCTTCGCTCACTGGGCCTTTCGGCGTTATTATGAAGCTTGCCGACAAATATCGCAAACTTGGCGTCCGAACAAATGCTGATACTCCACACGACACTGAAGTCGCTGTAAAATTCGGCGCGGAAGGCATCGGGCTGACAAGAACAGAGCACATGTTCTTCGAAGGCAAGCGTATAGTTTCCATGCGTAAGATGATTCTTGCCGAAACGGAAGCTGCTCGCAAAAAAGCTCTGAAAGGGCTTCTGCCGCTCCAGCGCAAAGACTTTGAAGGCATCTTCAAAGCTCTTAAAGGAAGGCCGGCAACTATCCGGTTCCTCGACCCGCCGCTTCATGAGTTTGTTCCTCACGACGCGAAAGGCCAGCAGGAAATGGCTAAAGCTATGAAAGTTCCGGTTAAAACTATTAAAGAAAAAGTCGAGTCGCTCCACGAATTCAACCCGATGCTTGGACATCGCGGCTGCCGCCTGGGAATCTATTATCCGGAAATTACTGCCATGCAGGCTCGCGCTGTTTTTGAAGCCGCCTGGAAAATAAAAGGAGCTAAACCGGAAATTATGATCCCGCTTGTTGGAAACGTTAAAGAATTTGCCAACCAGAAACAAATTGTCCTTGACGTTCTTGCCGAAGTCAAAAAAGAAAAGAAAGCGAAAAAAGTTCCTTTCGATTATAAAATCGGAACAATGATTGAAGTTCCCCGCGGCGCGATTACTGCCGACCAAATTGCCGAAGAGGCTGAGTTTTTCAGCTTTGGAACTAACGACCTTACACAGATGGGCTGCGGATTCAGCCGCGACGACTCAGGGAAGTTCCTCAACCAGTACGTTGAAATGGGTATCTACGAAGTTGACCCGTTCCAGGCTCTCGATAGAGACGGCGTTGGAGAACTCGTGCGCATAGCTGTTGAAAAAGGACGAAAAACCCGAAAAAACCTGAAACTCGGTATCTGCGGAGAACACGGCGGCGAACCCAGCAGTGTCGAGTTTTGCCATATGCTTGGACTCGATTACGTCAGCTGCTCCCCTTATCGTGTGCCAATCGCTCGCCTTGCAGCGGCGCAGGCAGCTATTGTTCACGGAAAATAATGTAACCGAAATCTTTGATTTCGAAAATGTAGCCGCGGATTGCTATTCGCGTTAAATCGCAGGCAGCAACCTGCGCCTACGACAACAAAAAATGTAACCAAAACATTAGCGCGCCATCTTGTAATCCAGGATGGCGCTTTTTTTAAAGGTGTCAGGTGTCAGGTGTCAGTAATTGAATAATATCACATTTTTTCAATCGGCGTAATCGCGCCGGACGTTCCGGTTTGTCGATTACACTCGACACTTATTGTCACTTGAAATTTCTGCTGAATACTGATTTCAGCCACAGCTGAAATGCGGATCAATTTAATTTAGTTTTTTCACAGTAAAAACTGAATACTGACACCTGACACCCGACACCTTATTATCTATGAACATCGGCGCTCACATGTCGATTGCCGGCGGAATTGACCGCTCAATTATCCGCGCTGCAGCAGCAGGCTTTAACTGTGTCCAGCTTTTTGCCCGTTCGCCGAGAAACTGGACGTCCCCGAAAGTTTCTCAACAAACTATAAAAAAATTCATTGAAACCCGCGAAAAATTTAAAATTAATTTTGTTGTTGTTCATGCCCCTTACCTGCCTAATTTGGCTTCCCCGGAAAAAGATTTGTGGAAAAAATCAGTTAAAGTTGTCCGCGATGATCTTTTAACCGCCGATTCCATTAAAGCAGATTTTTATGTTCTCCATCCCGGAAGCCACAGGGGAGAAGGAATCGAGTTTGGCATCTCAAAAATTGTTGAAGCGTTATCGGAAATTTTTTTAAAAAAGCCCCCGCAAAACACAAAATTTCTTCTTGAAACTACTGCCGGCACCGGCTTTTCTATAGGTGGAAAATTTGAAGAGATTGCTCAAATTATTAAAAAAGTGAAAAAGAAATTTCCGAAAATTGATGTAGGGGTTTGCCTTGATACTGCCCATATTTTTGCCGCCGGCTATGATTTCCAAACCTTGGCAAAAGCAAAAAAACTGGCAAAAAAAATTACCGAAATATTCGGTAAAAATCCCGTCTCAGTTATCCACGCTAACGATTTAAAAGCGCCTTTCGGCTCGCATAAAGATCGCCACAACCACATCGGAGAAGGAACAATTGGAATGTCAGGCTTCGGCAATTTGTTGAGAATTCCCCATTTCAGAAAAATCCCGTGGATTCTCGAAACTCCAAAAGAAAACCCGAAAAGCGACATCAAAAACCTGGAACGGCTCCTTTCTTTGTATTAATATTTCACACGAAGCTCACAAAGCTCACAAAGTTTTAAAGCCAAAAAAATTAGTGTAGATAAATGTCAATTAGTAGCTACTGCCGTGTCAACAATAAAGTGAAAGCAAAATTGTAGCCGCCGATTGCTATCGGCGTTTCGGAATTAACCGATTTCGCCGGAAACGCGGCTAGCAAGCCGCGGCTACAAATGCGGCTAGCAAGCCGCGGCTACAAATGCGGCTGCTTCTAATTTTGATTTTACGTTTTTTCATTGTTGAC
>Ga0190283_1000859_pt1 | contig 15009 bp, 4 predicted proteins | sample 48691801_MG_FD_161669 | JGI IMG/M metagenome (GOLD analysis project Ga0190283, IMG submission 161669) | Hydrothermal vent microbial mat bacterial communities from Southern Trench, Guaymas Basin, Mexico - 4869-18-0-1_MG | ecosystem: Environmental > Aquatic > Marine > Hydrothermal vents > Microbial...
GCACTTGCACCCGTGACTAAATCAGGTAAAGTACACATCACGGTATTGCCATCATTCACCTGTTCGCAGACACCATCGCCCCGCACCTCAACTAACTCCGTGCCATCAGGCAATGGATATTCAAGGGTCACACCCGTCGCGACTTTGTTACCACCATTAGTCGCCGTTATAATATAGGTAAAGTGTTTACCTTGTTCTGCATTTTCAAAAACACGAGGCACAATACTCGCTTTCAATTCAGTCAGCGGTTGTAGCGTTAGTTTCGTCCAGAGTTGTTGATTACCCAACTCAAAACTTACCGGGGCAAAATTGTAACCGTCTTTACTGGCAGTGAGCAGGTACTCACCTTCAGTGAATTGAGTGAATTCACAATAACCAGTTTCATCAGTCGTTGCGATGTTTTCACCAATTTGCGACACGACACCAGCAATGGGCTGTTTAAGCTCGTCCTTCACTGTGATCTGAACGCCGTAAATGCCTACATCAGTTTGGTTGTCATCAACCTCACCTGTATCGTCATCAATAACCTCACCTGTATCGTCATCAATGTCTTCACCAATGGCATTGAAGTCAATAACCAGATTAGCGTTGGAAACATTAAAGCTTTGTGGCTCAAATGTATAGCCATCTTTGCTGGCGGTGGCAGTGTATTCGCCTTCAGCTAGATCGACTATCTGCCAATAACCAGTATTATTAGTCATTACCGTTTTATCATTAACTTGCACGGTAACACCAACAACTGGGTTATTAACACTATTGAGGATATAGCCACTTATACTATGCAGCTCAACAACGTCATTTTGCTGATCAACTGCAACGGCAAGGTTAATGACCACATCATCGTCTTCGATAGTGATGGTTTGCGGTACAAATGTATAACCATCTTTATGAGCCGTGACTGTGTACTCGCCTTTAGCCATTTCGGTCATTTCCCAATAGCTTATTTCATCAGTGCCGGTGGTATTATCACCCACTTGCACCGTGACACCAAGAATGGGATCACCTAACTTATCAAGGATATGCCCCATGACTTTTGGCTTGGTAACGATGGCATCATTATCGGATGTTGAATCATCACCAGTACCAGTATCTGTACCAGTCTCATCGTCATCAATTTCTTCTGGTACGTCAGTACGAACCACTTCAGCATTTTGCCGCTCAACTACTCGTTGGAGTTTTGAGGTAACAAAATTTTGTCCAGATGGATCATAAAGCTGCGTTTGGGTTAATACAAGGCTTGCACTACGTTTACCAGTAGCCGCACCATCGCGTGTACCTCTTCTAAGCATCGTCTCAGCTTTAAGACGCAGTTTCACAGTTACTAACTCACCGTTGCCATTAACTGGCTCACGACTTGCCATTGCAATGCGTACTTTGCCTTTACCATTATCAGCGAAGATAATACTAAATCTTCTGGTGAACCGAGTCCGCTTAACCTCGGTAATGGCTGCAATCACGGCTGGATCATAAGAGAGTATAAATTCACCACTGGTAAAGTCGCTCATATTTTCCACGCTTAATGTGGTTTCCATTTCTGCACCAGATTCTCCACTTATGTCACCCAGACTAATTTGCATTGGTGAATCATTTTGCGAATTACTGGCAGACACAGAAGGCCACTCCCTCTTAAAGGAATAGTACAAAATTAACGCGGCATCATTCGCATCTATCTTACCGTTACCATTAGCATCGGCTGCCGCAAATTCATCCTTCGTTAAGGGGTAAGTGTCTTTATCAACGATATTCCTTAGAACTCGCTGTGCATCATCGGAATCAACCACTGAATTTAAGTTAGGATCGCCTAATCTACCATTGGCATTGACAACAAAATTACCATCAGCAATCCATTGTACCTTAGAATCTCTTATACCTCGGCGAGTGGTGACATTAAAGTCGGCGTTACCAAAACTGAGAGAAATGGGATTACTATCAACATCCCACATGAAAGATTTATCCGAAGATTTATCCCACTTCAGTTCAGTTGTATCTTGGTGTTCACCGCTAACCATAGCCTTAATCCATAAGAAATTCTCTTGACCACCAAACAGCTCTTCATCAAAATTGCCGTCAAATTGGAAAGTCACAGTAGCCTCGTCAGCATTTTCTTCGATTGCAGAGTTACCAAACTCATACATTGGCTCACCAAACTCATCAATTAAGAGAGGACTCAAGACAATACTTAGGTTTTCTGGACTAATAACATTGCGATTAAAGCCAAGACTCAGACTACCTCTGCCAATCTTCAATTCTTGGGCATTAGCGATCTTAACCGGAATAACCACTTCATCGCCTGGTCCCGCAGAGGCTACCGTGTCGATAAACAATCTAATTGCACCAAAGGTGTCACACGCTTCTTCAGTTTGCGTCAACAGGTTAGTATTGCCACCTTCATTACTAATAACCTTGAAGTAATAACAATAACTTTGGTCCTTCACCATCTTTGGTTCAGCAGTATTCCCATCGAAATACTGATTAGCGGATATTAAGGAATCCATATAAGCAACTGTATCAATCAACTGCCAATCTTCTGTCGCTTCTGGAGTACGCCAAAATTCAACTACAGTATTAGTCGGATCAGGAACAAACGTATTTATAGATTCCGCTGACCAATCTAAAAACATAGTGTTAGCACCCGGACTAACAATTAAAGCGACCGGCTCTAACGTTTTGACGGTAATATCCTTTGTAGCGGTCTTTTCCTGAGCATCCACATCTTTCACTGTGAGTATGACGGGATAAGTCCCAGTTTCCTCAAAAGTAAAGATTGGGTGTTGATCGCTACTGGTTTCATTTTCGGTGCTGTTTTCTTTTTGCACACCAAAGTCCCATAACCAGCTTTGGATACTTCCAGTGGAAATATCGGTAAAGTTGATGGTTAAAGGTGCGAAACCATTCTCTTGATTGACTTCAAAAGCCGCCTCAAAAGATTGCGTCTCAAACATGCCAAAGAACCCTTTGCTGATGCTACCAAATTCATCTGTGGTAACAACCCGCCAATAATAAGTTTGGTTGGCTTCAAGTCCTTCAATTGTGCAAGAGGCTGTTGATGCTGATACATCTGAGCATCTGAGTCCAACAGACAAATCGACCAGTTCAGATTTGACAGTACTGAGATACACATCAGATGTTACTGTATCACCATCTGGATCGGGTTGATCTTCCCAGCTCCATTGCAAGTTAACGCTGGCATAATTAATACCATTTTCTCCATACGCCGGTTGGTAATTCACCGGTGAGTACGGACGTTGGTTGCCGCGTATTGAAAAACCCCAAGGGCCACCATTTGCTGTATTGCCGTGACTATCTTCAGCTTCGACTTTCCAGAAATAGCTGGTACCAAATTCAAGGGTTTCTTGAAGTGTGCAAGTTGACGTTGAAATATTGGCACAATGATCAACAAGGGTATCTCCAAAGAAGACATTGTAAGTAATTGTGTCTCCATCGGGATCGCTACCTGTCCAACCTAAAACAATGTTATCAAGTTGTTGGAGGACATCCCCACTATTTGGTGTGGGACTTTCAACCTTTGGTGGTTCGTTAGGTATATATACTGGCCCAACAAAGTTGCTTGTGGTTTCGGTTCCCGGAGATGTACCGGTAGCGGCCACTGGCGTAATGCTAAAGCTGATGTGTTTACCAACATCGGTGGCAATTGTGGTGTAAGTTTTAGCATTTGCACCATTGATGGCAGTCTTGTTAGTACCAGTGGCATTATCTGCTTGATACCATTGGAAAGTTGACGTGCCTTCTGCATCATCTTCATCATCGCTGAATGCGTATTCACCAGTCAGGATTTTTCCTTTAATCACTGTACCAGTCACTTTAACCTCTATTGCCACCGGCACCTGATTGATTTCTGTAATAAGCGCAATGTCATAGCGACAAATTTGTCCACCAACAAAGGTAATATTGTTAGCATCAGCCGGACAAGCCGCCTGGTTTGAAGTTGCTGGTATCATTTGTTCAAACGGAACATCTACACCATTCACTTTAAAGGACAGTTTACCACTGTGTTGATTAATCAGCACATTGCCACCTGATAGGCCATTTTGATTAAATTTTCCAACTGTGGCTATGGTGTTTTCTCCAATAACACTATCATTGACTAGATAAGTCACGGTTGTTCCAACTGGCATCGGTTGCCCATTTTCGGTGAGATTGCCCTGCACGATCATAGGAAGTGCCGGACCACCCGGATTAGGTGGAGTCACAACAACATCATTTGGGTTAGTACCATTTCGATACTCATCCAAATTGGAAACTCCATCACCATCTTGGTCATCCGACGCATCTGAAGGGTCAAGCGGATTGAGGAAAGTATACTGATTTTCAAAATCATCAGGCATACCATCACCATCGGTATCTATTAACTCTGGTTCCTCGATAATTTCACCAAACCAACTATGATCAACATCACCCATGCGGATGCCAATAAAATCTTGTTGTATTTGATTAGAAGCAAGGTTATCAAAACGCAGCACTATTTCTCTTGTGTTTAATGAACCACAAGTAAAGTCATCATTAGTGAGGAATAACCAATTTCTTGGCAATTCACTTAAATCCGAGAGGTAGCGTAAAACACCTGTAGCATCAGAAGAGCTTACTATATTATCCTGATTAACTTCAGCAGCAGCACATTGTATAGAGTCGAATGTGACAAGACCAACCATATACTTTTGAATTTGTTTGGCATCGTCTTCAGTTATACCACGATGATTAGTAACATCAAGGTTATCTCCACTTGCAGACACTTGGTAATTTCCAGCCGGCAAATCCTTAAACTCATAAGAGCCTCCAGTTTCCGTTGTGTAAGTCATGCTGTCGCCATTATCGCTTGTGAGCGTGACGATAACATTACTCATAGAATTACCGTGAGGGCCTTTTACCATGCCACTGATAGAGAATAGTTGATTTTCATCATCTTCCACGTCAGGTAATTGGATTTGCAAACCTTCAGGCGGTGTTGCTTGCCTGTTATCATCATCTCCCCAACAGACTATAGTGCCATCATTTTTTGAAGCACATGTGTGATTATTACCCGCACTCACTTGGGTAAAAATTCCCACTGGTGGATTTGATTGGCCATAGCTGTTATCACCCCAACAGCTAATAGTCCCATTGGTTTGCAATGCACAATTATGCCGATCACTACCAGCACTGATTTGGATGAATTTCCCAGTTGGTGGAGTTGCTTGTCCAGAACCATTATCACCCCAACAGGCAATTGTGCCATCAGTTTTTAACGCACACGTATGCTGATTACCCGCACTAATTTGCGTAAAAGTACCATCCGGCGACGTGGTTTGGTTAAAGCTCTCTCGTCCCCAACAGGCTATAGTTCCATCCGTTTTTAAAGCACAAGTGTGATAACCACCCACGCTAACTTGAGTGAAAGTACCGCTTGGTGGGGTTGCTCGCCCGGAGCCATTATTTCCCCAACAATTGATTGTCCCATCTGGCTGTAAAGCACAAGTATGGTATAAATTAGCACTAACTTGGGTAAAAGTTCCACTCGGTGGAATTGACATTGCGTTTTTGAATCCCCAACAAACTATCGTTCCATCAGTTTGCAAACCACAACTATACATGTGGCCAGCACTAATTTGAGTGAAAGTTCCGTTAGGTGGGGTTAATTCTCCAACAGAATTACTTCCCCAACAAATTGGAGTGCCATCCGTTTGCAGAGCGCAAGTATGCCAACCACCAGCACTTAATATTTCAGTTATCAAAGGTGTTACCGGATTTTCATCCTGTTCTTGAGCATTTGCAACTGTCGGATCGGTACCTTGTTGGTATTCATCTAAATTGGAAACACCGTCACTATCTTGGTCAGCAGACGCATCTGAAGAGTCAAGTGGATCAAGGAAATCATACTGATTTTCGTAATCATCAGGCATACCATCGCCGTCATCATCAGTGTCAGCATTATTGCCTGTACCATCATTATCTGTGTCAATAGACTCGTTAGTATCTAATGGGAAAGCGTCTTCTGTATCGGCAACATTGTCATTATCATCATCAGTATCTGCATTATTACCCGTACCATCATTATCTGTATCAACAGATTCACTGGCATCTAATGGGAAAGCGTCTTCTGTATCGACAACATTGTCACCATCATCATCAGGATCATCAATGTCTGAAATACTGTCACCATCAGTATCTATGTTTTCGTCAGGTAACTTGATTTGTAAACCATCAGGTGGAGTCGTTTGTCCTTCTCTATTTTCTCCCCAACAGTTTATGTCTCCGTCAGATTGCAAACCACATGTATGAACTCTGCCAGTGTTAATTTGAGTGAAGGTCCCTTTTGGCGGTGTTATTAATCCATTGTTACTGAACCCCCAACAAACTACAGTCCTGTCAGTTTGCAAAGCACAAGTATGCCATAAACCTGCACTAACTTGGGTAAAAGTTCCACTAGGTGAGGTAGCTCGTTCAGAGTCATTATCTCCCCAACAGATAATAGTCCCATTGAGCCGTAAAGCACAAGTATGACCATCACCAGCACTAACTTGTGTGAAAGTTCCGTTGGGAGAACTTGATTCGCCGCTTCTATTGTCTCCCCAACATATAATACCCCCATCTGTTTGTAAACCACACGTATGATCCCCGCCAGCACTAATTTGTGTGAAAGTTTTGTTGGGAGGTATGATTTGTTTTAAACTATCATCTCCCCAACAGGTTACAGCTCCATCAGTTTTCAAACCACATGTGTGGCGTGTACCAGCACTAATTTGTGTGAAGGTTCCAGTGGGGGAAATTCCTTGTCCCCAATTATTTCTTCCCCAACAAACTACAGTTCCATCGGTTTGCAAACCACACGTATGATCATAACCTGCACTAATTTGTGTGAAAGTTCCACTCGGTGATGTTGTTTGTCCCCAATTATTTTTTCCCCAACAGACTATAGTCCCATTAGTTTGCAATGCACATGTATGTTCACTACCAACACTCAAAATATCATCATCTGTTGTAAATTTACCTACTAGATTTTCTTGACTATCTGCGAATTCAGGAGCTTTACCTAGTTGATATTCTTCTAAATTAGTGAGTCCATCCCCATCTCTGTCATCTTGACCATCGTTGGGAGCAAGTGAGTCGAGAAAAGCATATTGCCCTTCGTAGCTATTGGGTAGCCCATCATCATCGTCATCAGGCAACTGAATTTGCAAACCATCAGGCGGTGTTGTTTGTCCATAGTTATTATTAAGACTGTCGTGAACGTTTCCCCAACAGGTTATTTGCCCATCGGTTTGCAAGGCACATATATGAGCACTACCAGTACTCATTTGAGTGAAAATCCCTCGCGGTGGTATATCGTTATAATTGTTTCCCCAACAAGTTATAGAGCCATCGGTTCGCAAACCACAAGCATGACCAGTAACTGCATTAACTTTGGTAAAAGTTCCCACATGGGGGGTCGCTTGTCCATAATAATTGTCACCCCAACAGCTTATAGTTGCATCGTGCTGTAAAGCACATGCATAATCTCGGCCCACACTAATTTGAGTAAAAGTTCCATTAGGTGGTGTCGATGCTCCTTTTCTATCGTATCCCCAACAAGCTATAGTCCCATCCATTCGCAAAGCACAAGTATCCCTATAGCCTGCACTAACTTGGGTAAAAGTTCCACTGGGTGTAGTCGCATGGACATTGTTACCTGACCAACAAGTTATGCTTCCATCAATGTGCAAACCACAAACATGGCTATGCCCTGCACTGATTTGGATAATATTTTCACTTTTGGGTGAAACAGCTCGTCCCCAGCATACCACCGTTTTGTCAGTTCGTAAACCACAAGTATACATATTACCAGCGCTAATTTGGGTGAAAGTACCACTAGGTGGTTTCGCTTCTCCAAAACCAGTGCCTCCCCAACAAGCTACAGTTCCGTCATTTTGTAAAGCACAAGTATGCCATGAACCTGCACTCAAAACATTCGCAGTTGTCATTGAAACTACTGAATTTTCAACATCAGTTGCGGGTGGTACAGTTTGAGTATCAGCCCAATCAGGATCTTTGGCTGTAGCACTACCAGCAATTTCACCTGTTAGTTGGTTAAACCCAAAGTCTGCGTATGGTGGGAGCAGTGTTATTAAATTGCTTAAATCTGGTATCATTCCACTTAGTTGGTTATTATTCAGGCTAATGTATCCCAAATTGACCAAATTACCTAACTCGGGTGGAATTATTCCATTCAATTGATTGTTGTGCAGAAGAAGGTATGTCAAATTAACCAAATTGCCTAATTCGGATGGAATGATTCCACTCAATTGATTACCACTCAAATAAAGTCTTTCCAAATTGACCAAATTGCCTAATTCAGACGGAATAGTTCCACTCAGTTTATTATTATTCAGGTAAAGATGTGTCAAATTGACTAGATTACCTAATTCAGATGGAATTGGCCCACTCGGTTGATGAGTAGTCAAAATAAGTTGGGTAACATTTCCACCACTACAAGTCACTCCAACCCAACTACAAGGCGAATTTGTAACTTTCCATCCTGTGTTAACAGTCCAATTATCCCCATCAGTACTATCATAAAAGGCAACTAGAGCTTCACACTCAATTTGTGGTATACCAGTAACTGCGGTATTCACACACAAATTGGCAGTACTCGGAGGACTACTAGTATTCGGATTCGTCCCCTGTTGATACTCTTCCAAATTAGAAGCACCATCGTTATCTTGATCAACCGAAGCATCCAAAGAATTCAACGGATCCAAAAAAGCATACTGATTCTCAAAACCATCAGGTAAACCATCACCATCATCATCAGTATCAGCATTATTGCCAACACCATCATTATCCGTATCAACAGACTCACCAGAAATTAATGGAAAAACATCATTAATGTCAGCAACATTATCCCCATCATCATCAGTATCAGCATTATTACCAACACCATCATTATCTGTATCAACAGACTCACTTGGATTTAAAGGAAAAGCATCATTAGCATCAACGACACTATCATTATCATTATCCGGATCAGCATTATTGCCAATGCCATCTTGATCAGTATCCACTGATTCATTTGGATCAAATGGGAAAGCATCGTTAACATCAAGCACTCCATCATTATCATCATCTGAATCCCTCTCATCCTCAATCCTATCACCATCAAAATCAAGTAAAAAAGTAGCTATGGCAGTTTGATTAGATGCTACTCTCATATCACAACGGCTGGCACTTGGGCAATCACCACCCCAACCAACAAATAACCAACCTTCTGGTACATCTTCCAAAGAAAAATCTACATCCGTACCATCAGGATATTCACTAACACATTCATTCGTACATTGGTTTCCATCGTATGAAACTGTACCATTACCCACGACTTTAGTACTGACTTGATACATCATAAGTGGCCCAGCTTTATAGATGTTATCATTAGTAGCAAGTAGCGTATCCTTATTTTCAGTATATTTTAACTTAGTTCGGCCATGATCTATATTGCTGTCATAAAAACTCCACGTATTGCCATTTGTTGAACTTGCTAATTTTTGTTGAGCCGAAGCAGCCACCCAACCACCTGAAACAGCAGTTACACCAAACAAAGATATTTGCGACATACCTTCTGGAGAAACATTGTCCCATTGGGTTCCATTTGTGGAGGTTAATATGAGCGGTTCTACAGAACCATTTGGATTGTGATAACCAACAGCAACAAATTTATTGCCATCACTTGCAATATCTTGTAGTTTATACTGATTTTCGTTGAAATCACTTTGATACCAAATGATACCATCAGTAGATGTTGCTATTTGGCTATAAGCATAACCTGATGTACTCACAGCAACCCACTTTCCTGATTTGTAAGCAACTCCATTGTAATTAAAGTTATAGCCTTGTCCATTTCCACGAAAATCGGCACTTTGCCAATCTGTACCATTGGTTGAGTACAAAATATTATTGCCCCCAACAGCAATCCATTTTCCATTCGCATATTGTATTGCTTTTACAGGACTTGCATAAAGGTAAATTATTCTATTCCAAGTAGTTAAATTATCAGAATAAACTATGCGTCCTAAATCGTTAGAATCTTCACCGACAGCAACCCATCTGCCACCATCATAAGCAACGTCTAAAAGGTTAAGGTTACTTAAATTTGATGCTGAAACTTTTGACCATGATTCTGCGTCAGTTGAACGTAGAATAAGTCCATCTCCTCTACTGTAGGAATCAGTACCAACAGCAACATAGATACCATTACCATAAATAGTACTGTGGATGTATTGACTATCATTAGTAGCTTCTACCTGTTCCCAACTTGATGGTTTTGCGTAGTCTGTGACGGGTTGTTGAGGTTTAATAAACAATGCTGTTTCACTGGACGTTATACCAGTTACTACATTCACTCGGCATTGTATTGTCGTTTTTCCATCGCATGTACCACCAATCCATTTATCAAAAACATAACCTGATGCAGGATTAGCTTGAATTGCTGTAGTGGTGTTTTCAGCATAGGTATAACAATTTGTACCACAACTAGAGCCTCTTGGTGATACATTTATAGAGCCGGTATTTAATACACCAAATGTGCCTACTCTTAATGTACCAATTTCAGGAGCATCTTCTTGGATGAAGGTTGCGACTTCTTTGGTTTGTTGACCAACCACCACATTTACTTGGCATTGTATTGTCGTTTTTTGATCGCATTCACCCCCTAACCATTCACCAAAAGTGAATTGGGCCGTTGGGATAGCTTGAACTCTAACAGTAGTATCTTGATCGTAAGTATAGCAGTTTGTACCACAGCTAGTCCCTCTGGGGGATACATTAATGGAACCACTATTCGATGCACCAAATGCTTCTACTTCTAATGTACCAATTGCTGGTTGAGTATTGGCCTCAACATTAATTGTGATTTCATCCATATCAACATGCCCTAAATTATCAGCCACACGAACGTATAGATTCACATCAACATTAGAAGAGATATTTGGAGCAATAAATTCCACTTTCTTATAATTTCCGGAACTTGGAACATATTGCAATTTACCTTTATCCGTACACCAATAAAAATAAGCTTTTCCAGATGAATCAATATTTTCTACCGCAGTCAAAATGATTGTTTCATTAGGAGCCAATGTTGTAGGAGGATTGTTAATTTCTACCGTTGGAGATTGAGCAGTAGAAACAAGTTGTTCCTGAAGAACATCATTCCCTATACATGACGCATAGAGATTATTGGCCAGAAAAACAGCCAGTGCAAAGATAACAAACTTCAAATAGGCAAAAATGCCATTCGTTTTCATAATTGTTCCCTTTAATTTAGTTAATTGGCGTTACAGTGCCATAAGTTGAACATATAGGGTGTCCATCACCACGCAACTCCCTTATTCTGTGTATAAGGAAAGCTATTTCAGCCCTTGTTGCTGCTGTTATGCCAAATTCGATGAGTTTTGCATCACTTGTTCTGATCGAATTGAATTCCTCTTCCGATAACCGAAAAAGTCTATAGGTTTGATTGTTATAGCTTGCATTAGTATCTAATGCACATTTGACAACAGGCGTAAACCAATCTCTATCTTCATTTTTGATATCAACACCAACAATTCCTTTCAAAATCATAATAATTGCTTCTGCTCTACTAATTGTTTGAAAGGGCTTAAAAATAAATCCACATCCGGCTCCATAACCGGTAACTAGACCAATATTTGCCAAAGTGTTGACATACTCGCAAAACCAATTAGTAGTACTGCCACTAGAAGCATGACCTAATTTAGGATTACATGTTGATGGTGGAGCAATATAGCTTTTACCTGAATCACAAAAGGTTTTCTCAGGTATTTTGCGTTCACGACGAGCATTTATATCATCTTGAAATGCTTCCCAAAGTTCACCTGAATAATCCTCTTCTAATGTTAAATCAGGTTGTGGTCTTGATTCTTTCTCTGTAGAAGTCATTTTCTCGTTTCTCAATTTGGTTAATACAACCATTTTGGCAAGTTGAGCACGTTGGATGTTATCATTTGGACCAAAGTTACCATCACCATAGCCTTTAATGATGCCTTTTTCACACAGTTTTTTGACCGCTATTTTAACTTCTGTTTTTAAATCAGAATACTCAATATCAGGAAAAATACAAACAACATCCGCATTGTTTCCCTCTGTTAAAAACTCAATAGGATGACGAAAACCTCGATTTGCCACACTTTCGTTAGATGTATCCTTTGGTCCAATACCAAAACCCCAACTTCCTAAAGAACTGTCACTGTAATCAATACCATTCCTTACATTAATCCCAAAATGAAGATGATCCCTGCTTGGTTGTCTAGCATTATCTATAGAATGAGCTGGTGCTAATTTAGCTATATATGCACCTTTTTGGACCGAGTCATTTTCATTCAAAGCACCATCTACATGTCCATATATAACTAAAAAGGACGGGGAAGCACAACGAACGACAACTCGACTTGTCCAGTAGGAATTATATTCATCTCTTATCGTAGTGTTATACGTTCTGTGAAAATTATAGTCTTTTGATTCAACAACAGTTCCATCACAAATGGAATAAATTATATCTTCAGCAGAGGCATCATAATCCATGCCTAAATGTTTACCATATTTATAACCCGTATCCGGATTTTGCAAAAATCTTCCAGTTGCGGTCAAATTTACAAAATTACTTAACGGGTTTGCATAACCGTGTTGTGTAAGGTCAATTTCTGCATTAGCAGTGGATAATAAACTGAAACACAAAAAAACAAACAAATACTTCTGAAAAAGCAAGCTTATGCTCTTAATGAAGTGAATGTTTAGTGTTTTAAGAAATAACATACAGTACTCCTTGGTTGATGTTGTTTGTAAATACCATGCTAATATCCATCACTTTAGCAATGGAAAATTGCAATGGCTCCGTATCAGAAATTTGCCGCATACTAGCCACATAGAATTGCGACTCATCAGCGACGGTTGGCACCTCAACATAAGGGACATAAAAAGTTCCCTCATCAAAAGTGTAGGTTGCACGACAACTATTACTTGTGTCCACAACAAACGATTTACTACCTGTATTGGCATAAGCATTACCAAAAAGCATAGATGCTGCTGACAACGCTAACAGGTAGGCAAGGATATAGCTTTTCACTTTATTTATCTCCTAATTTAGTTTGAAAAATAACGTTCATCCTTTACGGTTAGAAAATGTGAATTTAGCCAATTGCTAAATGCTAATGGCAAATTCACCGCTGGTAAAACTACCAAATCTGGCATCCTTGGTAGCATTCCTCTCAAATTTCATTAGTCAACTTTGTAAGGGTAACTTAATAAGTTTCCTGTTGCGAACTTGGACTGAAAGGCAGTATCCAAGTTTTTAGATTCAGAAAATAAAACTTTTAGAGATTTAGACAATTTTATTTATTATGAAAAAATCTCCCCTACTTTATAAAAAGAGGGAATCCCCGGCCCTTGGAGGATTTTGGTTCTCATTTTATTTTCGGACAAATCAATTAACAATTGAGTCATATATAAAACCTAAAAATGGCAATTATACTTGTAACTATTTGAAATTATTATGAAAAATAGTTATGTATGGATTAAAATTCTGTAACTACTTCAGCCCTTAATATTTAGTACAACAGATTAGTGGTATTAACGGATTTTTCTTCGGCGTTTTCTATTAACAGAATGAGAAATCAAATCGCTTAAAATCGAATCCATCCGTTAATACCGCTAATCCGTTGTACTACATATAGGAACTGAGTAGTTACTAAAATTCTTTTGATTGCCATTTTTAGACAAAATAGTGAAATTACCCACAATGAGCAATTCACTAACGTTTGGCTACTTAAAAGATTAAAACTTCTAGTAGCCCATTTTAACGCGAGGTGAGTACCAACTTCGTATCCACCCCACGAAAAAACCTATTATCACAGAACTTAAATCAGTCATAGAACCAGTTGCAAACGGGCGGTAGCAAAAGATGGCTAACATATTATGTATTGACATTAATAATAAACCTAGATTCTGGCCCCAGTGCTATTACGTTCAGTCGCTGAAAAATAAATACTTGTAAGGATTGTTATGCCAAGTTTAGATTCCCATTACGAAAATCAATAGACAAAGTTTGCCCTCGAAAAAAATCCAGCCCAAGAACACCACCAACTCCAGAACTAGGTGGCAAAGTATGGGCAAGAATTGGAAAATCAGTGCGCGTTTGCCCCAAAGCTAAAATTTTGTTTAAGGTAATACATGGAACAGATTCGACACAGCTACCAGTCGTCACTTCCATAAGATTTGAAGTGATGGCTGGATCATACCCAATAGCAATCAATACCTCGACGTTAACTAAAGTTATAGTTGCACCCGTATCAAGTGCTAACCTCAATACAGCATTACCTACTGGTCCCGTCAATTCAGCTTGAACGATGATTAACCCTTGGTGTGCATTAAATGTAAAGCTCATAAGACAATCGCCGCATTTTTGGGAATCGTTCCTGTATAAAATACCGCAAATCGTGTCGGGTGCATTGCCACCATTTTTTGATACACTTCATCGCGATCTTTACTATGAAAAAGTATCTTGCCGCTTTGCACTTCCAAAGCTTCATTGGTTTTGGGATTTTCTAGCAGTACCCATTCAGACTGGAATTGCGCCTCAATTTCTGAAATGCTCAATATTTTATCCATACTCTATTCAGTTAGTGATTGGCCCTTGATGATAGTTTTCAGTAAAATTATTTATCACTTCTTATTTTTTAGGAACATCAAGCAATGTTATTCCTTCGATTCTTTCAAAGTGACTAATATTAAGCGTTGCCATTGTTAAATGATGATGTTTAGCCGTCGCGGCGATAAATATATCTCTATAATCAATTATTTGATTTTGTTCTTTGAGATTTCTCAGTATTGAAGCCGCAATTGTCGCGGTTTCATCATTAAAGTCAATGGATTCTATCCACTTTGTTATTTTGTTTATATCTTCAATACGCTCATCTGTTTTTGCACCGGATAATAATTCAAATAACGTGATTGAAGACATAAAGCAAGTATAAC
>Ga0190283_1000862_pt1 | contig 14983 bp, 10 predicted proteins | sample 48691801_MG_FD_161669 | JGI IMG/M metagenome (GOLD analysis project Ga0190283, IMG submission 161669) | Hydrothermal vent microbial mat bacterial communities from Southern Trench, Guaymas Basin, Mexico - 4869-18-0-1_MG | ecosystem: Environmental > Aquatic > Marine > Hydrothermal vents >...
GATAAACGAATTAATTAAGTACAACGAATTACGCGGATAAACGAATTAAGTACAACGAAACGCAGTGAAGGAACGCCTATATTGCTACTAGACGAATTAAGTACTCAATAGAAAAATAGACTTTTATCAATCCTTATCGATAATCTAATCGTTATTAACAAAGTACCCGGAAAATGGGAATGCGCCCTTTGCTGTTTTACTTCAGCCTTTTTGTCAGCGATGAAACACCGCCATTTTTTGCCATTGATAACATTGATAACTCTATTAACCCTAAATTGGGTTGGGAATTGATGGAAGAGTTAGTCAATTTAGCTGAAAAATACGATAAACAAGTTATCTTAACAACTCATCAGCCGGGTATTTTAGATGGTTTGAATTTGAATGATGATGAGCAAAGATTGTTTGTCGTTTCTCGGAATAAATCGGGATATACCAGAGCAAGGCGTATTTTGAAACCAAAACATCTCGACGGAGAATTGCCTGTGAGAATGTCAGAAGCCTTTTTAAGCGGCTATATTGGCGGATTGTCTAAGGGTTTTTAGGAGCAAAACGTTTGTAGTAATCGTTTGTAGCAACCCCGAAGGGGTTTTCAGGCTAAAGTTTCGCGGAGCGAAACTTTAGCCTGAATATGAATAGCCACAGGTGGAACCTGTGGGTTTTGGTATCAGACACGCGCCAACCCCAAAGGGGTTGAATGTAACTAATTGACTAATTATGGTATTGATATAATCAATAAAATTCAACCAGTTATACATTTCAACAAAAACAGTTACAATCAGCAATTATTTGTTTGTAGTAGTCTTTAGCGACAACTGATACTATACTCAAGAAGGGAAAAAATCGGACTTTTTGAGAAACCAAAATAACTTAAGTAACTACCGGAAAGCCCCAACGGGGCGATATTAATATAGCCTGGGGCAACGCCCCAGGAAATCCGGAAAGCCCCAACGGGGCGATATTAATATAGCCTGGGGCAACGCCCCAGGAAATCCAAGTTATGGCCACGTTGAGTATAATATTATGCAAATCGGCCCTTATATCTTCAAAAACAATCTCGTTCTTGCTCCGATGGCAGGCGTAACTGATCGCCCCTTTCGACAATTATGTAAAGAAATGGGAGCAGGCATGGCGGTATCAGAAATGATTTCGTCAAATTCCCTACTGTGGGGAAGCGAAAAAACTCAACGCCGCGCTAATCACGACGGTGAAACGGAACCACGCTGTGTGCAAATTGCTGGCGCTGATCCTCAATTGATGGAATTAGCAGCGCAATATAATGTCGAAAATGGCGCACAAATTATTGATATAAATATGGGTTGCCCCGCCAAAAAAGTTTGTAAAGTTATGGCTGGCTCGGCTTTGTTAAAAGATGAAACCTTGGTGGGCAAAATCCTTGAGGCGGTTGTCAAAGCCGTCGAAGTTCCCGTTACGTTAAAAATACGCACCGGCTGGGATAAACAACATCGTAATGGCGTGCGTATTGCCCAAATCGCGGAACAATCCGGCATACAAGCGTTGGCAGTGCATGGGCGCACTCGTGCTTGTGGATTTAGCGGCGAAGCTGAGTACGATACGATTGCCCAAATTAAAGCCACAATTAAAATTCCGGTGATTGCTAATGGTGATATTCGCAGCCCGGAAAAAGCTAAGTATGTGTTGGATTATACCGGTGCAGATGCGGTAATGATAGGCCGTGCGGCCCTTGGACGGCCTTGGATATTTCGTGAAATCGATCACTATTTAAAAACGGGTGAAAAATTGCCATCGCCATCTATCACATTCATCCGCGACACTTTGCTGGCACATATCAATAATCTCTATCAATTTTATGGTGAATATACCGGGGTGCGAATGGCACGTAAGCATTTATCTTGGTATAGCAAAGGGCAACCGCACGGGGCGGTGTTTCGTAATACGGTTAACCGGGTAGGAAGTCGTCTTGAGCAAATCAACTTAACACAAGCGTTTTTTGCACAGTTGGCAACGGCCCCCTTTCCCACTATACCGGAGTCCAAACTTTAGTTTGGTGGGTTTTCCAGGGGCGTTGCCCCTGGCTTTAATAATACTTACCGAAGGGGCTAATAGAGGTTAACAATTTAGCGTCTGGTTATTGGTACCCTCTTGTTTGGGGGCCATAAAATACTTTGAATGCTTTCAAATTAAAATATGGCCCTTAATTAATAAATCTCGCGCAATGCACACTTTTTACTCAGGTTTCCACATTCTTGGACGCTTAACGTCCCGACTGCCAAAACGGCAAAGGCGAGTGACACCTTTACCCATTTTATTTGTAGGGTTATTAGTCCCTCTTGTTTGGGGGCCATAAAATACTTTGAATGCTTTCAAATTAAAATATGGCCCTTAATCAATAAATCTCGCGCAATGCACACTTTTTACTCTGGAGTCCAAAGCTTTAGCTTTGGAAATAAACTGTTCGTATTATTTTTGTGATTGCTTAAATTCATCATAGTTATTACCATAATCACAATCCACGATAAAAGGGAACCTATTAATGAGTGACATTTTCACGACTGAAGAACTCGCCACTCTCTCGGCTCAAGTTGATGAGCAACTGCGTGAATTAAGTGAAGGTTATGCACCCGGCATGAGGAAGGGTGACACTCAACAGTTCGGTGTGCGTAAGGATGATGATTTGCCACCTAAGCAACGCCAAGCCATTGAGGACAACGCGCATGAAAACGCCGATACTTTTTTGCAAACGTTTGCAGACAAAGCCAAAGAAATTATCTGCGATGCCGATAGTGATTTGCGAAAGAAATCTAAATGGTTTGGCAAAGTTGATAAAGTGGTGCTTTTAGAGAGATTTGCAGTGTTATTGGCAGTGATGGGTTTTTCTGGGATTGGGTTGCAAGTTTTAGCGGTTGCCCTCACTGTCTATATTATTCATATTGGATTGATACCGTTTGCTGATAAGTATTGCAGTGAATAGGCTGAACCGGACGCATTCCGTTAGTACTTAGTACAACGGATACTCGAAATAAACGGATAAAAAGGAGCCGTGCCAAGTTAGTATGACATCTAGGAAAGCCTTATCGGAGCCGTGCCAAGTTAGTATGACAGATAATAAATATAGAAAAGCCTTATCCGTTTATGAAAGCGTATCCGTTGTACTAATTATTATTCATATTGGATAGAACTTACGCATTGACAAACTTAAATTTTTGTATTCACTCTTAATATCAATGAGTTATGAATATTTTACCAATGGCTAAATTGATGAAAATTGCCCAAAAACAAATTTGTAATTCCTTGTATTTAAAAAAAATCATAAATATTTTCATCTGTCAATGCGTAAGTCCTATTGGATTGAAACCGTTCGCTGATAAGTAAATCTAGGAAAGTCTTATCCGTTTATTTCGCGTATCCGTTGTACTAATCCGTTGTACTAATCCGTTGTACTAATCCATTGTACTAATTTTATACAAAGGCTCCATCATGCCCCAAGAACTCAACCTAGAATTCCCCACTGAAAATAAAGTCATTATCCATTTTAACGATCAACACTCTGACAGGCTGGATTTTCAATCTCCCGTCACCGAGGAAGATCAAAAAGACATCCGCTGGTACTTAGAGGTGTACGCTTATCTGTATACCACCGATGTTGATGATAAACGGGCTGCCAAAATCGCGGCACGATTGCCCGTATTGGGAGAAAGCTTATTAAAAGCAGTCTGTTACAACGATAAGGCCGCTGAACTCTTTCAGCAATTCCATCGCCAAGCCAATGTGGGCCGATTATTGACGATAAGTGCCAGCCACCCGGCGATTTTATCGTTGCCGTGGGAATTATTGCGAGTGCCACAGGGGCCTTATTTATTCCATGAAAAGCCCCGTATTTCGATACGTCGCCGTTTAGCCAACTTGGCTGATGCCAAAAAACCGTTAGCATTTACAGAAAAAGCGCATTTACATTTACTCTTTGTAGTCAGTCGTCCACGCGGTGCTGGGTTTATTGATCCACGTACTGATCCAATAGCGGTTTTGGATGCGTTGGATCAAACGGGGCGGATTATTGAGGTGGAATTTTTGCGCCCCGCTACTTTAGAGAATTTGATGGCTCGCTTAGAAGATAAGACGAAACCGCCTATCGACATTCTCCATTTTGACGGGCATGGTGCTTTTAATTCAGAGGAATCAATGGGCTACTTGCTTTTTCCAAACGACAGTAATTGGAATGTACAGAAAGTTTCTGCGGAAGGGCTGGGTTTCATTTTGGGCGCTGCCAATATTCCGTTAGTCATTCTATCCGCCTGTCAATCGGCAGCGATAGGAGATAGTGAAGAGCCAATGGGTACGGTGGCGGTGCAACTGACTCATGCGGGTGTGCCGAGCGTCATCGCGATGACTCATTCCGTGCATGTCAACGCGACTCGTGCGCTCTTTGCGGCGTTTTATCAACATCTGACGTGCGGCAAGGGTATCGGCGAGGCACTGGATAATGCGCGGAGTCATTTATACCAAAACCCCGATCGGATTGAACTGCAACGCGGGCAAGAACACGTTATCCTGAAATTACAGGATTGGTTTTTACCGGCATTGTATCAAGCCGGTGAAGATACCCCGTTGTTGACAACCCAGATTGAAGTAGAAAATCTAGAAAAACCGGCTGAGAGTCATTGGGGTAATTTACGCGCCTTACAAGCGGCCGGCTTTTGGGGGCGCACTCAAGAATTATGGCAAATTGAATGCGCTTTCGTCCAAGACAAGACGCGCCGCTTTACCATTTCTGGCTTTGGAGGACAAGGGAAAACTTATTTGGCTATCGAAGCGGGGCAATGGTTGTACCGCACGGGCTTATTTGAGAAAGTGTGCTTTGTGGATTATGCCGCATTTCAGGGAGTGGATGCTGTCGGCTTGGCGATTAGTACGTTGGCGACGGTGTTGGATAAAAGTTTAGTGGATGCTAAGGCAGCGACAGCGGCGTTAGCGCAGCAACCGACTTTGCTAATTTTAGATAATTTGGAGGCCATCACCACAGAATCGTTAAGTGAATTATTGACGATAGCAAAAAAATGGTCTGAAATCGGTCAATGTCGAGTATTGTTGACGACGCGCACCCCGGATTTTCACAATCCTGATTATCCAATTCAAAATAAAAACAAGATACATCAATCTTTGCCATTGCAAGGTTTGTCAAACGAAGATGCTCTAAAGTATTTCGAGCATTTAATGAAATTACCGCCAATGCCACAAGTTCAACCACCTAAACGCGATGAATTGTTAAGATTGTTTCAAAAGGTGGATTTTCATCCTTTGTCAATTGGCTTATTGGCGAGTCGCTTAAAAGAACTTACGCTGGATAAATTGGGAGAACGTTTAGAGGTGTTGCTTGAAGAAACGCCAGATAATCCGTTATTGGCTTCATTAAATTTATCGTTGGATAGATTGGATGAGGAGGTGCGGCGTTGGTTGCCGAAGTTGGGTGTGTTTCAGGGTGGCACTATGCTAACCAATTTGTTTTTCGATATTACTGGATTCACTGAGGAGCAGTGGCAAAAATTATATCCGGCTTTAGAAACGACTGGATTGATTCAAGCGGAACATCTTGCTGGTGGTAAAATTTACTTCAAATTTCATCCCACCTTAGCCCCGGCACTCTGGACACGCATCGGTTCTGAAGAACAGGCACAACTGCAAGCCAGTCATAGACAGTGTTATTATGAACAGTCTAGCTTTTTGTTTTTTGAAGATAACAAAAATCCCCACGAAACCCGTGCTGTTGTCCAGCGCGAATTACCTAATTTACTGTTTGCGGTTCACGGGGCATTGGATGCGGAGGAAGCGTATGCGGTGGAGTTTGTTAGGAATGTAAACTGGTTTCTTAATTTATTTGGACTCAACCGTGATAGCAAAGCCCTGAGCCAACGGATTGAACACTTGGATGATTATCTTGCCCATATCAATAAAGGTGAACAATTATACAGTGCTGGGCAATATCAGAAAGCAGCGCAAGTGTTTAGTGAAGTGCTAAAAGGTTTGGGGGATGAACCGAGTTATAACCGTGCTAATACTTTGCATCGTTTAGGACTATGCTTTGACTTTCAAGGACAAGCGGCACAAGCCGCAGAATGTTATCGTCAAGGTTTGGCCGTGGCAGAGCAGTTGGAACCGTCTCAAGATGTGAAGCGGGGGAGGGGTATTTTGCAGACGGATTTAGCGGATGTGCTGATGGCTATGGATGATTATGACGGCGCAAGGAAAGCTTATGAGTCTGCATTGACTATTGCAAAAGAACAAAATGATAATCGTCAGATAGCAGCGGTTGAAGGACAACTAGGCACCCTAGCCTTGGAGCAAGACAACCTCCAAGAAGCCGCCCAACGTTATACTAAGGCACAGGCGATTTTTCACCGCTTGAATGAACCAGAATCAGAAGCAGTGATTCATTATCAACTGGGCTGGGTGTATCAAGAAGCCAAGCAGTGGGAAGCAGCAGAACAAGCCTACCGAGAAGCAGCACGGCTTGATGAATCTCAAGGTAATCTAGTTGGTGCAACACAGACTTGGAATCAATTAGCCATTGTCACTGAAGGTGCTGGCAAACCTGAAGAGGCAGAGGCTTGGTATCGTAAGGCATTAGATGGTTTTAAAACTTTGAAAGAGAAAGGCAGTGTTTCCAAGGTACTCAACAACCTCGCCGACTTGCTACAAACCCATTACCCCAACCGCCTACCAGAAGCGCGGCAATTGGCGGAAGAAGATGAAAAATTAGACCCCGCAGCGGCTGAGATTTGGAAAACCTATAACATTTTGGCAGAAATTTCCGAAAAAAAAAACGGCACTAAAGCCTCTGAATATCGTCGTCAGTCGCGGGAAGCGTATCAGGGGTTTCAGGGGGCGCGGTATCAATTGCAGAAACATGGAAAGTTGATTGCAATGACGATTGTCGCTGTGGATGGTGTAGAAAATAGGGAAGCCGTAGATATTGCCCTAGAGAGATATGGAGAAGGTGGGAAAAATAGAGTGGCTGCTATTCGTTGCATCTTAGACGGCGAGCGAGATGAGGCGATGTTGTGTGAGCCGTTGGGTTATGGAGAAGCGGCGATTATTAATGCTATCCTGCGCGGGATTGCTGGGGAGGTTTGAACAAGATTTAACGGATTATTTGGTCTGAATCAGAATTTTCAGAATGATAGAATTTTTCAGAATGGATTATCATGTTTGAATTAGAACTTAAGAGTTTTCAATTTATTTTAAAATTATTATTCTGATAATTCTAAAATTCTGTAAATTCTGATTCAGACGATTAGGGGATGGACAGGATTAAAGATAAGATGAATATCCTGTTAATATTAAAATTCGTGTAATCCTGTTCAAAACAATGGGTTAATCCGTTTCGGAACGCGTATCCGTTGTACTAAAGGAAAAACCATGAACCGAAAAGTCAGTATTGTCATTGAAAAAGATGAAAATGGCTATTATGCCTATTGCCCGGAACTGCCCGGTTGCCAAAGTCAAGGCGATACGTTTGAAGAAATCAACGCCAATATCAAAGAAGCGGTAGAACTTTATATCGAAACACTCTCGCCAGAAGAAGTGGAACCGTATTTAAGCCGAGAAATTTATACGACAGCAATGGAAGTCTCCTTTGCCTAATCTACCACAACTCACCGCGCAACAAGCCGCTTCTATGCTTTTACAAGCAGGTTTCGTTCACATTCGTAGCAAGGGCATCTATGTAAAAAGTAATCGGCGCGTTGTTATCCCCTTTCATGCCGGAAAAACCTTACACCCAAAAATTGTCAAACAAGTGTTAGAGGCATTGGAATAACTTTATTCTGTTAGCGTGCTGCTGGGGAGGTTTGAACAGGATTACACGGATTAAAGGATAGACAGGATTATTTGTTGTCTGAATCATAATTTGCAGAATGATATAATTTTCATAATAGATTATCATGTTTGAATTATAACTTAAGCGTTTTCAAAATAACCGATGCTTATTTATTTTACCGAGTGCCAATCCATAGCCGCTCCGAAAAATCACAGGAGTCCAAACGACGCTAAAGTTTTTAGTTTGGCAGAGTAGTAGTGATACGTGGGCTTTGTTATTGACCTATCTTTTTGAGGGTTTTTGGACTATTTGAGGGCCATAAAGTGCTTTCAAATGAGGTTATGGCCCTCTGTCGCGCTTCATTGTTATACTTTTTGTAGGTGTTTTATTGCTTAACTTAATGGCAGTGGGGTAGAGCTTCGCTGCACCCACCATTTTGTTCAGGAGTCCAAACTTTTAACGATCAACATTCTGACAGATTGGATTTTCAATCTCCCGTCACTGAAGAAGATCAAAAAGACATGTTTGGGTAGTGTTGATGCTGCTACATTAGTTATTGTGGAAGACAAATTGCGTATTCTAATGGGTTTCTAAAAACGGCTATCTGTCGTCTTGCGGTTAAACGGATTATAAGCCCAGATTATCAACGCTATCCGGCAAAAGTTGTCTGAATGAGTACAACGGATTATTGTTAAGATGTGATTGTACGAGTACTTTGTCAAAGTTCTATTGACGGATAACAGAGTTTTAACTTGGCATTGCCAAACGACTCTGGCACTGCCAAACCTCCTGTTTTAATCCTGTTAATCTTTAAATCCGTGTAATCCTGTTAATAAAAATAGTGGGTTAATCCGTTCAATCCAAAATCCGTTGTACTAGAGGCTTGAGTCAATCCGTTTACTCCCCTAATCCGTTGTACTCACCGGAGACTAATATGCAAGCGATTGAATTTAAAACGGTTATGAAAATAGCTGGTTGAAAGTACCTCATCATTACCCATATTAAAAAAATAAGTCAGTCAAATATCTCATTACCAGAGGTAGAACCGGAAATATCCACAACAACGCCGGATAATCGTTATCCCTACATGGTACACATTATTATTATACGAATAACATGACACATTCACACACTCCAAAATGGGCGATTAAAACTTTAGTTCCCGAAGAAGTTTATACGGATCGTCAATACTTTTTAGACTATTTCTATCAAGCCGCTCTTAACGCGCGGACTCGTCGAACAATGTCCACTGTTTTGCTTGGACAACGGCGAATGGGTAAAACGGAAATCTTTAAGCGAGTCGTTAATCGACTGTTTTTTGAACAAGATCATCGTGATCCGGAGGCGGTGGTACCTATTTATTATAGTTTTCAGGATCAGGTCACGGGTCGTTGGGATTTTTCAATCAAATACGTGGAAAATTTCATACGTTGGTACGCCGCATTTCGTTTACGTGAACCACGCCTCTTATTGGAAGAAACTTTAGATCGTGAGGAATTAGTAACCCTTGTCCGTCAAAAAGTGGCTATGACGGAAGGTGTTGAAGGTTCACTTCACCTGTTAGGGAGTTTTCTGAAAAAAACCGTCACCATACCTGAAGAAGTGGCTCTTTGCCATCCTCGCCGTGTTTCAGATTATGATGACAGCAGCATTGTCGTGTTTTTAGACGAGTTTCAAAATACACGCATGCCACAATATCAGTTTGATGTCGTGGGCTATATGCAGGAAGCGGTAGAATCGCCTACCTGTCCCCATTTTGTCACCGGCTCGGCGATGAGTATTCTGGCACGGGAAATTTTGGGGCGAGGTTCGTTATTTGGGCGTTTTGACAGTGAGCCAATTCAACCGCTTACCGGCTACTTTGGTACCGAACTGACACGCAAGGCGGCTAAGTATTATCAAACCACCTTGAGCGAAGAAATTGCGCCCGTTGTAGCCGAACGCTGTGGCGGAAATCCTTTTTATATCACTGCGGTTATCAGGCAAGCGGCGAAACAAAAACAAGCCTTGAAAGATGAACAGACACTTAATGCGATGTTAGCGGTTGATTTAAGCTCAGGCTTTATTTGGAACGAGTTGTCCGATCAAGTCAACCGCTGGATTGAGCGGATAAATGATTATGGTATCACCAAATGGATACTCTATCTGTCGGCTTTGGAAGAAGGAGAAGAGATAGATATTAAACGCATTCAGCAACAACTTTTGGAACGAGACGCTCAACAAGTCTCCATTGAGACAATCAAAGAGGTGTTAATTAAACTCTCCCGAGGTGATCTCATTGACTACAAAGAATTTGGTGGCTGGTTTGCGAAGATTAATGATCCCATTTTGTTAGATTTTTTGAAAGTCTGGGGCAAAATTGAAGTTGAAAAGCAAGATGGGGAGATCGTTCGGGACAAGTTACGGAAGCAATACCGCCACCTTAAACAACAAGTCAGTGAACTGAAGGGCTATTTGGCCGAAGTTTACATGGCTCAAATTCTGCTCAATGCCCAACGGCAAAACTTACCTGGGGAATATTTTCATCAGGAACAAAATATTTCCGTGCCCTATTTTACTTATGTTCGGCTCCGAGAACGCTTAGGGCCGGGTTTGGGTTGCGAAATGGATGTTCATGGGGGTGCTGGTGCTGAACAATGGGTGGCGGAAAGTCGGTGGATTACGGGGCGAAAAGTCGGTGTCAAAGACGTTAACCAATTGCTTGACAAAGCGGAAATAGTCCGAAAAGATAGGGAAGCTGACATTGTACGAGTCTGGTTTTTTGGGCATGAGGGTTTTACCGGGGAAGCCGAAACGTTGATGGAAAAACAAGGGGTTTTGTGGTCTACCAGAGAGGATTTAGATGGGTTGTTGGACTATGTGAAATTGAGACGGTTGCCAAGACTTTAAATGCGAATGAAAAATATGAACAAAGATGTCATTTCGAGTCCCGACGATCCCTTTGAACGGAGGGAACTTGATTAAAATGGGTTGTTGGACTATGTGAAATTGAGACGGTTGCCAAGACTTTAAATAAATCATAAGGGATGGTTCTCACAGCGCGAAACCCATCCCTCATGTACTTACTAATAATGATCCACATATTGGTGGGCAACAAAAACACGTTGCCCACCTACAGGGCTATCCGTGTCCAAAGCTAAAGCTTTGGACTCCAAACGGTTCGTGTATATTATACCAATTGAGATAAAAATGTTCGCGCCGGTACTTTAATGGGAGTCGTATGTTGAAAACAGTCGGCTTTCACAAAGTCAGCTTCCATCGTTACTTGAAAGGCGTATTTTGCCCCCGTTTTTGCTTGAAACAAGGCTAAATGGGGATTCAATGCTGCTTGCATAGAACTTTTAACTTCTACCAATAGCCAAGGTTTGTGATCTTTAGTCACTAAAAAATCGACTTCTTTTTGATCTTTGGTTCGCAAATAATATAAATAAAATTCACCTAATCCAATGTCAGTCCACGCATGAGCCGCTTTGAGGAGGTGCGATGCCACAAAATTTTCGGCTTTTGCACCGTTATCAGAAATGCTTGACCAATCCCATAAATAGGTTTTAGGCTCCTTTCGTAAGGCGGTGGTGATATTTTGATACCAAGGACGAATGCGATAACAATAATAAAACCCTTCTAACACATCTAACCAACGACGCACCGTATCGACTGACACGCGCAGTTGTTTAGCCAGCGTGCTGTATTTTGTGACTTGCCCCGCTTGTTTTTCCAATAATACGACCAACATTTCTAATTGGGCAATCTCCTGCACTCTAGCCACATCACGAATTTCTTCTCGAACCAATTGCTGTTGTCGTAATCGTCGCCAACGATGGTAAAAACGAGGTTTAGCCTTCAAAAAAGGTTCTGGAAAACCACCGAATTGATATAAATAGGTATATAGCTCAGACGCTAGAGCTTGCGGCGCTTGAATCAGTTTATCTGTAGTCCAATCAGCATTAATCAACTCAGCAACAGTGAAAGGATGAAGCCGATAATTGAAATATCGCCCCATTAAACTATCACCGCCTTTTTTAAAAACATCCAACCGTGCGCTACCGGTGATTAAAATAGCCAGTTGTCCTTCAAATCTGTCAAATAAGCCTTTTAAAAATAATTTCCACTGGGAATATTTGTGAATCTCATCCAGAATCAGTAATGGCGAGTGCGCCGATAATTGGTTTAAGCCCAACATATCAACCAACGTGGCGGTTTCACCTAAGATAATCTGGCGATGTTCAATAGCATCCCAATTTAAATAGACAGTGGGCTGGAAATATTGGCTAATCTGTTTAGCCAAAGTGGTTTTACCCACTTGTCTCGCACCCGATACAAAAGCCATTTGTCGATGCTCGACTAATTCATTAGCTAAAATAGCGTGATAATACCTATCCATTTTATTATCCATCGTAAAACAGTTATGACTATTTTACGATAGATAGGAAATTACTCAAGATAATCTCGCGCTTTTAACGAAAGGTATTGCATTCGCCAATCAATGAGTGCATAATTATCCGCATTTTTCACCCACCATGTCAGGTGGGTTTGGTTTTTGGTTGCCGGCCCCAAACCACGTTGCTAGGCATGTATTTAATTTTTTTTAAAAACGCCGGTATATAATCATTTTTTTTGAACTCCCTAATTGGGTTAGTTTGGATTGTTATAAAGGAAACTTTTGATTATGAATAGAGTACGAAAACGCACCGCGACGAGTTTACTCGTCAGTTCAATGAGCCTAGCCCTGTCTTTGTCAGCGGCTACCACCGCGTCATCACACCAGGCTGAGGCGATGACTACGGTGTCTCCCGTCTTTTCGGCAAATAGTCGGCCTGACGAGGCACAGTTCATCAAGGTAAAGAGAACGTCTGAGGATAACAGTCTCCGTGTCATCTTTCAACATTATCTTGATCGAAATGGCTACGGCGTGACTCTTCCCAAAGAGACGGTAGTGATCTCGCCCGATAAAATCGACACCAATCCGCTGTTCTTTTTTGAGCTCCTCAAACAGAAATGGTCTCAGTTGGCAATGCTGAGAAAACCGGTGCAAGCCAGCACTGTTATTGAGTTGGTGTTGCCAAGGCGGGCGGCTAAAGATTTCGGCAAATTGCCGGTGCTGTTTATGGAGACTGACATAGACAACGATGGCATTGGCAAAAGCGATTTGGCGTGGTTTCCCTATCAGCGCGAAATCACTGAAGTAAGGCGTGATAATACCCTTGTTGATAGCAAGGGCTTAAAGGCTCACTTCACTTTCAGCGACAAATTTGAGTCTCTGACTGCCCAGTTAAGTTTATTGGGAGTCACCGCGACCGAAACAAGCGGGAAAGGTGCCGCTTCTTTGGGAGAAACCACCTTCAGTGGCACATTCGATGCCGATTTGATGCCCACCCAAATGAGTTTGAAAGTGCCGACTTTCAAATTCTCTATTCACAAGCGGCATGATGACGGCGAACTTAATTTGCAAGACTTGGCGTTCAACGTAGATGTCGCAAAAACCAGCAACGGCCTTAAACTGGTTGAAGTGGATGCCCAAGTGAAGCATGTTTATTTCCGTGACAAGGACTCAAAATTCCGCCTAGAAAATCTGGTGGTGAAAAATGACTTCGATGAGCAAGGCGATGTTATCAACCTCACCGTGCATGCGAAAATCGGCAAATTGCGCCCACCAAAGGCCTTGACATCGGGCAATGACGAGTTTGCGAGCTATGTCGGCCAAATCGCCCTTCGCCGCTTAGACGCTGAGGCCTTGTTGGCGTTGCAAACCACGGCCCATAAGTTGTCTAAGCAAAAATATCATCCAAGGTTAGAGGAGAAGATGAATGAGAAATTCATCGAAGTAGTGCCTCAATTGTTGGCAAAATCTCCCGAAATCGTGCTGACTGATACGCTGGAAACGTCAAAAGGGAATGCGCAAGGTAGCCTGAGCGTGAGTATTGACGGGGCAAAAGTGACCTCGCTGGAAAACCCATTCGCTTTAATCCCGGCCTTGCATGCACGGGCCTCAATCAGCATCGACAAAACGTTGTTAGAACAAGCATTGGCGATGCTGGAAAAAGAATCGCCAAGTGAAGCCAGAGATATCAGGGGACAAATCAAAATGTTTGTCGCGATGAAATTGCTGGTTGAGACGGACAATAGTTACAAATCTGCCGCTGAGTTTAAAAAGGGTCAGTTGATTGTCAATGGGCAGGTAATACCCTTGGAGGCCTTCTTTTAGGGCGGATTCATCAGCAACTCATCTAGTATAAATTGCATGGAGTCCAAAGCTTTAGCTTTGGATTCCAGCCAAACCTAAAGGTTTGGGTTCCAGCCAACCTAAAAAATCATAACAACGTGAATTTCTAACCGTGCGGTTCGGTAGCTTTCCCAAAGGTGCCTACTTTACCTGCCCCCTTACCCCAAATTCCTTATCGGAAGTGGGCCAGGCTAAGGCTCAACACGGTAAAGATTTTGGCGTTTATCGCTATCCGTTTGAATAAGCTTTGCTACCCGAAGGTTCGCGTCTCCATTGTAGTAGAGACATTGCCGAAAAATTCACAAGGCTTTTTCCTGGGGCGTTGCCCCAGGCTTTATTAATGTCGCCCCGTTGGGGCTTTTTCCTGGGGCGTTGCCCCTCCCGACAATCGGAGGGATCATATTAATCTCGCCCTGTTGGGGCTTTTCGGTATTTCCTCAAAAAATCCAATTTGTTCCCTTCTTGAGTATATATCGTAATAATCGCCACCGACTTCATAAGCGGTTTCCATAAAACTGGCAATATCTAGCTCGGCTCATAATGAATTATTGTAGTTTGCTGTTGTGCCAAAGCTAAAGCTTTGGACTCCATATCCTTTCTTATAACTAATCCTTGTAGTTTGCGGTTGTGCCAAAGCGGCAAGCGTTGGGCTCCAACAACTTTATCCGTTCTTATAACGAATCGGCCTGTAGTTATTATCCTTTATTATAACGAATCGGCCTGTAGTTATTATCCTTTATTATAAAAAATCCTTGTAGTTATTATCCGTTATTATAACGAATCCTTGTAGTTTGCTGTTGTTGTGGCAAAGCTAAAGCTTTGGACTCCAACAACTTTATCCGTTCTTATAACGAATCGGCCTGTAGTTATTATCCTTTATTATAACGAATCGGCCTGTAGTTATTATCCTTTATTATAACGAATCCTTGTAGTTTGCTGTTGTTGTGCCAAAGCTAAAGCTTTGGACTCCA
>Ga0190283_1000864_pt1 | contig 14936 bp, 9 predicted proteins | sample 48691801_MG_FD_161669 | JGI IMG/M metagenome (GOLD analysis project Ga0190283, IMG submission 161669) | Hydrothermal vent microbial mat bacterial communities from Southern Trench, Guaymas Basin, Mexico - 4869-18-0-1_MG | ecosystem: Environmental > Aquatic > Marine > Hydrothermal vents > Microbial...
TACTACAAGGATTGTATATAAGAAAGGATTAAAAGCAAACTACTACAAGGATTGTATATAAGAAAGGATTAAAAGCAAACTACTACAAGGATTGTATATAAGAAAGGATTAAAAGCAAACTACTACAAGGATTGTATATAAGAAAGGATTAAAAGCAAACTACTACATGGATTGTAGTTGTTATAAAGGATTAAATCCCAACATTGCCTCGATCTAATCCCTTATTATATACAATCCTTGTAGTTCCTTCGCCAACGGCAAACACGTCTAAATAACCGGTTCTGCCGATACCATTCAGGTTACTCTCGGTACCGCTTTCGAGTTCTCGCCAATAGAGTCCGTCATAGCGCAGAATGACTCCGCCAAAGCCGCTGGCAAACACAATAGGCAATTATTGAGCAGTTAATTGTTTAATTCTGTCAAGGCTCACACCGGTTGCTTGACTGATTTCTGCTATTGAAAATTTCTCCATTTTCAGCATGTTGCCGGCAATCTTGTCCGCTTCGGTTAGTTTCAATTCGTCTGGCACCGGAACGCGGCTCGCTTGTTCAAACTGGGTCGGAATGATATGGGTATATATCCGTTTTCCTTGAATCAGTTCTTCGGAATTCAGTTCATCTTTTTCGGTATGTTTCTGGCTGAAAACCACATAATATCCTTCCAAAAGCGCTTCGGATTTTAGATATTCTGCTAATTGGCCTTTACCTTTTTTGAAATAAGTCTCATCGGAATACACTTTTGTTTCAATGAGATTTGATTGATCTTGATAGCGAATCAGAATATCGGTCCTTCCGCGTCCCGAAGGCACTTCCACATAAGTTTGTCCACCAAGACGCTGAATAAAAAAATAAATAAAACCATCAAGTGAGTAATGCCAGGCGCCCTCCTTTAAATGTTCGGTATCAAAGGCCCGAAAACCGCGCCGGCGAACATAAGCTCGGTATTCTTTTAGCAACTTATTGACGTTTAACTCACCCGCCGGGGTTAGATATTGGTTAATTGTCTCATGAGGCGAATTGATATAATATTGAGTTTCACCATTTATCGACGGGCGGAATGCGTTTATCAAGCGTTTGGCATATAACGGCACCAGAATCTCCACATAACCCTCTGTCTCGTCAACAACCCCGTTCGCATATAAAAAAGCAATATCCGGATCATCAATCGTAAATGCCACGGGTTCGTCCCTGAACAGGAGTTTTATCATAAACTCCCGTTTTTCTCGGGCTTTCTGAACAATATTCAAAATATTTTTATCAAATTTCTTGGTCAGAAAAAAGCCAAGTGTTGTGTAAAAATCAGCCCTCGTCACAGACTGGCTTTTGTCGGTGGCAACTTCTGTAACCAGATGTAAGCATAACGCGCAAACTAAGCCGGGCTGTCCTTTGGTGTTATCATAGATTGCTTTTATCACCGATTTTTCGACCGGTTGCCCCGATTCTATGACGTATTGTTCAATCAGCAAAGTCACTTCTTCAAAGGTAAAGTAGGGAATCTGTAATTCCTCGGCAATGTTAAATGGCGAGGCGGAGGAAACGATTAATTCGGCAAGAGTGCTTACCCCTACTAAGATCAGTGAATGGAGATTATAATATTCTTTTTGATGATAGATTTGCCGAAAAGTGTGCATGACTTCGCTTAATACACAGTCCGGGATACCTTCAAATTCATCAATCGCTAGGACAACGGGTTTGGACTGAGCTGAGGTTTTTTCAAAAAAATGCTCCAAGCTAATTGAGTTATGGATGATGAGTTTAGATTGAGTCTTAGGTTTGGAAAGTCCACGGTGAAGTTTATGGTTTAGTGCTTGGTAAAATTCCTCTTTTGAGACGGTTTTCAGATTTTCAAAACTGATCCAGACCGTTGTAAAGTCTTTCTCAAGCTCGTTCAGCAGCAATTTGAAAAAGGTGGTTTTGCCGGCTTGTCTGGGCGCAAACAGGGTAAAAAAGCGGCCTTTTTTGACCTTTTTTTGGCCTTCTAGCATTAAGGCTTCGCGCATAACTGTGTAATGCAGGGCCGGATCACAGGGGCCGGTTGTGTTAAATTCGCGCATGTTATTTCTCCTAAAAAAAAGCAACAACTACAAGGATTGTATATAATAAGGGATTAAAAGCAAACTACAAGGATTCGTTATAATAAAGGATTAAATCTCAGTATTATCTCGAGCCAATTCTTTCATAAGTAATAATATATGCTTTTAACAGGGATTGCATAATGCCGCGGATTAAATCTTAGTTTTATCTCGATCTCATTATGCGTAATGCTTGTTGTTTGTTTTTGTTATAACGAAAGAGTTTGTATTTTTGAAGGGATTTGTAGTAAGGGATTTTTTTAATGTGCGTGCGGTTGGGAAAAAATCTGAGGTCTTTAAGATATCGGATTTTTAGTCTGAAGGAATTTGTGGTAGAGGGATTTTTTTTAAACGTGCGGCGAAACATTGAGCGAAGAACGTCGTCTCGATGGCTTTGCCAATTGAGGCCCAGCTAAAGTCGTCTGCATGTCTAATAAATGGCCTTTGAATTGAGGGCCATTAACAAAATCAAGGCTTATCATTTCAAAACCTGGCCCACTTTTTAATTCAGAATGAAAAATTAAAAATGGATAATGAACAAAGACTTATAAAATCACTCTCAATGACGAGGTTTTTATAAGTTATTGGTTTTATCAGATTCAAAAAGGCGAGCCGTCGCTTACGACAAACTGGCCCCAAAGCTTGGGGATAAATCCCCAAGCTAATAGCTGAAGTCGGCTAAAGCCGACTAAAATGTGAGTCGTCGCCTACGACAAACTGGCCCAAAAAGTCGAGCTGTCGCCTACGACAAACTGGCCCTCAAAAGGCGAACCGTCGCATACTTACGTGAGTTCTATTTATTTTTCAATAAGTTATATAAAATTTTTCGTAATCAATTGGTTGAAAATGATTAGTTGATTAAAAAATATTTTTTGACAGCCTTAGATTAATACGTTAATAACTTTGTAGGCCATAATAAGTAATGAGTAATCCTTTCATAAGCATACAATCCTTGTAGTTATTGGTTTTAATCCCCAGCATTGCCTCGCCTCGATCTAATCTCAGTATTATCTCGAGCCAAGTAGTGGTGTATAATGTAGCGCAAATTTGACGAAAGTTTCCAGTGACACAATTAATTGATCAATTATTGCTGGAAAATATTCCTTTAGCTGGCATTGATGGCTTAATTTTCGCCTTGGCCTGTGGGATTATTGTGTGAAACCTATTTATTTGAAATATAATTGAAAAACGATATGAAAAAGAAAGATATCGCGTTTGCAAAAAGCTTATATAGTAGTTATGCCTTTGGCATGAAGATTCTTGGGTTTGAAAGAAGTATTTCAAATTTTATTTTAGGCCTTAATTTGGATTATCCAAACGATGCTACAATCCTAGATGTTGGGTGTGGAACTGGGATTATTGGGTTAACATTAATGCAAGGCCATTCTGATTCAACTCTTATTTCCACAGACTTAAATAGTGAGCTTTTATTACAAACAAAACGAAATGCACAAAAAATGGGAATAGAAGAATCAAGAATTACTTTAGGAATATCTGATATCACCCAGCCTAACAAGGCAAAATCAATAACTAGCCCATCAACATTTTTGGAGATTGGTGATTTTGATGTTATTTCAACAGGAGCAGCCATTGGTTACTCTAAATCTCAGGAAGCCACAATTATAACTTTATTGGATATGGTAAAACCTAATGGCTATTTTATTAATATCGAAATGAATGAAAATCTAATTGGAAAACTCATTTCAAAAAAATATTGTTACCCCATATTACCACTGTCAAAAATGGAAAAGATAATAAAAAACCGCGGATTTAATGTCACATCAGTTCCGGTTTCGAGATTTCCAGCCAATTTGACAAGAACTTGTTATATTGCTAGAAAAATATAATCTATAATCTTTTTCTTAAAACGGTTGTTTATAAGGCATCCCCACCACCTCACGCACTAACTTTGGCACTAAATAACCGGGTAATGCTATTTGTAATTGTTCTTGTAATTGAATAGCCGTTTTAGTAGATACCTCAAAATGAGCCGCTCCTTGTACGTTCTAATAAATGCAAATAGTAGGGTAATACTCGACTACTAAATAATCTTTTACTTAAAGCAATTAAAGCATTGGCATTGTCATTAACACCACGTAATAATACGGATTGATTCAAAACCGTAACACCGGCAAAAGCCAATTTTTGTAGGGCATTGTTTACTTCATCATCTATTTCGTTGGCGTGATTGGCATGGACTACCATTACCGGTTGTAAACATATCACTCAATGTTCTAGTTTGTTATTAACGCATTGATTTATCAGGTTTTTTAAAATACCACCTTGATTTAAGAGTAATTATTTTTATTGAATAAAAACAATTAGTTAGTCTGATAACGGCCCACACTGCGAACCTTTATCACCCCCCGTTTTCATCAAAAACTAGAAGATCGAGTATCAGGGATTTGTGGTTTCAAAAAATCCGAGGATTTTTAGTCTGAAGGAATTTGTGGTATAGGAATTTTTTTTAAACGTGCGGTGAAACTTTGAGCGAAGAACGTCGTTGAGATGGCTTTGCCAATTTCGGCCCAGCCAAAGTCGTCTGCATGTCTAATAAATGGCCTTTGAATTGAGGGCCATTAACAAAACCAAGGCTTATCATTTCAAAACCTGGCCCACAGTTGTATTTTAATCTGAGAGCGTTAGATTGAGCGAAGAACGTCGTCTCAATGGCTTTGCCAATTTCGGCCCAGCTAAAGTCGTCTACATGTCTAACAAATGGCCTTTGAATTGAGGGCCATTAACAAAACCAAGGCTTATCATTTCAAAACCTGGCCCACTTTTTAATTAAAATGAAAAATCTATAATGAACAAAGAGTTATAAAATCACTGTTAATGACGAGGTTTTTATAAGTTATTGGTTTTATCAGATTCAAAAAGGCGAGCCGTCGCCTACGACAAACTGGCCCCAAAGCTTGGGGATAAATCCCTAGGCTAATAGCGGTAGGAGGCTAAAGCCGACTAAAATGTGAGCCGTCGCCTACGACAAACTGGCCCCAAAGCTTGGGGATAAATCCCTAGGCTAATAGCGGTAGGAGGCTAAAGCCGACTAAAATGTGAGCCGTCGCCTACGACAAACTGGCCCCAAAAAGACGAGCCGTCGCCTACTGCAAATTGGCATCAAAGCCGTCGCTTAGGGAGGAGCGTGAAAATAATATACCCATAGATAGAGAAACAAAGTTTTTTTGATTGTGTGGGTATTTTATTTAGCCACAAATCCCTTAGTAGTGTTTGTAGTAGGCTTGTAATCGCCTTAACGAGATTAAGTCGCTAAAGCGACTACTACAAACAAGCCAGATTAAGTCGCTAAAGCGACTACTACAAACTGACTACTACAAACTGACTACTACAAACAAGCAATCGTCAATCTGTTCTTATAAACAATCCATGTCGTTCTTGTATTATTTTAAAGTCTAGCCGCATCACGAAAAACCGTCCAAAGCGATTTAGGCAAACCTTTAAAGGTTTTTTGATAGCGCCTCGCTTTTTCGCCTTCTCCTGTCACGTCGCGGATGAAAATGCGTATAACCTGTTGAGGATAGCGACGGGCAATACTAGCATAAATTTCTGGATCAGCCTCCCCGGAATCTCCTATCAAAATAAAACGTCGTTGACGGCAACACTCTATCAATAATTGAATCGCTTTAATTTTATGGTATCGTGACGATTTGAAGAACTTAAAAAAGGTGCTATCTTTCCAGCGAAACAAGCGCATATGAAAACTTCCCGCCGGAAAGCCATTGGTGCTGAGAAAATCGCGCAGCGGCTGATAAAGTTGCCAAGGGCTGGCGGAAACATAGTGAAATGTGACGTTTCCCTGCTGAGCGATGGCATTATAGAAATTAGCCATCTTTGGCACTGGCTGAAACGGGCGTGTAAAAGTATTCGCCAGCAAAGCCCATTTATCCTGAACTTCACTGATTTTAATCGTGTCGTCAATATCGGATATGACAGAAATTCCTTGTTTCTCAATGAGTTGAATTTTGCCGTGAAAACGGCGTGAATCGTTGGTACGAGTAACCGCTTCAAATGGAATGAAATCACCGGTTTTTCCCTGACGGCGCAACGCGTTAACCTTGGCAGCGGGTAAGCGTAGCACGTCGGAAAAATGACCATTTGGGGCCGATTTGTTGTTTAGTTTAATGCGTTTTCCGCCTAAATGGATAGCTATTTGTTTGCCTCTTTCATTATCGACGAAAAAACGGCCGGCTCTTCGTTTAAAAAGGGAATTGTCATCGTTTTCTTCGTCTTGCAGATTGAACAGGTGACGCATTAATAGACTTATCTCCGATTGCGGTTCATAAATCCAACCGTGAATGTGTAGCGCCCAGGTTTTACCATTAATGGGATAACCGATGGTGGGAAAGAAAGTCACTACTTCATCGCTTTTGATGGGAGAAGTCTCAGCCAGTAGTAAACTAGCCGCGCTCTGGCTCAATAATCCCGTCAAAAAAGCCAGTAATGGGATAATGGTATTATTTTTACGTTTTAATAGTGGCATTCCGATTAATAACTACAAGGATTGTATATAAACCTATAATTACAAGGATTGTATATAATAACGGATTAAAAGCAAACTACAAGGATTCGTTATAATAACGGATTAAAAGCTAACTACAAGGATTCGTTATAATAACGGATTAAAAGCTAACTACAAGGATTCGTTATAATAACGGATTAAAAGCTAACTACAAGGATTGTATATAATAACGGATTAAAAGCTAACTACAAGGATTCGTTATAATAACGGATTAAAAGCTAACTACAAGGATTCGTTATAATAACGGATTAAAAGCGAACTACTACAAGGATTGTTAATAAAGGATTAAATCCCAACATTGCCTCGATCTAATCCTTTATTATATACAATCCTTGTAGTTTCGGCCTTTGTTCATCTGTTGGCGGTAGCAATACTAGCCGAGTCGATTTCCAATCATCTGGTGAAGGAGGACTGCCAGCAATACGCTTAACCACAAAGCTATTAGGATTGGTGGCGCGTTGTACATGGCAAGGCGGTTGAAGTTGGCTGCTGGCATCAATATAACCTCCCGGCAATACGACCAAAAAGTCATCCAAATTCACGGCCGGGGAGTCAATTTCTACCTCACCCTCTATGCCCAGTTGTGATGAGGCATCTATGGGACTTTGAGAAAATTTGTAAATGCCGGTGGTAGCAATGTCAATATTGCCACCATCGCCACCAACGGCTCTGGCAATTATTTTACCATCATCTAGCACGATAAATTGAAGTGTGAGGCTAATATTGCCACCATTTCCATTTTCAGCATTGACGCTCGTGGTGATGTCACCGCTGATTAAATGCAGGTAACTTGGGGTAGCAATATAAATGTTGCCGCCATCGGCACTGGCCGCCTCTGTTGTCACAAAACCATTTTGTATGTCTAGCCCCTCTGCCACATTCAAGACAATATTCCCGGCATTGCCGTCACCTGAACTGCTCGCGGTGATATTGCCTCGCTTAGTCAGACTAATATAGCGTGCTTGTATATTGATGTTGCCGCCTTGGCCGTACCCACTGCTTGAAGCACTTATCGTCGCGTCATCCTTCAAGCTTAATTTGTCCGTTTCTAATACAATGGCCCCAGCATCACCCGCTTTGGCCGTTTCGTCTTCTGAAGCGGTAAGAATTCTGCTGGGATGACCCTGAGCGCTTTTTTTACCAGAAAGAGTAATACTCTCTGTCACTTTCAAAAGGCTACTGCCTCCTTGCCCTGGCCCCGCGGTGCCGGTTTCTATCGACGCGCCATCAACGATATATAATTGTCTCGCCTGTAATTCAAGATTGCCGCCGTTGCCGGCATTCTCAGTGTGAGCCCATGTGCCAGCCCCAATAAAACTGCCGGTTCCGTTACTATCGACACCAGACAGGGTAACTAAGTCTTCAACCTGAATCTTTATCGTACCGCCTTGTCCGGCCCCAAAGGTGGAACCACTTATCGCGGCCCCATCCTTGACTATTAATTCTCTGGCCGTTAAAAAAATGTCACCACCTTCACCGGCAGTGTTAGCCTGACTGTTGGTTCTAGAAAAAATACCGCTATAATTACCTTGGCTGTCTTCGCCAGAAAGGGTGACTAAACCTTTGATCCAGATATTAATATTACCACCTTGACCAGAACCGTAGGTAGAAGCACTGATGCTGGCCCCGTCCTTTAGCGTTAATTCGCCCACTTCCAACAGAACTTTACCGGCGTTACCTGCATTCACGGCCGTGCCTCGCGAGTTGCTGTAAATACCACTACCCGTTTCAGGTTCATCTGAAAAACCGGCTTGATTCTCCCCAGCGAGCCTCAAAACATTAGCCACTTTAAGGACGACATCGCTACTTTTTCCGGCCCCAAAAGTATCCGTATAAATCCTTGTCCCTTGTAATTCAAAATTGTCCACTTGAATATCTATCACTCCACCGTTTTTGTGGCCTAGCGTTTTGCTATTAATCTCACTATGGGTTAATTCAACGCGGCCACCGCGAATAAAAATCTTGCCCCCACCCTCACCACTGACATCAATCTGGGTATTGTGAGCCAAGATTTGCCCACTTTGTGCTTCGGCGCTAAGGTTTAATCCAAAGGCAGTCGGCACAACTTCACCGCGAGAGGCGACACTTGCCAAATTGATTCGCCCAGATTGTGCAAAAAGTGTCGCCGCATTCAAGCGCAAATCGCCACCCACCAGTGATAAAGTGCGTCCTTCGGAAAGAGACAGCGTGTTATTTTGAACTGTAAGAGTCGGCGGACTATCAGTTAAAAATCCGAATGCACTCGGAGGCGCAATGGATAACAACGATTGCTCCGGATGGCTGGCGGCAAATTGTCCGTCTGTCCCTAAACGCAAAGTATCTGCTGTGCTGGCATGGAAAGAGCCACCGACATCAAGTTTGGCATTAGCACCAAATAAGATACCCGCCGGATTGATAAAATAAACATCGGCATGAGGAATCGTAGCACGTAGCGTACCATTAATCGTTGAGGCCGTTCCGCCCGTCACACGGCCGATGATATTGTTAACGCTGTTTGGGCCCGATAAAGTAGCACTTTCGTGACTGTTGAGATTGAATTTCTCAAAACTGTGGAATAAATTACCACCACGTTGTTGACCCAATTCCGCACCAATGGCGTAATTGGGGCCCTGCAAGGCGCCACGAAATCCCAAAGTGCCATCAAACACAACTTCGGCATGGGCAGAACTCTTCGTTAATAGGGCCGCCATGATTACCACTTTCAAATTATATTTTTTCATCTTATGATTAATTATGATTATGACCTTCGTAAGTACAACGAATTTGGAATTTAACGAATTAAATGCAAAAATGCTATTCTTTCATGGTTGGGGGAGGATAATTATCTTATCCATGACGATTTTTTGTGAAAGTACCCACAATATCTATTGTACTACTTTTTTTTATCCGTTAATTTCGAGTATCCGTTGTACTACTTTTTTTAATCCGTTAATTTCGAGTATCCGTTGTACTACTTTAATAAAATAAGTCAGTTATTCGTTACGATATGGCATTGATGCGATATCTCTCAAGATTTCTCCGATCAAAGAAACCGAAATGACAAAAGCGCCGTTTGTAACGGTGCATTTTAAAACACGCTCTTAGTTCGATATTCGTTGTACTTGATTTCGTTGTACTTGATTTCTAAGGCACAGCCCTACAATAAAACACTTATGAAGACAAAATTTCTCCTATTTGTTGTTATATATATATATTGTATCATTTTGTTGGGTTGTAAAAACGACGACGAAAATACTCAGGAAAAAGTGAGTGTTGCTGTTGTATTAAGTGTAGTGGAAAAAGACGGCGGCTTCAATGAATTTACCCTAAAAGGTGCCCGCCAAGCGGCGGAGAATTTTGACTTAGATTTTACCTATCTGGTTTCTTTCCCAAACCAATTTGAATTTGACATCAAAAAATTAGCTGACGACGGTTACGATTTGATTATTGGACTTGGTTTTTTGATGACGGATGCGCTATCCAATGCAGCTAGCGCTTATCCTGATACCCATTTTGCCATTATGGACGTTGTTTACGAGAACTACGATGAGTTACCCAATGTCACCAGTTTGGCCTTTGCAGAAGATCAAGTCGGTTACCTCGCCGGTGCATTAGCGGGCTGCGTAACGGAAACTCATGTTATTGGTACGGTGGCTGGTATGGAAATTCCGCCCGTCATCCGCTTTGTGACGGGTTTTCAGAAAGGGGCACTCAGTGTGAATCCAAGCGTAGTGGTATTAAACGAATATATTCCTTCCTTCAACGATCCGATGACGGGACGACAAGTTGGTGAAGCGCACATCGCTCAAGGTGCAGACGTTATCTTTGCGGTTGCTGGCGAGACGGGCAATGGCGCTTTAGAAGCCGCCCATCAAGCTGGCATAAAGGCTATCGGCGTAGACGTTGACCAATATTATACCTTTCCTCAAATTGCCCGTTCTCTTATAACAAGTGCTATGAAAAAGGTCGATATGGTTGCCTACGATGCCGTCCGTGATTTTGTTGCTGGCAAACGTGGCATCGTTATTCGTGGCGCAGCCAGTACACTTGAAAGCGGCATCCGTCTTGCGACTGTCGCTAATGGTGGTGTTGGTTTAGCACCTTACCACGACTGGGAGAATAAAATTTCCGAACAGTGCAAACAGAAGGTGATAAATGCTCGGCAAAGGATTGCCATCGATCCGGTTAAGAAGTGAATGAATTGAGTGTGATATCAATTTGAGATCATGTTATCCAATCCTTGTAGTTAGTGCGACTCGTTTGGCCTAATTAGATTTCGATGGGGCTGATACAGTTCAGCCAAGGAGACTCTATAAATAAAGCCTGATGGTAAAACTTATATCATGGTGTTTGTGACCACAGTTTATGGTAACACAAACCGACCGTGACGTTTGGGTTGAAAGCATGGCCCGGGCGGTAGTCGTAGCGTACTACTGCTTAGTGCAAGGGCTAAAAGCTATACAGGGAGTTAGGCGAGCGTAAGTCGTATGGTTTAGCTGTAAGCCTCGTAAAGGATAAGGACACACTGTGTGAGGGGTTGGGTAGTTGACTATGCCCAATCCAAACGTTCAAAGCACACCGGGGTAAAGGTTCAAACCTGTCCGACCCTTTTTTTTAAAGACATGATATAGGAACGAGTAAAAACGGCGTAGTTTTTGATACTGGCGGGAATGCCAGAGGGTTAGCAGCTACTAACTAGCGTCAGCGTCGGGTAGGATGCGGGGGGAAGCCAATGCCATCAGAAACCTGCAAGGGGGGAAGATGGATACGCTGATTAACCGCCCAGATATGTTTGTTTAGTCAATAAATAGAAGGTATTCCCTACGGGAATTAGGGTATAGATATGACAAAAATAAAAACCAAAGCGTAATGCCATCGAACCCGCCGTAGTCACCAGGGCTTGAGTGTGGGTTTAGAGCCTTTGAACGTTGACTAAAAGTCAATTTGGAAAGTTGACCTTAACTGGGATATATGGGGACAGAATGTCCTCTAGGTGTGAGGATGTAACACCTTCCTTACGGAGCCGTGTGAGTTGGAAACTCTCATGCACGGTTTTGAAGGCGAGTCCCCTATGGCGACATAGGGGGGCTTAGCCACCTTTGGGCAGCTAAATACCCTTTTTTTTAAATGGTTATTGGCGCTGGTTTGAGGGCCATAAAACCATTTGAAAGTTTTAAAATTAAAGTACGGCCTTACAAACAACAAGGATTGGGATAAAGCTGCGGATAAATCCCTGCTTATATTCAATCCTTGTAGTTATTAGGAGTCAGTTTTACCATTAATTTTGTATGGTTATTGGCGCTGGTTTGAGGGCCATAAAACCATTACGTCGGCAAAAGTACAGCGAAGCGAAACTTTTGCCGACGTTGGAAGTTTCAAATTAAAGTACGGCCTTACAAACAACAAGGATTGGGTATAATAAACAAGGATAAATCCGCGGCATTATTCAATCCTTGTAGTTGTTATTAGGAGTCAGTTTGACCATTAATTTTCTATGGTTATTGGTGCTGGTTTGAGGGCCATAAAACCGTTTTCAAAAATGGCAAACAGTTTGGACGACTGCCAAACTAAAAAGAAAAATTCGCTCTGCGAAACTTTTGCCGACGCTCCCGTTTCGAGGAGCGAAACTGGAGCAAAGTTTGGATTCCTGGAAAACCTCAGAATCAGGCATGATTCTGAGGTTTTTAACAGACAATGGCTACTTAAACTTATTGATTTCCTCAATAATCTGGTCTGGGGTATAGGGTTTTTGTACCAGTCCTTTGCCCCCCGTCATTTCGGCCCACACGCGATCGGCCTTTTGGCCTTTACTGGTGACAAAGATAATCGGAATATCTTTGGTGGCATCGTTATGGGTCAATTCCCGACAAGCTTGATACCCGTCCATGTGTTGCATTACCACATCCATGAAAATCAAATCAGGCTTTTCGGCCGTCGCTTTATCAATCGCGTCTTGGCCCGATGCCGCCGTGAGAACTTCGTAGCCGGCATCAGAAATAATGTTTTGAAGATTGATCAGATCAACTTTTGAATCGTCAACGGCAAGAATTTTGTTGATACTCATTGTTAGAGACTCCCTATTTAACTTAATGGACCTAGATAATCGCGAATAGCGAAACGATGTTACCGCACAGGTTTATGGCGAATAGCGAATCGCCATTTTTGATGAGTTTTGAGCGATGCTCTGATTGTAACGAATTTTGGGGATAGCTTAAAAATCAATATTTTATGAAATCGCTGGCCCTCAAATATTTTTCGGGTATTTTCGTGGATGATAAATTCCCCCTAACCCTTTTAAAGGGGGGATTTCCCGTCGTTTCTGGCCTCCCCTTTCATCCGTTATATACTCAACACGGTCACAAATTGAACTTTTCTGTCATATCGATCCGATCGAAATGACAAATCAAGTTCCCTCCGATCAAAGGGACTCGAAATAACAAACAAAAGTGTCGATTATGCCCGTGCTGAGTATAACGAGAGAAATTGAAGGCCATAAAGCACAAAAAATAGGTGTATTTTGCGCTAAGGCGTTGTCATAAAATAACTTTTTTGCTACTGGCCGCTGCGACTGTTTTCAACTCTGACGTTGTGTTCAAGCTGCGTATAATTATACTTGGTTAGACTTAAGGGGAGTGGGTGGATCGGCTTGCGCTTAATCGGCCCCCTACAACTCCTCAATCGATTGAATGTGACAAAGTAGAACGATACTTTACACCGTCCCCTAGGTTTTTGTCACTCCGAGTCCCGACTCAGTGTGGGAACTTGAGGAATATTATTGAATTTATTAAAGATTTACCGCAAAGCCCGAAATGACATTTTGGCTCAGTTTGTCCGGTATAATTATACTGCACGCGGGCACAACTTCAACTTTTTTGGGAAGAATATCCGGCGAGAAATCACGCTGATATTCACGCTTGATTTCTCGCTTCTCTCGTGCCGGACAAAAGTGCAAATTATGCCCACGCTGAGTATACTTAAGCATAAATCACCCCTTTTTCAACAAAGTCCCTCCTTTTTCAAAAGGGGTTAGGGGGATTTAGGGGGGCCAGACGAGGCTTGGGGTGATGAAAATATCGCTGTTTGGGTAGTTTGATCCCGTTTTTGTGCCATCGTGAAGTATTTGTAATCCAAAATCCTTTCATCCAAAATCCTTTCATCGGTGGGGCATAGAGCGCTAATCATTTTCACCACCCCAGACGAGGCTGTGCTTGGGTACTTGTGTACATTTATACTCAGCATTGGCACAATTTGCGCTTTTGTCATTCCGAATCAACGTGAGGAATCTTATTGAAGTTAAAAAATTTCTCGCTCAAAAGACCTGACAGCTCAGTTGGTGGCGGAGCCAAGTATAAGTTGAAAATATGCTATCACTTTTAAAAAGATTGTCAAAAAATATCTTAAAAAAAATGGGTTTTGTCATTGGTATTCCCTCTCCCAAGGGGAGAGGGGACATGCCTTCATCCCCCTTGAGGGGCCGTGGCTGTTAGAAAAAGAGATAGGGGCGAGGGTAAAAAGTGTCAAAACCTTTATTAGAGGCCTTATTCATCGTAAAATATATTCAAAATAATTGGCCTACTGGTTTTGTGGCATCAAACAGTGTGGAAATTGACGACGCGACATAACAACGTTTAAGTATGATACAAAAAGGAGTCCTAACATGCAAAAACTGATTACCATACCTTTAGATGATGACAACGAACAAAATATGGAGGTGCAAGAGCATTTAACGAAGTATTTAGAAGAGGGTTGGAAGGTTGTACAAATGATTCCGGTTGGCAGCGGAGTAGGGACGGGCGATGATGAGAGTAGTGGATATGTGGCGGGATGGATAGCCGTCTTGTTAGAAAAGATCGGAGTCTAATTGGTTTGGCAGCCTGCCGTCATCTCGTGGTGCTCGATACCTTAACTTACTTTAGCCTATTCTTATTCTATACGGCCCTAATTGGGGCGATGCCGCTCAATAAAATACCCATACAATTATGGTAACAAACCAAGGATCGAATCGATCCTTGGTTTCTATGATGGGTATATTATGGGACTTACGCATTGACAAAATAAATTGATTGACTATTCAATCAGTTACCTCTAAAAGGCCACAGCCTTTATTTTAAAAGTTTTAAACTATTAAAATCAATTAGTTAGTTTACTGAGTGCGTAAGTCCTAATTTAGTATTCGAGGCAAAAGTTTTGAAGAAACTTTTGCTGATAAAGTGAGTTACCTGTTCCTAAAAATCGACTCAAAACGATGAATATGTAATTCGCGGACTAAAGATAACCCTTTTAGATTGCAACTAGAGTCCTGGTTGGTCCGTCCCAACCGTTGGCACTCAATCCGATTGACGTCGT
>Ga0190283_1000865_pt1 | contig 14924 bp, 27 predicted proteins | sample 48691801_MG_FD_161669 | JGI IMG/M metagenome (GOLD analysis project Ga0190283, IMG submission 161669) | Hydrothermal vent microbial mat bacterial communities from Southern Trench, Guaymas Basin, Mexico - 4869-18-0-1_MG | ecosystem: Environmental > Aquatic > Marine > Hydrothermal vents >...
TATCTTATAGTTTTCCATCCAAAACTTGCCAAGACTTTATCTCGAAAAGCATCTTTAGAAGGATCTGGATGTGTCCATGCACAATCATACTCTATATTCAATTTTAATTCATATATAGCAATATCAAGGGAATAATAATATCTTTCATCATCATATTTTAAATTTTGACAAAATTCTAATCTTGCTTCAGGAATAACTTCTTTAACTACATCAAATAGTTTTAGTTGAGGTTTAGATGGTCCATATCCCATTGCTTGAGATATTCTTAACCCTTTTGCTCCTGCTTTTCTTCTAAGTTGTACCAATTTTTTAGAAGCTTCTTCTCCATACATTTCTATATAAGTTTTTCCTGTAGTGTGATGAATATTATCCCTATAAAATTTTTGAAGAGTACTTTTAACTTTTTCCTTAATTTCTAATATTTGTAGTGCATTTGTAACATCTTTTCCATACTTTTGTTTAAATGAATTAATTAATCTATGTAATCCCTCTTCGGTTTGCATAATATTTTCAGCGCCATATTTATCTTTAATTTTGGCGCGAGTTTTCTTAGCAAGTTTTTTACTGGCAAATCCACGACCACCATATTTTTCTTCAGCAGTCTTATTAGCTTTTTCAACAGCTTCAGGTATTTGGTGGGGATTATCTACTCCATATTTATCCTGAAATGTCTTAACTCGGTTCACTTGAACCTCTGGTTTAGTTCTACCATCAGGATTATCAAGTCCTTTTTTAAGACACTCAGAACATGCTTGTTTGTTTCCTTCATTTTTCTTAACCCATATATCATTTCCACAATGAATACATTTTATTTTCTTTGGTTGATTGTGACTTTCAGCAGACTTTTTTGATCCCTGTAACCTTTCATCATCAAAAGATTTTGTCATAGTTGGATGATTAGGAAATTCTATTCTTACATCATCTAACTTTTTATTATGACTTAATTTTAGGTGTCTCCAATGAAGATATCTCCACTCTTTACTTTCATCCCCACAATAGGGGCACGTTATAAACTCTTCGTTTGTTATTAGATTCTTTCCCTTTACAAATACTGACATATTTACATTATATCTCCTTTTCTTTTTTGTTCTAAAAAAATTAGTTATTGACCATACGTTCCAAGAGTCGTAAAAAGTAAAGTAGGGGCAACCTCTCAATTGCTATCGAGGTCACCCCTGCTTAAATTTATTTAATCTTTTATCTTACCAATCCTTCTTACTACTATTCTGTTCTACATATAATTTAATTTCATCACCAAGTGCAAGAAGTTTTGGTTTGATAATATTAAGTTCTGATACAATACGCAGAGGTCCATTATATCCTGGTGAAGTATGAGATGGCATACCAGCAATATATACCCCATTGACAAAATAACCTTTAGTACCTGGATTATATGAAGACGACCATGAAACTTTCAAATTACTAAAAGTAATACGCAACTTTCCAGTTTTTATATCAACACGCATAGTAAAGTGGTATGTTTTACCACCATAAATATATACACCATTACCGATAATTGTTCCTGTATCTTTATCCGCGTATTCGATTACTGCTTTAGCAGACTTAAAATTTTCTGCTATCCACATTTTAGTAGAATCATAAATATGATCCTTTTCATGTCCTTGAATTTCTACAATATATTCTATAGGACCTTTTTCGCTTTCAGCTATTGGTTGCATTCCAGCACATCCAACCATCCCAACTACCATTACCATTACCATCAATCCCATTATAAATAACTTTTTCATTTTTTCTCCTTTTCTTTTAACTACATTATCTAAAGAGTATTCCACCGATCTACAAGATATTCACTTGCTTTTTTTGGCGTTTTTGTTTTTATAACTTTCAGAACATCAGCGATTTTCTCTTCCCTCCGTTCCCTTTTTGTTAATATTTTTTCATCTGTAAAACAATGTGGATGACAATCATAAGGAAATTCTCCTGATGAACTTGGTATACCAGAACATCCAGAAAATCCATATTTTTCTCTAAATGCCATTGCTTCATCAAAAGTTTCACCTTCATATCTTGTACATTCTGGACAGTATTTGTTATCAGGTGCCATATGTTTTCTCCTTTTCTTTTTATTTTCAGTAAAAATACTCAATCATCTATAAATAAATGATTGAGCATTTTTCAATATTTGTTCAGTTCCCAAATTTAAATGTTTGCGGATCTATTTTAAACATGTCCACTTCATATTTATCAAGATCAATTTTGTACCTTCCTGGTCGTAGAATCTCATAAATTCCGTTTTCATCAGTATACCTAAAACCAACCCAACCTTGCGGAATTATAGTAAATACAACATCTTTATGATATTCTATATCATAATACCAGAAATGTTTTGTTAATGTGGCAACTTCATCATGATCAACATTTACAATAAATGGTACCCTATCCAGAAAATGAGAACCGTGATGTAAAGTAGTTACATTATTGATTCCTTCTTCTGGTGTCGTAAGATGTATGTAGGTAAATACAGATAGAACACAGAGTAGAAAGATGACCGTAATCCATGTACCTCTTTTGTTTGTGGGCCCACTTGATTCTGAAGTTTTCCTTCTGCGTGGAATTAATAACTTATATCCTACAATTAAAGCTGGTATAATAGATATAATTATTACTATCAATGAGAAAGTTTTCATAATATTCAACACCTCCTTTATAATAAGTTAACTAAATATAATTCTCTATAACACTTATTAATATATATAGTGAAAGAATATATATTAAGAATTAAGAACAAATAAATAGGTAGATAGATAAATAAAAAGACAGGAGATATTAGACATGATATTAAAGATAGAAAGATATGATAAGGCCCAGCAATGGTGGATGTTTGATAATATTAGAAAAATCAGTATGTCAAATAAGTTATTTGGGAGACAAATACACAATAAAAATTATGATGTAATATTATTTGATATGCCTAAATCAGCTTGTACATGTGACATTGACGAAGAAATAGGGTGTAGTAATTGTGAAACATACTTATTAGCAATCTGTAGGTTAACAGATGGATCTGAAATATCAATAGCATTTGATACTATAGCTTATTTATGTAACGATGAAGGAAAAACTATTGAAAAGATTGTAGCAAACCATAACGAATAAAACAAAAAAATAGATGTCTATTTGCCAAAAATATCCGGGTCAAATTAATGATCCGGATATTTTTCCGTCAAATTATGTTAAATCTCAGCCACACCGCCTATTTTAAAAGTATCCACAATTGGAAAAGTTTTTAATCCCAATGCCATTTGATGGAAGTCTTCATCTGTTACATCTTCTTCCATATATAATATTATCGCTCTGAGATTTTTGATATATGCTTTACGACTTTCAACTTTAATAATTGACTTTATTTGATATTTATAATTTGATTCTGCTTCTTTCATTTTTTCCCTTTTTCTTTAGAATTAACATATTCAAAACTTATAAATTCCATAGTTATTTCTAATTTGTCTGAACAATTATTAATGGAACTGCGTAGATAATTAATGTTATGATTCATATATCCAAAACTCTTGAGAAAGTTTGGTTTCCAAGATTGATGTAAATATAATATTGTAATTTCACTGATTTTAACTGGAGCTATTACTGAAAATTCCTTATTATTTATCGTTACACATAAACGGTCCTTTTCTGCCAGTTCCCATCTTTTCTCTTTAGTTAGAAACCAATCCCTCCAGTCCCCATATTTAAAGTCTGTCACTTTTAGTTCACTCATTTGGGTCTCCACTCTTCTGTTACCCAAAACTTTCGATAAAATCTTACAAATTCATTATATCTGTCAAACCATTCGTTGGGGAGTATACTACAATCTTCACACCAACTAGGATGCCAAGCCTCATTAAAACTACATGGAAAATAACTGCTTAAGAGTGTGCACTTACGCTGAAGTCTATATAATGATACACAATTATAACTAACCCAAGCAGTTATCTCATCGTATTCTTCATATCTTGTCGATAAATAGCTTATACAAGACGCTAAAGTTATACAGTCTTTACATGGGATCATTTATTATCCTTTTCCCTCTCCTCCCATTCAAACATAGCACGCATTGTAGTTTCTGCAAATGGGCTTACTCCATTACAGCTGGTACATAACATCACATCACCACTGACACATTTATTACTTAGTTCTATAATTGTGCCTGTCTCTCTTCCACATTCTGGGCATATTTCTTTTGTAGCAAGATTTTCTAATCGTTTAATTTCACTTTCAATAGCAATTGTAAGAGATGGAAAGTATCTTTCAATATATAAAGCTTCTTTATAGTTGCTTCCTGTTAGGGGTTCGCCTTTCAACCTAGATTCATCACTCCACATAATTCCAACACCTGCTCCACGGTAGCAAATGTTATAGAGGACATGACCAACCCTTGCTCCTATTCTTTTTAATTCATCAATTGATTCATTTAATTCCATAATTATTTCTCCTTATTATTTATCTTCCTATAAGAAACTTTGAATAGTCTATAGAAGCTATCATATCAACAAAAGCTCTATCTACTGCTTCAGTTCCAACATTATCATCAGGATTTAAATTGTTAATTTCACTTTTTAATTTATCCCATTCGTTACGTTGATGCCCAAAATCAATTTTCATTTTATCGAGCTTATTAATTATCTCTTCTATTTTCATAACTCTATCCTTCCTTATACCAATCTCTCATATAATCAAACATTTTTATTACCCATTTATGAGGCATTGGCATCATATCATTTTCGTTTAAATAATCGGCCATTTCTTTAACAGTTCTTTTTCTTCCGATCATGCCATCTCGATCTAAATATCTCCGAAATGGAAAGATAGATGATTTATTTGTTAAATCTCTTGCAAATATATATGTTTTAGAATCTAAATTAAGAAATTGATGATCTGAGGGTACATATTATTTCTTCATCATTATCCAAAATTATTTTCACTAATTCTGCATTTTTTCTGGTGAGTTTTACTTCATCTGCTATTCCAATTCTATGTTCACCTTTTTTATTCATTGAATATACTGGAAAGTTCTTTAAATTTTTATCATATAGTTCTTTTAATGTATAATCATTACCATCCAGTAATGGTATTTTAGTACTTCCAATAAAACATCCAATATCATAACCGACGTACTCAGGAGAGATAACATTATCAAGTAATGCTACCCCCTCCAATTGGTAATGTATATCCGGTATGACAATCAGGCATTATAGCTAAGGTAATTAAGAAATCAAGATCAAGAGCCTGATATATTTGTTGTTGGGCACTATTTTCTAGGTCAGTTATAGGAATCATACATCTTAATTTTTCAAGAGTTTTACTCATTAATTCAATCCTTTCAATTTAATAGTTCTTTGAATCTATGATAAAAGATAGCTCTGGTTCTTGCTATATGCCACATACCACAATACTTACATTTATAAGGTTTCATTTTATGAAAAATGAAATGTTTTTCTACAGTTTTATTTATGGCTTTTATGGCATCTTTTCTTGTTTTATGAGATGATTTTAATTCACAAGATTTTCTTTTTCTCCTCCTTCTTTTATTCATGATTACCTCCTTTTATTAAGAAGAACTAATACGTTTAATAAACTCCTCCCACGCCCCATCAACTTCCTGTTGTAAGTTTTGTTTAAGAATCTCTATCAAGGCGGATTCATCTGGAATGTCACCCATTTTTGGATCAGTCCAAGATTCGTATGCACCTTCCAAACGCTCTAAGATAGTAACTCCAATAGATTCTTTTTTCATATGTCCTCTGGGGCGAAGCACATTTGAAAGCATATATAAATGTATTTCAACAGCACCTTTTGGTATTCCATTGTTTTTTTTTCATTTTAGCTCCTCATTTTCATTTCGTATACTTTATTCTCTCTAAAGAATCGAACTCGTGTACCATCCTTGCATAGTCGCATGGTTGAATTTATTATAGGATCTTCAATCCTTTTAACGCTGTCTTTATCAATTCGATTAAGAAACATTTCAATAGCATCGTCGTCAGTTATCAATACACATACACCATTATCAAGACATATGAAATTAATTGGAGAATAATCTACATTATCTACAATCCGGCATACATATTTATCATACTTATTATTAAAGATAACGATAAATCTGCTATAAACGCCACCCTTGTGACCAGTCAAAACACAAACTTTATTATCATATTTGGCATCCATGATTTGAAAGCCGTCAAGCTCGGGAACCGGTTTGATAATAAATAAACTCTTATCAAATGTAGGGAGAGGTATTGCTAAGTATGTCTTACCTAGAACACTCTGGACTACAACTCCACTAAAAATCTGACTTGAATTCGGTTCAATTGTCCATACTGTTTTAATGATTGGATGAATAATTCCGTTAAATGCTTTAAATGTTAGTTCCATCAGCTTCTCTTTATTTTTCAAAAAGAGTGTGTTGTTGGTAATCATTAAATCAGTACACTCAATATCAATTTTTGGGTCAGGCAACGCAAGGGATTTAAACTTAACTCTTTTGTTTTCAATTTTGACAAGAATTGGATACTGCTCTAATGGAGTGAAAATAACTTCAACATTTGGTGCAACTTTATAATCCGTCTTTCCAATATATAGTTTTTCTTTGGTTTTTGTAATATTGAGGGATGGATTATGATGAAGAACATCTCCTATGTATTCATGAAGTTCTCTAATGTCAAAGTTATCTGTGCTCTGAATAAGATGAACTCGAACTTGAATTTTGCCAGCAGTTCCAGGTATTTGTGGTGGTGGTTTTCTTTCGCCGTTTTCAAACACTTGAACATACCAGTCTTTATAAGCAGATGGAATAAGATTAAAGTCTCTGGTTGATGGGGGTAGTGAAACTGAACTATTAAAGACTGAAACACAATCTTTAATTCTTTTCATAAAGTCATTCTTTTTATACCCTTTATGTTTTCCTTTAAATGGATGAATACCAATAAATAGTTGAAATGATATAATAGCGAATGAAAACCAATCTGACATAACAGTAAAATCATTGGTTGTCCAGTCTCTAATTGAAGGCATTATAGCTGTAGCGGGATATGATGGAGTTTTCCATGCATTTACGTCAATGAAATAGGGGGTTACAAAGCCACCAGAGACCATGTAATTCAACTCATTTCCATCGACAATTAAGAATTTTCTATCATGAATAAATTGAGTAACATCTTTAATACTTTCCACCAATTCAATGACGTGATCGTTTTCGATTCCGTTATTATCTCGAAATGTATTGGTAAACATTTTACATAATGCAATTATATTTCCATCAAGCCAATCCATTGTAAAACCAACTTCATGTTTTTTCTTATTATATACGACATCTCTTGGTCTAACAATACTTGGATTGTCAAGAGTCGATAACTCACCAATTTTTGCAATCGGAATCATTTTTTTAAGATCATCATAGATTTTATATGCTATGCCACCTTTTCTAAAAATACTTCCTTCCCCACCTTTTGTGACATAGTCTTTTTGGGAAAGGTTCACTTTTTGTCCATTCACATAAAATAACATATATTTCTCCTTAGACGTCGATTCCAGGAATCAAGTTGAGTACTCGTGGATCATAAATATCAAATTGAAAGCATTTTTTGAACGTAAGAGTGTCTCCAATTTGATATGTATTAGTTCCCAGTTCGTAATATACCTCTCCAGTAATTTCATCATCACTAACTTCTATAGCTTCAACCCAGAAATACTCATTCGAACTTCGTATTCTGACGTAATGACCAACTTCAACATTGTTCCAATAAAATGGATCAATTGCTTTGACAGTATCTGGATATTCACTTTGAAGCTGTTGTGGATCTGTTAAATCATTGGGTGTGTAGTGCATTAGTTTATCCTCGCATATGCTCCTATTGATAGATCATCATAATGAGTGATTCCTTGACCATCTAAATCTTTAAGAGCTCTTTTCATTCTCCGTTTAAGAAATTCTCCCCTGGTATTTTTAAATGCCATCATTTCAGGTAAAATTTCATGAGGGTCTAAGATATCTCGTTGACTTGGATCTTTTTTGATAAAAGAGTTAATCCCATCGGAGCAAATAAATATATTTGGTTCTATCCTTGTATTATATTTTAGAACTACTTCTGCATCGTATGCTAAGCGTTTAACATCAATGCTTCCATTTTCATCAACCACATATAACGATTTTTCATTCCTGTTTGAATGATAAACATCATCTCTAAATTCATCAATAAGATATGATAAATAATAGGGTGCGTTATTTGTAAAGTCAATGTAAGTAAAATGAATATTTCCTTTTTCGTTCTTTGTTACAACAGCACCATCTCCATACATATAGACATAAACTGTACCGTCCAATTCGTATGAAATTATAAGAGTTGCATCAAGACAACCTACTTTAAGACCAAGATGCCTGCATGTCATTTCAGCGTTATGGATAATCCAATTTCCCATTTGATAGTAGTCAAGATCATGAAGATAAGCAGCTCTATAAAATAAATATTGTTTGGCTAGATAACATAAAATTCTTGCTCCCATCTCTGTGTTATCAGACGAAGAACATCCATCAGATAGAATAAGAAGAGGAACCTGATCACTACCCTGTATAATATAATCTTCACATATTTTATGCTGGTCCCCTATTTTTAAAAACGTATCAATGTTAATCATTTCTTGGCTCTCCCTTTGTTATATAAGATCACATTTTGATGTGTTTGAGGAGTGCAATCACAAATCCATCTCCATTTTTCAAATACACATTTATTTAATCTTTTATTTTCTATGAAGCCGTCACATCCTTTTTGCGTATGGAAATCAGCAGCTTTTGTACAAATAGTTACGCCATTTTCATATTTTTTGTAATCTGCCATTTATCATTTTTGATGTTAAAACCTCCTTTATAGTTTATTTTGAGAATCTTTTTTGGGTTCTGTTTTGGACTCTTCTTGTATCATCTTTATTTTTTGTGGTGCTGGTGTTTCCTTGCTTGAAGTACCGGCTCCAAACATCACAAACCCACTAATTAAATCTTTTTTCGCCATTAATAAATCGGGTGATACAACATTTGCATTTTCGGCAACTACAATGCCTCTTATAGAATAAATGAAATAACATTTATTGTTAATTTCTGTATTATAATGTATGTGCAATCTCATAGTAATATCATCTTTATTATTTTTAAAATATTGTAACATTCCAGATGAAAGATCTTTTAACTCATCAGAAACGAGAATATCACCTAACATATATTCTACACCGACTGAATTATCGACTATATAAACTTTTGGTTTAATTTCATTTATTATTTCAAACTTAATACAAGAAATTGCTATAAAAACACATACAAATAACAATAAGATTTTTTTCATAAATTTCTCCTTATAATGATTTTAATTCAGACGTTTTAGCTTTCTCTTTTATAGGCTTCTTTTTTGTTTGAGTTTCTCTAGTATTACCTTTTTTATTATCATCACTTTTGCTTGTCCACATAACATTTGGAAAACTATCAACGTTTCTGTAAAGAATACTCCACTCAACAGGGGTAGTATTTGTAGATATATTACCAATTGTATAATAAAAATAATTGCTGGTGAAAGCATCATCACCACATTGTAACCTAAGATGAACAGGAGGAAGGTCTTTGGTAGTTGTTAAAAATAACATCTCGCCAGCATTTAGATTTTTCCATTCATCTAATATTAATAAATCTCCAAGTTTATATTTAACAGCTATTTTATCTCCAAGTAAAGTAATAAGGGGATCAATTGTTGTTTCAAGCGTAAACTTATTTTCTTCTTTGCATCCACATCCCATAAATACAAACACATTAAAAATCAAGAATATTAAGATAATTTTTCGCATATTTTCTCCTTATGTATGGGAGGGATATAAATATCCCTCCCTTTGAAATTCATAATTTAGTCCGCAGAAACAGTTGCAGACTTCGTAAAAGTACGTTTCAATATAGAGACTGATCGTTCACCAACTTTTGGTTGAAACAATTTTAGCCTCTCCCAGTTAGTTCTTTTCCCGGGTTCTACAAAATCCTTTTCCCATTCCACATTTTTAAACCAATGCGGCATTCTGTCAGGATTTGTATAGTGTGCATATTCAGATGCTCTGGTCATGAAGCGAAGAGAAGATATAGCTTTATTGAGCTCTTTTCTCGACTTATATGCATCAAGAAGACCTTCCTGTGTTTCAGGATAAAATGTATAGTCTCCTTCGATGAAAGTTTCAGGCATATGGATCTTGGCTTCAAAAGCTACAAACTTTTTAGAAACACCGGATCCATAATTATATGAATGTGACTTTGGAGCATCATCACCCTTTGGAAAATCAATTCCTAAGGCCATAATACGTTTGGTTTCTGTATTCATGAATGCTGCTTGATCAGTCAGACGCTCGATGAGTAATTTGGTAATTACATAGTAATGGCCAAAGAATGAAGTCCACCGGTTAGGGTGAATGAAATCCTTAAAAACCACCCGGTTACCAGACCACAATTTATTTTCAGTAATGAACCGATTTTCTTTCAGAGTGGGTTCAAACTGAATTGATCTCCATCCGTCATACCATGACCCATCTTTACCGGTAAGGGAGAATGTACGGAAATCGCCTATCTTATCTTCTCCAATAATATTTTGATCCATAACGTTGATATTGAATGACCAGAAGAATTTGTTAGCTCCGACATTGAGTAATTCTCCATGCCGATTTTCTGTGGACTTCAATACCTGGTCAGTTCGAGTTTTCCTCTGTGTATGACCTTTATAAGTAGGAATGTTAATAATAGCTCCACGCCCAGCGAGAGCATACATAAAGCAGGCCAGATCCAGATCAGTACCTGTGAAAATACCATATTCATTATATGCAGGACTTGGTTTTCGTGCAAATAAATCATAATTCCACCAGCCAAGAACTTCTTCTATGACTGGTTTAATGTCAGATGATCGATCCAAAGTTGAAAGAACTACAGGATTTTGTAAAATAGTCGTTAAAGATTGTGCAACACTTCTTGGTTCTGTCATATGTTTGTTCCTTTTTAATTGCGATTATTGCATATTTGCAACTCGATTTAATTCTTCAATAACAGGTTCCGAAATTTCAGTACACATTTTATCCGGAACAATCAATGTCTTATATATTGCTTCTTTCCTGTTTTTGTCTAAGTAAAATTCTTGAGCTACAATAACGCAATCAGGAATATCCCCATCAAGTTTGTATATAATACCTCTGGGTCTTATATGCAGAAAATTAAAAGCAGCTATGTTTCCACTAGAATAAATGGCAGTTTCTTTATCTACCCATTTTATATTCTTTGAAAAACTTTCACTTCCATTAGGTTGAAGCACAGTAATTAAGATATATTTATTTGCATGATGATCTTTCCATACATAATAATCTCGACGTGCTTTAGCAGTTACGATATTTTCATTGCCCAAGTATTTATATGTTGGGAATATCGCTATCGGGTTTTGATATTTAGAATAGAAATAATTTGTTTGCTTGTCAACAGGTTCATCCGGAGTGGGAGTTACTCCATTGCAAGCAAACAGAAATAATAAAAATAAGAGTGGTACAAATTGAAAGATTCTTTTCATAATGTCCTTTTTAATGTCAAATATACTAAACATTAAATGTGTTAATGTCAAGTATACTTGACACGTTTTAGTTCAGTTATATTTATACTCCTTTGTTATGTAAATGTGGTGTATCAAGATTATTTATTAGTATATCTAAATTCTGTTTTGCCACACCACAGTGTAATTTAAACCATTCCCCTTTTAATTTATATTGATCAAAGAGAGAGTGCATTTCTTTTTCAATTTTTCTACAATCACTTGTTAATCTTGTATAGTGTAATTTAGTTTTAGATTTATCTTTATCCATTCCAGGATGAAATATTCTATTAATCTCTTTAATTCTATCTTCTGGAATAGATTTAGTTAAACCGATTTTTATTATTGAATCGTCAGTTTGAAGTTTAGCAATATAAACCCAACCATGTTTGGTATATTTTTTGCTTTTTGAAAAATCGGAAATGATATATTCTTTTATCTCTGTTCCTACTTTTTGAATAGACATGTCATTTGACCCTATATATTTGCTCATTAAAAACAGATATAATTTTTATTATAGTATTTAATGTTGAATTTCCATCGCCTTTTTCTATTTTTAATAAAGTGCCTCTATTAATACCAACTTTATCAGATAACTGTTGTTGGGTATAATTATGTTTTAAACGCAGATATTTGAGATAATCTGCTATTTCTTTAAAACTCATATATTTTCTCCATGATATATTACATATATTATTTTATTCTTATTAATGTATAATACATTCATATACGGGCATAAAACACAATTTGTGAATGTATTATACATAATACAAAATATTAGAAATTTAAAGTTTGACTCGGTGCGCCCGTGCCAAGAGCTTGACTTTGACTGCTAATGCTCTCGCTTACAAAATTAGCTAACTTCCTCAGCTGTCATCTTACTTGTGTTAATACCTGGCCAACAGAAATCATTCTATGGATCAATTATTAGTAATTCAATACGCATAATACTTCTCCTTTAAAAGTAGTTTAAACCATGCAAGGAAACTATAAAGTATTCCAAGGTTATCTTGTTAATGAATCTGCTTCTTTGTTTAAATAACGTTTTATGTGCTCGAGATGCCACTCAGAAACTCGATCTAATAGAAGAATTGCTTCATTTCTATAAGGTCTCATCTTACTGTTAGCTTTCCAGGCACGATTTACCTGATTTACAACCAGAGCTGAATCTCCATATAGTTTAATCTTCGTTATATTTAGTTTTATTACATCGTTCAATAATCTGATAAATGACAAATATTCGGATTCGTTATTAGTTCCATGCCATAATTCTACTGAGTAGGTATGTATAGTTATTGATTTTGGATCTTTAATAAATCCTCCAATTGTCATGATACCAGGATTTGGTTTTGCCGATCCATCAAAGTATCCTTCATAAAAACTCATGGCATAAACCCTTCAAACATTGACGATTTATTACTTTTTATGTAATGGGTAACGTTACCTATAATATGATCAGCTTCTTCATCTGAATAATTAAGATTTGTCAGATTAGATTTAAAACTAATCATTATCATCGCTATTGTATCACCAGATAAAAGAGGTTCACTGCCATATGCTCTTAAAAAAGCTTGAAACATAACAGGAATTGGTGAATATTTATATGATAAAGCACCCCTACTTCGTTGCTTAACATCTTCCCTCCAACTGTTTAAATTACTACAGCATCCAGCTCCAGCATGTAATTCTTTCCTATATTCTAGACCTATATTTCCTGGTAGAAGCATTAGACCACAAAAATATCGACCTTTATCTTCATGCCATTGGAGTTGTGGGCATATGTCAGCGGATTTGTATAATCTACGGGATACATCACACGGTGTGCTCATACAACAATAACCACATCCGACACATGGAGTAGTTTTCATTTCTTTTGAGTTCCGACTTTTGGCCAATAAAGAACTTCAGAACCATCTGTTATAACCGACCCGCTTTCATCAATACAAAATGCAATATGTGTTTGTAACATAAGCTATCTCCTTCAAAATTTTATGTAAAGGGGAGGTTACCCTCCCCATTATTAAAAATACTACTACTTCTTGCCTTTAACCGGCTGTGGTTGCCCAGCTCTTAATCCCATGGTCAAAGAATTAGCACCCAAGATTGCTGCGGCACCTTCAAGTCCACCTTGACCTGCAACAAGAATATTAGGCATTTTTACCAGATCAGGATTATTTGTCGCTGCATTAAGAACTTCCTTGACATAAGCAAGTTCGAAAGCTTTCTCCTTACCAAGGACATTTGCTTGCGCCAACTGCCCTCTGGCAACTGCTTTCAAATATTTCTCCTCACCTTTACCAAGTTTTTCTCTGGCAAGTGCCTCATTGTTTGCAACTTCAATACCGATTTCAGATTTCATCAAACGAGTCTGTTGGTTGGCACGGGCACGTTCTTTCTCAGTTTCAACACGCTCAACCTGTGCTGTTTTTTCTGTCCTGTACGTAGCCATCAGAGCCTCGGCAAGTTGCTTTCTCTTACCAGGAATCAGCAATGAAGGCGGAACAGCAGGATCACCAAATCTCACCCATTGAACAGTAAGACCTGCTTGAGCACCGGCAGGGATAAGTTCCGCAGCAACTGCTGTCTCTAATTCCTTCCTGTGATATAGAAGATCAAGAACTTCTCTGGGTCTTGCTATAGTTCTCATTTTAAAACTACCATCCTTGAGGACAATTTTCTTTCCCTTTCCATCAACGGCAGGTTTCTCAACAGTTACATTTTCAGATACAACATTCCTTAAAATGGACCGATAGTTTGGAGTAATAATTTTATTTTCAACTGCCTCCAAGCTTCCAACGGACGCAACAACGAACGGTGCATTTTCTGGAGTAACCTGAACCTGAACTCGTGAATCCTGATATACATCCCAACCTTGGACTCTGAGAACGATTGCCGTATCAGCTGCATTTTTTGGAACTGGAACAACTTCTTCGTGTAGTACCTGATGAATTTTTCCATCATCACCAATTGTCAAGTCAATCCATTTGCGAGTATAACCACCAAGATATGGCCAAGTTTGAACTCTGGTATCCATTATGGTTATATCATATGCTTTCTCGTTGAGGTAGTATTCGCCTGGATTATACACATCTTTCCAAACACCTCGATACCCTTTTGGAACAATGGGCACAGAAAGATCGGTCCTTTTAATTCCAGTTGGAAGAATTGATGAACCTGTATAATCTTCACCAACATTGGATTTAATAACTGCAACGTGACCGGCCGGAACAGGTGTTGATTTTCCAGCATAAACATCAAACAAGTAACGATTGATTCTGTAATCGCCAGGAGGCAGAACGGTTAATTGAGGACCTTTGACTCCTTTTT
>Ga0190283_1000866_pt1 | contig 14909 bp, 13 predicted proteins | sample 48691801_MG_FD_161669 | JGI IMG/M metagenome (GOLD analysis project Ga0190283, IMG submission 161669) | Hydrothermal vent microbial mat bacterial communities from Southern Trench, Guaymas Basin, Mexico - 4869-18-0-1_MG | ecosystem: Environmental > Aquatic > Marine > Hydrothermal vents >...
AAAATTTCGTAACCGTACAACTAAAAATTGGGTTGATGAAGTTATTTTTCAAGTGGCGGGATTATGGAATTTAAAAATACGTTGTTAATCAATACTTTATAAGCTATTATTTCGGGACAAGTCTAATATTCAGCAATCCATTTTATAGAACCTCTCCCACTATTCAAAAATGCAGAATCCCAAAGAAAAATTGTTTGGTTTTTGACCAAAACACGAGCTTTAAGAAATCCCATTTTTTCAAAAAATCGGATTTCTTAGCTAAAAAACAAATAGTGGGATAGGTTCATAGAAATACTCTTTTTGGCAAAAATAGTATTTTTTGAAATTATGATTGCTATTGATGCTAATATATTAGTGGGTTATAATTGATAACTGATAATTGATAACTGATAACTTATTTTGGATAACATTAAAATTATCTTAGTTGAAACCACGCACCCCGGTAATATCGGGGCAGCAGCGCGAGCCATGAAAACGATGGGCCTTTCGCATTTGCGATTGGTGCAACCTAAACTTTTTCCCTGCGCTGAAGCGACTGCACGCGCTGCGGGGGCCGATGATATTTTGGCCAATACACAAATCTTTGAAAGTTATGAAGAAAGTTTACGGGATTGTCATCTTATATTAGGTACCAGTGCTCGACATCGTTCCATCGCCTGGCCAATATTAACACCCAAAGCTAGTGTTGAAAAAGCTTTCGCTTGTCCCGGTAAAGTGGCTTTCGTATTTGGACGGGAAAGTTCTGGTTTGACAAATCAAGAATTGGAATTATGTCATTATTTAGTACAAATTCCCACTAAAACGACGTTTAGCTCCCTAAATGTAGCATCAGCTGTGCAGATATTAGCTTATGAGTTACGGTGTGCTGATTTGGCGAAATCTCCAGCTACCCTTCATGAAAGAGGGGAGATTGCAAAATCGGTACCTGCTTCAGCAGAAGAGATGGCACAATTTTATGAACACCTTGAGCAGACATTGATTGATATTGATTTTTTGGACCCCAAAAAACCGAGACGCTTAATGCGGCGCTTACATCGTTTATTTAATAGAGTACAATTGATTGACTCAGAAGTGAGTATTTTGCGAGGTATTCTGACCGCAGCACAAACGCAGTGTGAAAAACGGATGGATTATGAGTGAAAAATACTATTTTTTAAAGATGTAGTATTTTTAGAACAAATACAAACATTTATTGGAACATAACAATGAAAATAACAATACTTTTATCATGGGTATTATGCCTTCTATTAGGTGGCTTACCAAACGCTTATGCCAAAAGTTTGTTGCAACAACGCTGGCAATTTAAATCTGCCTATCAAGCTTTATCAAGTAAAGACTTGAAATCTTTTGAACGCTTGTCTGCTCAATTATCAGACTATCCAATTGTTCACTATCTACGCTACTTCTATCTTAGAGCCCACCTTAAGTCAGAAAATGCCCAAACTATTCAAGCATTCTTAGAGCAATACCACGACAGTCCTATGATACCGCCTTTACGGCGGGCTTGGCTTCGGCAACTGACTAAAAAACGTGATTGGGTAACTTTTATCGCCGCTTACGCGCCGCAAAAAAATACCCTTTTGCGGTGCAATTACCTAACAGCGCACCTTCACACACGGGAAAAATTGAATAATGATCTCGTGGATGAAGCAAAAAATTTATGGCTCGTTGGAAAATCTCAGCCTAAAGCTTGTGATCCGGCATTTGATTACTTATATGCTCATGATCTCATTACCCATCATAACCGTTGGCAACGTATTCGTCTCAGCATGGAAAACGGTAAGTATGGATTAGCGCGTTTTATTGCAAAAGGTTTACCAAAATCGGACCAAAAATTAGTCAAGCTGTGGCAATCGATGCACAAAAAATCAGCTTACACTCTCAAAAAATTTAAGTACCCCGATACTGCGATTGCCCGTGTGATAGTTTTACATGGCATTAAACGGTTAGCCCGTAAAAATGTTGATCAAGCTTATGCTTATTGGGAAGAGTATAAAAAACGTTATACCTTTAATCGCTCAGAAAAAGGGGAAATGTTGCGCTATATTGCCCTCAAAGGTGTATCACAAAATCATCCCGAAGCGGCGCATTGGCTGGAAAAAGTGGATGAAGAGTGGCGAAATGACCAAGTCAATCAAGCAAAATTAAAAATGGCTCTCATCGCTGAAGATTGGAAAAAGGTGATCACACTGAGTCAAGATTTAGTCGTCAAAGATGAAGAAAATCAGTACCAATGGCAATATTGGTGGGCGCGTGCTTTGGAACAACTCGAACAAACTGATGAGGCTGAAAAACGTTTTCGGATTTTATCCCAATATCGAGACTATTATGGTTTTTCAGCCGCGAACCGAATTAATAAGCCTTATTCATTCCAACAACAGCCCTTGAATGTGAGTAAAAGACTTATCGCTAAAGTGAAAAAAAATGCCGGATTGGTACGTGCTCGTGAATTGTATTTTGTTGGATGGCCAGCCTTTGCCCGTTCTGAATGGCATAAGGCACAGTCAACTTTGAATCAAAATGAGTTAAAAGCAGCCGTCGCTATTGCTCATGAAATGGGATGGCATGATCAAGCTATTTTCACCGCTCATAAAGCTAAAGTTTATAATGACCTTAAGATACGTTTTCCATTGCCATTTTATGATCCAGTATTTACTCATGCAAAGGCTCAACAGTTAGATTCTGCCTACATTTATGCGGTAATACGTCAGGAAAGTGCTTTTCAAACGGATGTCCGTTCTGGTGCTGGGGCTTTAGGACTGATGCAATTAATGCCTGCTACGGCTAGGGAAGTCGCTCGAAAACAAAAAATCCGGTTGAAAAGTACTCAAAAAATTTTAGTGCCTGATACGAATATTCAATTAGGTAGCGCTTATTTGAGGCAAATGCTCAATCGTTTTGATGATAATCACTTGTTAGCCACAGCTGCTTATAATGCGGGACCAACCCGTGCTAAACGCTGGAGTAAAAAATATGGTTGTTTTCCACCGGATGTTTGGATTGAATTGATTCCGTTTACGCAAACCCGTGATTATGTTAAGCGCGTGTTAAGCTACGCGCCAGTTTTTGAATTTCAGATAGTGGGACATACACGAGTCAAACCGATGCTACTTGATACCATTTTGGCTGATGAGTGTATATATACTGAGCGTACTTGAAATTTGTGAAAATTCATTCACCTACGTTTTTTTCAACTCCGCTGGTGTCTTTTGGCAATGTTTTCACGAAACTCAAGGGCAATCAGTATAGATTAATATGACTGCCTGGTTTAAAGAAATTTTTTTTGCTAAAAATTTTCGTTATACTACTAACGGGTAATTTTTGGACTTTTTTTTTAAACGGTTGGTGGGCAAAAAAAAACTTGCCCACCCTACATAACTTTGAGCAACCCTTCATAAAAATCATAAAAATCATAAAAATCACAGTTCAAAATTAATTAGGAACATGTCTATTATAAAAAATCCGATTTTTGAAAAAAATAGTATTTCTAAAATGCCAAGGCTGAGCAGTTACAATTAAATAAATATAATGAAAACAAATACTTATATAAAATTATTACTAACAGGCTTTTTACTCGGTTTTGTGTTAGCAGCGTTTGCTATTACTGACGAAGAAATTGTCATCGGTTTAGAAGCTTTGGATGACTGGGAAGCAGCTTATCCATTGGCACTTCAAATAGCTCGTGAACAAAATGCCTACCCAGTATGGCGTGAAGTCGCCATTAAATATAGTCAATTTGATAGCGATAATAGGGCTTACTTACAGGCTTGGCAACAGGCTTACTTGCTTAATCAAGAATCCACTTATCGGGATTTTTTAAATATTAAACCACAGTCTTCGCTTAATCATTATGCGATTTCTGCCATATTTAAATTAATTAGGGCATCAGATAAGTTTGAAGGTTATTTAAGGTTTATAGCCGAATTTTCTAATGTAGTTGAATCAATTGAGGCGTTACTAAAAACTCACGAAATTGCTTTCCAAAGAGCAAAAAATTTTAATGAACCATTGGTTTTTGATGCGTTTGTCATGACTTTTTATGGGGCAAAACAAATCCCCCAGGCGATAGAACTCGCTTTTGAAATTGAAAAACAAAGAATTGAAAAAGAACTGAGTGATATAGATAACATCGAATTGCGGGAAAAAATTGCTCGCCGCCTGTTTAGTGAAGGGCGTATAGCAGAAAAACAACATGCACCTTTAGTTGCGGCTCGTAAATATCAATTGCTCAATTTAGATATTTTCATAGATACTAAAGTATTTACGGCACTATTAGATAAAAAAGAGCGTTTTGCCTATCAAAAATTAATGCAAACGAAGCAAAATGAAATAGCCAAAAGCATTAATGAAATGCGAGATGCCATTATAGAAACGATCCAGCTTAAAACTCAACTGATGGAACCCGCGATGGTAAAAGAATTGCCAGCACAAAATCCGAGTTTAGAAAAAATCATTGCTAGGCATAATTATTTATTAGTACAACAATTTAAACAGCTTAATAAAAATATTAAAGCCGGATCCCATATAGATACAAATGTGGCTGAGTTAATACCGGTGTTAACCGGTTTAAAAATAGCCAAAGTGATAGGTAAAATATCGCTGATTATCACAAAAACCTTAGCGAATCCAAGTAAATACCAGGCTATTTTATTTGGTTCAAAAAACAATTGAGGTTTGAAAGAAATCCGATTTATTGAAAGAAATAGTATTTCTTATACGCTTCTTTAAAGGTAAAAACATGAAAAAACTGAGTTTATTGCTAGCCGTTTTGAATTTATTTTTCGCTTTTTCAGTATTAGCTGAATCTGTTAATAAAAAAGAAGTTAAATTTTCAGTACCACCTGTCAATGAAGAAACTCATGAAAAAACTTCAGTACCCGTTGAGCCAGTTATAGAAAAAACTTCACCAAGCCAGTCTATCAATGAAGGTGTAATTGCAATAACTACAACGCCTAGGGAGGCAGATATTTATGTCAATGGTAAACTTTTTGGCAATAGTACCCCAATCGTACTCAAACTGCCCGAAGGTAAACATCAAATAACCATAAAAAAAGTGGGAAAAAAAAGTGAAAATTTAGACATCCTGATTACTAACGGCGCGGTGGTGTCCAAAAAAGTTATCCTGGTTGACTTACCACAACCAACACCTTTATCCACTCATTTATCGGATATGCTTGAACCAAAACGGGATGCTTTTGAAACGGAAGAAGAATTTCAACAACGCCGTCTGAAATTAATTGACAAATTTAATCAAGCCGTGTTGCAACAAAATGCGGATTATCAAGCCGGTATCGCCTACTTAGATAAAGAAAGTTACAATATTGAAAATCAAACCTTTCCTGTACGTGTTGAATGGCAAGCGTCGTGGGCAAAAGCTTATGAATTGCCGAACCAAGGTTATATTACAGCTAAACGCGATGATGCTAAAAAACTTTGGGAAGGCGGTTCCCAAAAATCTTTGTACCTCTATGTAGAATGGGGAAAAAATCAACTAAGGCCTTATAAGTCCGTTTTGGTAGGATTAGGAAAAGAATGGTTGATTAATTTTAATCAACATTTACCAATAATTGAGCAATTGAATTGGCAAGGGGATAAAAAAGCCATTTCCCTGGCTGCTTTTAGTCCAAATTTAAAAACTTTAGCTTCCGTCACGGGCAAAGTGATTAAGTTAAGGCAAGTCAGCACAGGTAAAATACGACATATCCTTAAAGGGCATAAATACGGTGTATCTTCGGTTGCCTTCAGTCCTGATGGTAAAATACTGGCATCGGGTAGTTTGGATAATACCATTAAACTATGGAAAGTCAAGACAGGCACCTTAATAAGTACACTAGGGGATGGAATATTTTTTAGTGAAGGACATAAAAAAGCGGTTAATTCGGTTGCCTTTACTAAAGATGGCAAACAACTGGTATCCGGCGGTGTAGATAAAACGGTTAAAGTGTGGGGAATCAATACCGGCAAAGTGCTACAAACATTGAATGGACATAAAGATGAAGTGACATCTATTGCTATTACCACCTATGAAGATAATATTTTAGTCATTGCATCAGGCAGTCAGGATAAAACGATTAAACTGTGGTTTAATACAGTACCACTTTATACATTAAGGGAGCATGAAGGTGTTATACAATCTCTTGCCTTTAGCTCAGATGGTAAACTTTTAGCATTAGGAGGTGATGATCAAACGATTAAGCTATGGCGTATTCCTCCCTGTGAACCACCACGTATTTTTCCTGTATTTGAAAAAAATGTCGTTTCGCTTGCTTTTAGCCCAGATGGGAACGTGTTAGCCTCAGTCAGTGGTTCTGATATTAATTTATGGAAGGTACAAAATGGAGATACTCTTTCTACTTTACAACTAGAAGTTTTAGGAAAATCGGTTGCGTTTAGTTTAGATGGACGCACATTAGCATCCGTTGATGAATTAAATAGTATTAAGGTGTGGGGTCCAGCCGTAGAGTTGGAAGCGCAAGAGTAGTTTGGGAATTGGAAATTGGTTCACTGCGTGAAGTAATTGGGAATATTTTTAGCTTGAACCATACCTATTAATTTGATATAGTATTGTTTTGTGTGAAAAATCCATACATGGAGTAAAATTAATGATTCAAATTCAGCAAAACAACGCATTAAAATTGCTTGAAATTTCAGCCAGTTTAGCATCCAGTGCCATCCCGGCAAAGGCTGCTGCTAACAATGGTTCTATGAACGAAACCGAATTGAAAGATTTATTTTCGGCTTGTGTTGATATGGTTTATGAAAAATTTGAAGGATTTCCTTGTTCTAAAGAAATCAACGAAAAATTTGCCACCATTGGTGAAATGCACCAAGTATTTACTGAAAAGTTTGCGGAAATTGATACAAAACTGGCAGCATTGCCCCATTCTAATAGAGTTAGCCGGCGACCGGGGTAATATACCGGTCACAAGGGCAATCGCAGTGAACTGCCCTTATCATTAAAATCTTGAATAAATTTCAGAATTTATTGTTATAGATTTTAAAAAATATGTTAGAATTATTTTTATTATTAGCTTGTCAGAAATACTATTTTTTCCAAAAATAGTATTTCTTTTTATTAATTGAATGTTATAATATTATAATTTTATTATGTTATAATCTTAAATCGTTAGCAAATCTGCTCGGCTAACATATTTGTATAAAAAAATTGATATTTATATCAATTTGTACAAATTGAAATTTTTTAGGAGTAGAAATTTTTAAACTTAATAATGAGTACACTTTTAATGAGGAAAGTCTAACAATGCCTACATTTGTGCGTACTGAAAAATGCGACGGCTGCAAAGGTCAAGATAAGACCGCTTGTATGTATATTTGCCCCCATAACTTGATGAAACTGGATAAAGATGGCTCCGAAACAGGTCATGCCATGAAAGCTTTCAATCAAGAACCTGAGCAATGTTGGGAATGTTATTCCTGCGTGAAAATTTGCCCGCAAAATGCGATTGAAGTCCGTCACTATGCTGATATCGTACCTTTGGGTGCCTCTGTACAACCGCTACGCGGTAGTGATTCCATCATGTGGACGATTGTTTTCCGCAATGGCAATAAAAAACGTTTCAAATTCCCCATTCGTACCACCCCTGAAGGTTCTATTGAGCCTTATGCCGGTAAACCCCAGGTTAATATGGACGATATTGATAAACCCGGCTTTTTCAACATGGGTAAAGAATTGAAGGGCGATAGAAGCCAATTAATTCGTCTGTAAGGTGACAGACTTCGGGCATCACCTGCCTTTTAGGTAGGTGTTGATGTGCATAAAATATTAACACAACTGAATAGTTAGGAAACAAACATGGCAGAAGGCACTTTTGGTAATCCACAAGTTATTGAAGAAGAAGTCGATATCCTGTTGATTGGTGGTGGAATGGCGTGCTGTGGTGCAGCGTATGAAATCATGCGTTGGACTGAAGGCACTGATCTCAAAATCAAATTGGTTGATAAAGCCGCTTTGGATCGTTCCGGTGCAGTCGCTCAAGGTTTATCTGCAATTAATACTTACCTGGGTGATAATGATCCGGCAGATTATACCCGTATGGTCGCTAATGACTTAATGGGTATTACCCGTGACGATTTGGCTTATGATGTAGGTCGTCACGTTGATGACTCGGTACAGTTGTTTGAAGAATGGGGACTGCCGATTTGGAAACAAAAAGGTGATGAAGGCAAATCCTTGAAAGATGGCGGTAAACCGGTCCGTTCTGGTAAATGGCAAATTATGATTAATGGCGAATCCTATAAATGGATTGTTGCCGAAGCCGCTAAAAAAGCCCTGGGGACTGACCGTATCCAGGAACGTGTGTTCATCGTTAAATTGATCAACGATAAAAACGATCCGGAACGTGTAGCAGGTGCTATCGGTTTCTCCGTGCGTGAACACAAAGTGTATGTCTATAAGTTCAAAGCTTGTCTGCTCGCCGCTGGTGGTTGCGTTAATCTCTTCCGCCCACGCTCTGTTGGTGAAGGTTCCGGTCGCGCTTGGTATCCAGTCTGGAATGCAGGTTCCACCTACGCTATGGCTGCTGAAGCCGGTGCGGAATTAACCATGATGGAAAACCGCTTTGTACCAGCCCGCTTTAAAGACGGTTATGGTCCAGTCGGTGCATGGTTCTTGTTGTTTAAAGCGAAGGCAACCAATGCCTTTGGTGAAAACTACATGGAAAGAAACAAGGAGATGTTGAATGACTATCCGCCTTATGGTCTAGCTGCGGTGCCAGCTTCTTGTTTACGTAACCATCTCATGATGCATGAGATGAAAGAAGGTCGTGGTCCAATTTATATGGATACGCCAACCGCTTTAGCTAAATTGGCTGAAACCATGACTCCCAAGGAAATCAAGCATTTAGAAGCTGAAGCTTGGGAAGATTTCTTGGATATGTGTATCGGTCAAGCAGGTGTCTGGGCTGGTGAAAACATTGAACCAGAAAAGAGGCCATCTGAGTTGATGCCGACCGAACCGTATTTACTGGGTTCACATTCTGGTTGCTGTGGTATTTGGGTCTCCGGTCCGACTGACTTAGGCGCACCACCAGAATGGTCTTGGGGTTATCGTTCCATGACCACAATCAAGGGGTTATTTACAGCGGGTGACGGTGTTGGTGCTTCTGGTCACAAATTCTCATCTGGCTCCCATGCAGAAGGTCGTATTGCGGCTAAAGCTATGGTGAAGTATGCGCTGGATCACAAAGACTGGAAACCGGAATTAGATGCGCCTGTTGATCAATTGGTAGCTGATATCTACAAGCCAGTGAAAACCTTCTTGGAACACAAAGATTACAGCACCGCTATTGATGTCAATCCTAACTACATCACCCCCAAAATGTTGCAATTCCGTCTGCAAAAGATTATGGACGAATACTGCGCGGGTGTAGCGACTTGGTATCAAACCAACGCGAAAATGTTGGAAGTCTGCGAATACAAGTTGGAAATGCTCAAGGAAGATTCCTTCAAAATGCGGGCAAAAGATTTGCACGAATTGCTCCGTGCTTGGGAAAACTATCACCGCATCATCACGGCAGAAGCTCACATGAAACACATTCAATTCCGTGAAGAATCCCGTTATCCGGGCTTCTACTATCGCATGGACTTCAACTTCGTTGATGAAGAAAATTGGAAGTGCTTCGTCAACTCCACTTATGATCGTAAGTCTAAAAAGTGGAGCTTGAAGAAGGTACCTCATGTTAACTTAGTTGCTAAGTAACAAACGCTTTACAAAAAAATAAGTTTCGAGGTTCAAGTTTTTTCGGTAGAAAAGACTTGCATCTCGAAAAAACGGGTGTTTGGGATAATTTATTTTCTGGAAGTCCCTAATAGTGAATAGTTCATAATTAATCATTAACCCTTAAATCAGCCTAGCCATTCTTTGGTTAGGCTTTTTTTTTGGAAAAATTCACATTCCAATTTTGATAGGAACATGCATGAAATAACTTAGACAATTGTTTATAGGGTGGATAAGTTCCGCGTCAGGAGCCCTATGATTTATAGCTTGGTGTATGACGTTATCACTTATACACCCTACAATATTGTTCTGTACAAAGCTTTTTTATATACAATTCTTGTAGTAACTGGTGTTTTTCAAAAGTTAATATATAGCATTTCCCTTTTGAGTGAAGTACATCTTTTGTAGGGGCAATCCTTTATGGTTGCCCTGTATCTCACCCAAAAGAAAAAAACTTTAGCCGATATCTCAATAATTCTAAAATTCTGTTAATTCTGATTCAGACAATAAAAAATGTCTTTTGTACAAAGCTTAATTATATAAAATCGCTTTCTGTTATTATTGTCAGAATTAAAACTTAAAAAGCAAGTATCAGAATTAAAATTGAAAATGTTAAACTTACCCGTAAAATGTTTAGGTATTCACTTTGAAAACGATGAAGCGCGTCGTGCCTATTTTTTAGAAGAACTCCGCAAAAAACTGCAAGGTCCTGATTTTAAAAGATTTTCAGGATTTCCTCACGCCACCGATGAGGCTATTTTAGCCCTTTCTGATCCACCCTATTACACCGCTTGCCCTAATCCCTGGTTAGCTGATTTTTTAAACGAATGGGAACAAAATCATAACAATTACCACCGCGAACCCTTTGCCACCGATGTCACCGAAGGCAAAAATGATCCCATTTATAACGCGCATTCTTATCATACCAAGGTTCCTCATAAGGCGATTATGCGCTATATATTGCATTACACTGAGCCTGGTAATGTGGTATTTGATGGTTTTTGTGGTACGGGTATGACGGGGGTAGCGGCGCAACTGTGTGGCGATCAAAAAACCATTGAATCTTTAGGCTATCGCGTACAGCCTGACGGCACGATTGAGGCGCAAGATGAAAATGGCAAATCAGGTTGGCAACCATTTTCAAAGTTAGGCGCACGGCGAGCCATTTTAAATGATTTATCGCCCGCAGCGACATTTATTGCTTATAACTACAATACGCCTGTTGATGCCTTCACCCTTGAACAAGAGGCGCATCGCATTCTGCAAGCTGTGGAAACAGAATGTGGTTGGATGTATCAAACCCTGCATTTCAGCACCAAAAATATCAAAGAACACACCAATGACATTAAGAAAATTATTTTAGGTGAAATGGCTTGCCCTATATGGATAATCCTGGGGCGCATTAATTATACGGTGTGGTCTGATATCTTTATTTGCCCTGAATGTGCCAACGATGTCATATTTTGGGAAGCGGCTGTCAATAGAGAGGCGGGAAAACCTCAATTTCCTTGCCCCCATTGTGACGCGACATTGACAAAACGCACCTTAGAACGCGCTTGGATAACGCGCTTTGATACTGCCATTAGTGAAACGGTACGACAGGCAAAGCAAGTGCCAGTTTTGATTAATTATTCTGTGGGCAAAACCCGTTATGAAAAAACACCAGATGAATTTGATTTAGCGTTATTAGAAAAAATAGAGAAGACAGAGGTACCATATTGGTTTCCGACGGTTGCCTTGCCAAAAGGTGATAAGATGGCTGAACCGTTGCATCTTGGTATAACACATGTACACCATTTTTATTCTAAGCGGGCATTATTAACTCTTCAATGTGGATATCACAATGTTTCTTCTTTGAATGAAAATATAAAGCATTATATGTTATTTGTTATTCAGCAGGCTGTGTTAGGAATGGCAAAGATCGCACGCTACGTTCCCAATCATTATTCTCAAGTTAATCAATATCTTAGTGGAACACTTTATATTAGCTCCCAAATAGTAGATGTGTCGTTAGAGTATATTATAGCTGGAAAAATCAGGCGATTAACTCAGCTACTTGGAACATATCATAAAGTTAATGAAGCGTTGGTTGCCTGTCAAAACTTCTCGGATTTCAAAATGGAAGATGCGGTTATAGACTATATTTTCCTTGATCCGCCCTTTGGCTCGAATCTCATGTATTCAGAGCTCAATTTTCTCTGGGAATCATGGCTACAAGTTTTTACCAATAACCAACAGGAAGCCATTGTCAATAAAACCCAGAACAAAAAGTTAAGTGATTACCGTGCCCTGATAGTAAATTGTTTCAAAGAAGCTTTTCGTATTCTCAAACCTGGGCACTGGATGACGGTGGAGTTTTCTAACACGCGAGCCGGGGTTTGGAATATATTACAAACCACTTTGCAAGAAGCTGGATTTATCATTGCCAATGTATCGGCTTTAGACAAAAAACAGGGCAGTTTCAACGCTGTCACAAATACAATCTCGGTTAAACAAGATTTAATTATTTCCGCTTATAAACCTAATAGTAGCTTAGAAGAACGCTTTGAAAAAGCGGCTGGTTCTGAGGCGGGGGTATGGGAATTTGTTCGCAACCATTTAAATTACTTGCCGATTACTAAAATAAAAAACGGTGAACTCGAATGGATTTCAGAACGCGAACCGCGCATTTTATATGATCGCACAGTAGCGTATTTTATCGGGCATGGTTACTCAGTACCGCTGTCTAGTCAACAATTTCAAGCTGGTTTAAGAGAACATTTTAAAGAACGCGATGGCATGATTTTTCGTTTGGAGCAAATAGAAAATTATGAGCAAAAGCGCAAAAAGACTAAAAATTCGCCCCAACTGGCACTACTTATCTCCGATGAACGCAGCGCAATTGATTGGCTGAATAATTTTTTGAAAAAACAGCCATCAACTCGCCAGGATATTCATCCTAAATTGATTAAGCTTCTCGGTGCTGGTTGGAAAAAACATGAACTCATGGTAGAATTAGATACCCTGTTAGAATTTAACTTCTTAAAATATGAGGGCAAGGGCGCGGTACCAAGTCAAATTCATCACTATTTATCCCATCAATTTAAAGCTTGTCGCAATCTGGAAAAAGATAACACCATTTTACAACAATACGCAACAGAACGCTGGTATATTCCAGAACAACATAAAGCACAAGATTTAGAAAAAATCCGTGAAGCCCATTTATTGCATGAATTTAAACAATATCGCCAAAGTCAGAAAAAGCGTCTCAAAGCTTTTCGTTTAGAAGTGATGCGTACTGGTTTTAAAAACGCATGGGCGCAACAAGATTATAAAACCATTATCGAAATGTCTCACAAAATACCGGAAGCGGCTTTGTATGAGGATGAAAAGCTATTACAATTATATGATTTAGCTATGGTGCGCTTAGAACAGTAATATAGTTTTTCATATAAGTAGTAGTACAAAAGTATTTTAACATTATTTAAATATACGTATAAGTAGTTGGGATTTAGATGATAATGAATCAGAAGGTACAAAAAAAGCATTTCATTTAAGTGGACCCATCATTAGAACCTTGAGCGAAGGGAGTATTATGCTTATTGATGAAATTGAAGCTAAAATGCACCCGATGATGACAATTAATACGATAAATTTATTTTTAAATAAAGCAACCAATCCGTATGGGGCACAAATTATTTTTGCCACTCATGATACAAATATACTGACGTATTGCCCACTTTGGAGAGATCAAATAAATTTTGTAGAGAAGAATAATTGGGAAGCGACTGAGATTTATGCGCTTTCTGATTTTAGATATTTTGATGAAAAAAATAAGCCTGAACGTCCTGACGTAGTATATAAGAACTGTTGGAACGGGACGGAATCCTAAAGGTGTTATTGATCAGGCTATAAAGAATCGAACTGATTTTGAATGCCACAAAGAAATTGATTTCGTTTGGGCTGTTTTTGATAAAGACGATGCTGATGAAAATGAAACAAAAATTAATAAATTTAATGATGCTTTTAAGATCGCTAAATAGGAAAATATTCAAATTGCATACAGTAATGAAGCGTTTGAATTATGGTTGCTACTGCATTTAACAAATGTTGAAAAAAGTAAACCTTTTCTTGTTAAAGAATTACGAGATGGGATAAAATTTTACAATAATTGAATGCTATTGGAATATAGTAGTCTTATGTGAAACATAAGAAATATGAAATCGTTTGCAACCCCTCGTTTGAAAAATTTCTACCCACCCTACATATCTGATAGAAAATGAATGCCGATGCACACAAAAACACGTTTGCCCACCAGGCTTTAAAACAAAACCTGGCAGGTCAAGGGCAGCGTCCAAACTGGATTTTGACCTGGCAGGTTTTCTTCCTGCCAGGTCTGGTTGTCGAATTTATTTCATGCACATTCCTAAACTTTGTAAAATGTCCTGGGGTTCTATTTTGTGAACTAAGAATTTTTAAAATGCACTTTAATATTTTAACAGATTTGATATGAAAATACAAGCTTTTTGCTTAGGTTTTCTATAAAAAAGGCTAAATTGATTTTTGCGAATTTGTAACATGCCTAAAATAGCCAGTTCAGCGCGTAACATTTTTTTTTGTAAATCGAATAATGGAGCATTATTTTTTATACCTATCTATTAAGTCCTAATTAAAATGACAAATAGACTGTAGTCATATATAAATAGCTGCTTTATGATAATTTAATTTTGTATAAAATAAGCTTTTTTTCATCAAAAAGTAAAACTTATGCAAAATTCATTTGACTTAATTTCGATTTGCTGTAAAATGGGTATCCAATCGAAAGAAGAATATAGTATTTCTTGATTAGCTGGATTACTGATAACTGATCTCTTTAGGTGTCTAATGGACCGGTGTCCATTAACACAACCACTTGGAACACCCCCCAAGTTTCAAGCGGTGCCGGGTGGTCGTTTTAAAATGCCACTCATTATTAGAAATACTATTTTTTCAAAAAATAGTATTTCTTGGTTAGAAACCGAGTTTTTCCAAAATACTTGGGATCGATATAGGGGTGCCGAAATGACCAGTTTTGGTAATTTTGGTAGGGCGAAATGGGTAATTCTTTTTTTAATTAGGAATTAGCTATTTCATTTTTTATTATTAATACTAAAGGAAATATGATGACCTCATATTTACGACGAAAACGTGTTCC
>Ga0190283_1000867_pt1 | contig 14909 bp, 16 predicted proteins | sample 48691801_MG_FD_161669 | JGI IMG/M metagenome (GOLD analysis project Ga0190283, IMG submission 161669) | Hydrothermal vent microbial mat bacterial communities from Southern Trench, Guaymas Basin, Mexico - 4869-18-0-1_MG | ecosystem: Environmental > Aquatic > Marine > Hydrothermal vents >...
GCTGGACATGCCGGTCAAGGCGATTCAGGGCACACAGCTATCGACAGAATATGAATTACTGAGCCACGCTCCAATCAGAGAGATCAAACAGTTCCGGCTTTCATCAACAACCCGGTACAAGCTCGATAACAGCATGGATGCATCGGTGCTACTGGCTGCCCTGGAGTTGCCAGAAAATGCAGCACCGAAAACACGTCAACTCGCCGCAGGATTACTGGCAGAATCCGAAAACTCATCGGTTTATATTCAAAAAGTCCTGTCCAATTTTAATCAACAGCCATTCAGTTACACATTGCAGCCCAAACGACTATGGGGTGACCACACGGATAACTTTCTCTTTAACACCCGTGAAGGATTTTGTGAACACTACGCCAGCAGTTTTGTGGTGCTGATGCGTGCAGCTGATATACCGGCAAGGGTGGTGACGGGTTATCTTGGTGGCGAATGGAATAAGACTGCAAATTACCTGCTCATCCGACAGTCTGACGCCCATGCCTGGGCAGAAGTCTGGCTACAGGATCAGGGCTGGGTAAGAGTGGATCCTACGGGCGCGATTGCACCCAGCCGCATCAGTAACAGCATTGCAGAAGCGCTCGCACATAACAGTGCCTTACCCATGTTCACCCGCTTTGCTTTCCTGAGCCGGCTTAGCCTGCAGTGGGATACATTGAATTATTACTGGACTCGCTGGGTCGTGGACTACGATTCAGGCAGACAAAACAGCCTGCTGAATAAACTGGGGATGGGTCTGCAATCATGGGGTGGCGTATTGCTACGCCTGCTGATCGGCATCATGATCATAGCGCTTAGCTGGACGCTGATCTTTTCATTCCAGTACTGGCGTCAGAGACCCGACCCCGCTGTCCTGAGCTATAAAAAATTCACGCGGAAACTGGCAGGCATCGGACTCCCCCGCTTAGCGCATGAAGCACCTCTGGGTTATGCAGAGCGAATTTTGCAATCCCGCCCTGATCTGAAACACACCGTACAGAATATCACCGATTACTACACCTTGCTTCGCTACAGTAAAGCCACAGACTCAGAGACGATTAAACAACTACAAGAAGAAGTAAAAAATTTCAGACCATGAACCTAGAAAACGTGGTTGAGCGCGGAAAAGATGTGTAAGACAGCTCTCTTGCATCCTTGCAATTGCTGCATAAGTGCGTCCTTGCACAAAAGATTGACGTGCATAGTGTTGTGCAAACGCCGCAGTTTTCGCCATGGATGGCGTATATGCAGAAAATGCAGGGAGCAATTTTCTGTCACCTAATTGGTGGAAAGTGTGTTTTCACAATACTAGGTGCGTCAAGGTCTTGCGCAGACTTTCGTGATTCAATTGCGTTTTCTAGGTTAATAAGCCCACATCACCTGCGGGCTATCTATCTGTTATCGTTTGTTATGCTGCCGGACGCGGAAATACAAAATTCATCCGTTTCGCTTCTTCATCCTGCCTGCGGGCAATTTCCTTGATCTCAGGACGCTGTACGAACTGATCCAGAGTAATGCCATCGAGAAAATCGTACAGCCGTTGACTCAGCTCTTCCCACAATTTGTGGGTTAAGCATTCTTCGCCATCCTGACAGTTGCCATCACCGTTGCAGCTCATCATATCGACCTGCTCGTCCACAGCCGTGATGACTTGCGCAACCGTAATCAGATTAGGCATCCGGGCAAGCCGGTAACCTCCACCTGGTCCGCGTACGCCTTCAACGAGTTTATTTTTTCTCAATTTTGAAAACAGCTGTTCAAGATACGACAGGGAAATACCCTGTGCCTGTGAAATATCTGCCAATGTCACCGGCCCGTCTCTATCATGAATCGCCAGATCGAGCATGGCTGTTACAGCATAGCGGCCTTTGGTTGATAGTCGCATTTGCCACTCCTGATATATGTCGTTACTAAATGTTATCTTTATACAATAACTTACTATAATAGTCAAGAATTATTCACGACGTTAAATTTTATACTTTCAATCAGTTACCTTTCTTTTTTAATGTTATTTCTACACTCTCGTAAGGCGTGACGCTGAAAATGGGTGCGCCTTCACATCCGTATGTAAGCGTTGCTGATTATCTGTAAGCAAATGACCCTGACGAAGACAATAACCCAGCCATTTATACAGAAACCTGTTTAACTTCCATTTGCATAACAACGCCGTTTCATCCGGGGAACGATCGACCTCAATTAAACCGCCTACCCTGCAAGTTCGACTCAACACTTCTGCCTGTAATGCATCATGATAAATCCGCACCGTGATATCAGGCCTAAGACATCCGTCCTGCATCGCATAAGTCAATTGCAAAGTGGTGGTATGTCGAGTGCGTTCAAGTACCGTCAAATGTAAATCGTGGGCTGGGCCATCTATGCAGGAAACGGCCGTATTTTCAATTTCTGCAAGATCCGGGCACAAACAACGCAAACGAATATAGTTCTGCTCATACATATCCATTAAGGCGCTAAAGCTCCTCGGACGGATACTGTCACAATACGGTCTGGAATGGCTTAAATACATAGGCATCAGCATACCATAGCTGTATTATTGTGCTCCTGATTGAACACACAAAACTATGCAATATAACAACATCACAACAAAACCGTTCAAAGATCAAAAGCCAGGTACCTCGGGTTTACGCAAGCCGGTAAAAACTTTTCAAAAGACGCATTATCTGGAGAATTTTGTCCAGGCAATTTTTGATACTCTGCCCAATAAAAAGGGTGCAAAACTCGCGCTGGGCGGCGATGGTCGCTACTACAATCGGGAAGCGATTCTGACCATCATTCATATGGCCGCAGCCAATGAAATTAGTGAATTGATGATCGGTAAAAGCGGAATTATGTCTACACCGGCTGCTTCACATGTTATCCGAAAATACAAGCTGGATGGCGGCATCATTTTATCGGCGAGTCACAACCCCGGTGGCCCGGAGAAGGATTTCGGGATTAAATTCAACACCCCAAATGGCGGTCCGGCTGTCGAAAAAATAACGACAGCCATTTATCAAAAGACCCTGGAAATTTCGCAGTACAAAATCGCCGAACCCCAACCCTGTAACATCGACAAGGTCGGCGAATTTCAGTATGGCGACTTGCTGGTGCGAGTCATCGATTCCGTGGCTGATTACAGCGAGTTGATGCGGTCGTTATTTGATTTTGACCTGATACGCGACTATATCGCCCAACCTGATATTCAGGTGGTTTTTGACGCCATGCATGCGGTGACCGGCCCGTATGCAGAAAATATTTTCAATGACATACTTGGCTGCCCTAAAAATGCCATCTTGCGCGCGGAACCTTTACCTGACTTTGGTGGCGGCCACCCGGATCCGAATCTGGCCCACGCCAGGCAACTGGTTGACGCTCTGTTTACAGAGGACGGCCCGACTTTTGGTGCTGCCTCAGATGGTGATGGCGACCGCAACATGATCCTGGGCCGCAAATGTTTTGTAACCCCCAGCGACAGCCTTGCCATTCTAGCCGCCAATGCCACACTGATTCCTGCCTACAAAGACGGACTGGCAGGCGTTGCCCGCTCCATGCCTACCAGTGCGGCTGTGGATAAAGTCGCCGACAAACTAAATCTGCCCTGCTATGAAACACCGACTGGCTGGAAGTTTTTCGGTAACCTGCTTGATGCTGGTAAAATAACGCTTTGTGGCGAAGAAAGTTTTGGCACCGGCTCAGACCATGTCCGCGAAAAGGATGGTCTCTGGGCTGTACTTTTCTGGATAAACCTGTTGGCTGCAAAAAAACAATCGGTTTCAGAAATCGTCACTGATCACTGGCGAGAGTTCGGTCGCAACGCCTATGCGCGTCACGATTATGAAGCGATTAGCACTGATGCGGCCAATTCACTCGTAGACGCCCTGAGCAAGCAACTGAAAACACTCAAGGGTAGAAGCCTGGGAAATTATGAAGTGAGTTATGCTGACGACTTCCGCTATGAAGATCCGGTCGATGGATCAGTCAGCGAGCATCAGGGTATCCGTATTGGGTTTACTGATGGCAGCCGGATTGTCTATCGTCTATCCGGAACCGGTACTCAGGGAGCGACATTGCGGGTGTATCTTGAAGCTTATACAACCGACGCTAAAGACCTTGAAGAAGATGCCCATAAACTGCTGAACCCACTGGCGGATATTGCAAAGGATGTCGCGGAAATTCAGCAGTTCACCCAAAGAGACGCGCCGACTGTTATCACCTGAAGCTGCTTCTGATATTCTTAGTCTACCTGGGTAGACTCGTCAGCCCAAAGCATGGCCTCAAAATACAGGTCTGAAACAGTTTCGGCATTCAACCCGGAAAAACCGTGTTCTTCATCGTATCCGAAGTGACCCTGCTCCAGTTCAATTGCATAAGCCAGGGCACGGCCTCTTACGCCTCCATGATTAAGTAGTGAATCACTCATTTCATCCGTAATCGCCATAGGCTCCAGCACCTGCTCAAGCGGCGCATCCATCAATGAATCCAGGATAGAGAAAAGCCCTACTGTAAAGAAGCTGTCAGGCTCATCAAGCCCCGCCTTTTTAGCCATGAGTTCACATAATTTTGCCCGAACAAGACCCAGGGTTATCAGTTCTTCCGGTTTGTCGTCGACACTGGACATAAGAAACAGAGTGACCCAGTTTGTAATTCTTTGGCGACCCAGATAAATGATGGCTTCACGGATCGAATCCACTGTCCGATTCAATCCGCTGGCTGCAGAATTGACAAAATTCAAAGCCTTGACGCTCATACCGACATCCCTGCTGATCACTTCCTGTAAATCGTCAATACCCGCTGCTGGATCATTGACCTTGGAGAGCATTTGCAGGAGTGTCAGTTTATTTGTGGCTATTCGAGTGCCTGAAACAATTTTCGGCCTGGCAAAAAAGAACCCCTGATAATAGTCAATATCAAGAGTTTGTAAATAATCATACTCTTCGGTCGTTTCGACCTTCTCGGCCAGAATCTTGCAATCGTATTTGCGTAATCTGTCGACCTCCTGCTTCCACTCGGCCTGATCAATCTGGGTAATATCAAGCTTGACGATGTCTACATAGGGCAGAACGGCATCGTAGGATTCGCTATAGATAAAATCATCCAGCGCAATTTTAAAACCTCGTCTACCGAGTTCCTTGACACCATTAACCACATCATCATCAATTGCCACATTTTCCAGCACCTCCAGAACAACCTGCTCAGGCTGCATAGGCAATAAATCTGGATTGGTTAAAAAATTATGAGTGACATTGACGAAAGCGAGCTTGTTACCGATGAGCTTTTCCAGACCAATATCTGTGAATGCTGTAATAATGACCTGTGACGTCGCGGCATCCTGATCCAGATCTGTCGGATTAAAATCCTGCTTGCCATCACGAAACAGCAGCTCATAGGCGTGGAGATTCAAGTCGCGGTCAAAAATGGGCTGTCGTCCGATAAAAAATTCGGCCATGTTTTTTTATTCCCTGGAAGTTGTTGCAGCAATTATAGTCCTGCTACTCACATAACGCCCCGTGCATAATTCACGGAACCGATAAGTGGTAGTGTTTCGCCTATCGCCAGCCCTCAGTTTTCCAATCTGATCTAGCGTCTGTGAAGCAATGCCCGCAAGCGCCGATGGCTTTCTTCATCAATTGAATCAGAAGGTATTAATATCGTACAACGGCCTCCGTTCTCGAGCTGAAAATATAAAATCACCAGATAGCGATACACCAGACTTCCAGTCAAATCGGCGTCAGTGTGTTTTGCCGTTTTTGAGACAAGCACCCACTGCCTTTCTGTGGTTTCAGGAAAAAGCTGTATTACAGTACAACGACCTGCATTTCTCCAATGCCACATCAAACTCACGATGACTATCAACAATAATAGCAACCTGATCAACGTTGTGGTTTGCAAGGCTGCAATGACACAGGCTGAAAGACTATAGAGTGTAATAATAGAAATTATCAACCAACGGGATGGTTTGAGAGTGATTGAAAAAGAAACAGGTAAATCCATAATGCAACTGCTATAGTTAATGTGTCCAAATAATTGAGATTGCTATAAACCAAATGGACACACAACAGCGCCCGTTGTCCCCACATTTACAAATCTATCGTCCGCAGCTTACCTCTGTTATGTCGATCATGCATCGCATCACCGGTGTGCTGCTTTCAATGGGTTTGCTGTTACTGGTTTACTGCTTATATGCCCTGGCCGAAGGTGCAACAAGCTACCAGCAAGCGCAACAGTTCCTCATGTCTCGCCCAGGGCTGTTGGTACTATTCCTTCTGAACTGGGCATTATTTTATCACCTCGCTAATGGACTACGTCACTTATTCTGGGATTTGGGTCTGGGGCTGACTTTATTAAGCAGCTATCTATCCGGTTATCTGGTCGCTATCTCTTCCTTTGCCGCAACGATATGGCTTTGGCTGACGGTAAACTAATGGCTCCGGGTAAAGCGCATCGAAGCTGGTTAATCCAGCGGATAACAGCGGTACTACTCATCCCTCTCGCACTCTGGTTCGTATGGTCAATTGTTTCAATGCTTCCACTTAACTATCAGTCGACACATAACTGGCTTGCACAACCCGTTAATAGTGTTTTATTCGGGTCTTTTCTCTTAATCCTTTTTCACCATACATGGCTGGGGCTGAAAGAAGTGACTGAAGATTATGTCCATAACACTGTACTGAAAAGCTTCAGCCTCTTCCTCCTGATCACTATTCTGCTGGCTTTGCTGGCCCTGTCACTGCATTCACTGTTTAGCCTGCGCCTATGAACGACAACTACGAAATTATTTATCACGAATTTGATGTCGTTGTCGTCGGTGCAGGCGGTGGTGGCCTGAGAGCTACTTTAGGAATAGCTGAGAAAGGTCTCTCAACCGCCTGTATTACCAAGGTTTTCCCAACCAGAAGCCATACCGTAGCCGCACAGGGTGGCATCTCCGCCGCACTCGGAAACATGGGGCCGGACAAATGGGAATGGCATATGTATGACACGGTCAAGGGTTCTGACTGGCTCGGCGATCAGGACGCGATTGAATATCTTTGCCGTGAAGCCATTCCGGCTATTATAGAACTGGAACACGAAGGCGTACCTTTTTCCCGCACTGAAGAAGGTAAAATCTATCAGCGAGCCTTTGGCGGCATGACTACAGAATTTGGTGAAGGCAAACAGGCTCAACGCACCTGCGCTGCGGCCGATCGTACCGGCCATGCCATTCTGCATACGCTGTATCAGCAGTCGCTCAAACACAAGGCACAATTTTTTATTGAATATTTTGCCATCGACCTCATCATGGATGACGGTCACTGCCGGGGTGTGGTCGCCTGGAACCTTGCGGATGGCACATTACATATTTTTCAGGCGCAAACTGTCGTACTCGCGACCGGCGGATATGGCCGTAGCTTTTTCTCCTGCACCGCCGCGCATACTGTCACGGGTGACGGCAACGGCATGGTGCTGCGCGCTGGCCTGCCATTGCAGGATATGGAATTTATCCAGTTTCATCCTACCGGCATTTATGGCGCCGGCCTGTTAATTACCGAAGGTGCCCGTGGAGAAGGCGGCTACCTCACCAATTCCGAAGGCGAGCGGTTTATGTCCAGCTATGCTCCCAGCGCTGGAGATCTCGCCTCACGGGATGTGGTCAGCCGCGCCATGACCATGGAAATTAACGCAGGCCGGGGTGTTGGCGACCACAAAGACCACCTGCACTTACACCTGGAACATCTTGAGCCCAGTCTGATAGAGGCACGTTTGCCCGGGATCGCTGAGAGCTCACGAATTTTTGCCAATGTCGATGTCACCAAAAAACCCATCCCGGTGATCCCGACCGTACATTACAACATGGGCGGTATCCCCACTAACTATCACGCTGAGGTCGTGACCCTGAAAGACGGAAATCCGGACCATGTGGTACCCGGCCTGATGGCCATTGGCGAGTGTGCCTGCGTTTCTGTGCATGGCGCCAACCGACTGGGTTCAAACTCTCTACTGGATATCATCGTTTTTGGGCGGGCTGCCGCACTGCGTTGCGTGGAATTAATAACGCCTGGAGCAACCCAGGCCTCCTTGCCTGATGATGCGGTCGATACAATCATTGCCCGTTTTCATCGCTTGCGATTTGCCGATGGTGAACAATCAACCGCCAGTATCAGGGACAAAATGCAACACACGATGCAAGATCATGTGGCTGTATTTCGCACTGAAGAAATACTGGAAAAAGGCGTTGCCGCCCTGCAGGAAGTCTATGCAAGCTTTAGCGACGTCAAGGTGGCAGACCACGGCCTCATCTGGAACACCGACCTGGTCGAAACGCTGGAACTTGAAAACCTGCTGGGTTGCAGCATGACCGCCATCCACAGCGCCTGGAAGCGCAGGGAAAGCCGTGGCGCACACGCGCGAGAGGATTACCCCGATCGAGATGATAAAAACTGGATGAAACACTCAGTAGCCTGGGTTGATGAGCAGGGAGAGGCAATGGTCGACTATCGCCCGGTACACAGCTGGACCCTGACAGACGACATAGATTACATCAAACCGAAAGAGCGGATTTACTAATGGCCAAATTCAAACTGCCTGCTGATTCCGTCGTTCAAGCTGGTAAAACAGTCAAGTCCGTAAAGCGCTCCAGAGGCAATCGTCAGTTTGAAATCTACCGCTTTGATCCTGAAACACAGGATAATCCACAGCTGAATAGATATGAGATCGACGTCGGTGAATGCGGCCCCATGGTACTGGATGTTTTAATCAAAATTAAAAATGAAGTTGATCCCAGCCTGACTTTCAGGCGTTCCTGTCGTGAAGGTATCTGTGGTTCCTGTGCGATGAACATCGACGGCACCAACACATTAGCCTGTACCAAACCTGTCGCTGATATCAATGGCACCGTAAAAATCTACCCACTGCCCCATCAACCGGTACTGAAAGATCTCGTTGTCGATTTAACAAGGCTGTACCGTCAGCACGCGAGCGTCGAACCCTGGATTAAAAGGCAATCACCCGAACCTGAACGGGAATACCTGCAAACTCCGAAACAGCGCGAAAAGCTAGACGGTCTTTATGAATGCATACTATGCGCCTGTTGCTCAACCGCCTGCCCAAGCTATTGGTGGAATGGTGATCAGTACCTGGGGCCGGCCGTGTTATTACAGGCGTATCGCTGGATTGCTGACAGTCGGGATGAAGCTCGCGACGAAAGACTGGGTGCTTTAAATGACACTTTTAAACTCTACCGCTGCCATACCATTATGAACTGTACAAGCACTTGCCCAAAAGGACTTAACCCTGCCAGGGCAATAGCAGAAATTAAAAAGGCTATTATCAATAATGGCTGAAAAGTCAGAATTGCGCTGGCGATGCAGACGAGGCATGAGGGAACTGGACGTGCTGCTGGAGTCATACCTTAACCGGCGCTATGAAAATACGCCCCCGGAGGAACAAAGTGCATTTGAAACGCTATTGGAGTTAAGCGATCCTCAACTTTATGGATACCTGCTAGGCAAACAGCTTCCGCCTGAAAAACCATTACAAAAAGTCGTCAATCAGATCATTAATACAGAAAAAACGTTACAATAAGCCCAAACCCTCTCTCACACACTTAACCGACAACATATGAAACCAGACTGGCAATCATTTCTTCTCGGCGCTGGCGCAGAATTTTCCGGCCAAACATCGGTACGGGTAGAAAATTATGGCAGCCCGATCCGCGAACAGCATCTGGTCTTGACGGGCAATACACTCTGTGACCTCTCACACTATGGACTGATTGAAGCCCATGGAGAAGACGCCGAAACATTCCTGCAAAATCAGTTTACTAATGATATCCGCAATATCACGAATGAACATAGTCAAATCAACGCCTACTGCACAGCCAAGGGTAGAATGCTGGCTATCATGCGAATTCTTAAACGCGGTGACAACTACTACCTGCGCCTGCCACATGAGTTGATTGAAGACACACTCCAACGTCTGCACAAATATATAATGATGAGCAAGGTGACGCTCGAAGATGCCAATGACGCACTGGTTCGTTTCGGCTTCGCCGGCCCGGATGCCGAGGAAGAACTCGAACAGGCTGTGGGCAGTTATCCAACGGCTGTCGATGATGTATTGTCCAGCGATGATCTGACCATCGTCCGAGTCGCCGGTACACCACCCCGTTTTGAAATCTACGCGGAACTGGAGTCTGCACAAACTCTGTGGGACAAACTCAATGTACGTGGCACACCTGTCGGCGCACCTGCCTGGGAACTTTTGGATGTTCTGGCGGGTATTCCTGAAATTTATACCAAAACACAAGAAGCATTTGTGCCACAGATGGTTAACCTGCAATTGATTGATGGCGTCAGTTTCAAAAAAGGCTGCTATCCTGGCCAGGAAATTGTCGCTCGTATGCATTATCTCGGCAAACTCAAACGGCGCATGTATCAGCTACATTTTGATAGTGATGAATTACCCACACCGGGGACTGAAATCTATACGCCTGAAAATAAAGAACCCATTGGCAACATCGTATCGTCCGCAAGCAATCCACAGGGCGGCGGCATTGAAACGCTGGCGGTATTAACCACCCGCTTTATCGATGAAGCAGCAGCCATACATTTGGCTTCAGCCGATGGAGTGCAGGCAAAACTATCAGAGCCACCTTACGGGTTTGAAGAGGCAAGCCCGAATGTTGCATAAAGACGGATTATCTAAATGTACCTCGAGCATTTCGGGTTAAATAAAAAACCCTTCTCGACGACGCCTGACCCGCGTTTTCTGTACTTGAGCGACAAGCACCGGGAAGGCCTGGCCCATTTGTTGTTTGGTACCCGCGTCGACAGTAGTTTTGTATTACTAACCGGAGAAATAGGTACCGGGAAAACAACACTCTGCCGCACCCTGGTGGATAAACATCCCGATTATTTTCATGTCGCTCTGATTCTCAATCCCTTGCAAACACCGTTTGAGTTGCTTGCTTCTATCTGTGATGAATTTGGAATCACCTACAAACAGGATACGCAGAGTCGGAAAGTCCTGGTTGATGGTATCAATAAATTTCTACTGCAAAAACACTCAAAGCACCATCGCTGTATTGTAATTATTGACGAAGCACAGAATTTAAGCTCAGAAACACTGGAACAGGTTCGGTTGTTGACCAACCTTGAAACAGGTGATCATAAATTATTAAAAATAATGTTAATAGGGCAGCCCGAATTAAAATCGCTGCTTGAAAGGCCGGAACTTAAGCAACTGAATCAACGGATCACGGCGCGTTATCATTTAATGCCATTATCAGAACAGGAAACAGCCGCGTACATCTCACATAGAATGAATAAAGCGGGCAGTAATACAGATATATTTTCCAGATCCGCCGCAAAAAAACTGTACAAACTGGCGAATGGCGTGCCTCGGGTCATAAACCTGATTGCCGAGCGCGCATTATTGGGCGCCTATGCCCTGAACCGCCGCACTATTGATAAAAAACTGATTTCCAGAGCAGCCAAAGAAGTGCTCGGTCAACCCGCTAAAAATAGCAGGCTTACGTTAAAAAATACGTTAACGGCTACCAGCTTCATACTCGGCCTGTTGGCTATTTCGCTGGTCATCGGGAATATGTATTTGTCAAAAAAACATCAACAACCCGTCGTCGCAGAGAGAATTACTCCAGCAAAAAAAACCACAGTTGAAAACAATACTGAAATCTCTCCGCCCTCTACCGAAATTAACCTTACAGCCGTCAAACAGGCTGAAGCTGCTACCATGCAGCCACCAGAAGTCAAAATACCCGCAGCACCCAGCCAAAAAAAGCAGGTCGAATTACAAACACTTTTAAGCCAGCAAATGAACCAGCCTGATGCGATTGATTCGCTTTTTACCCGCTGGGGTATCTCTTCTTCATCGTTTTCCGGTGACTCTGCATGTGAAAAAGCAGCACAGGCAAAGCTCGGTTGCATTTATAATAAAGGGAATTTTAACGACCTTGTCAGCTATGATCGTCCTGCCGTTCTGGAACTGACAGACAAAGACAACAAGCGCCATCAGATTTTGCTAACTGCATTAAAGGATAAACAGGCAGAAGTTATTATTGACGGCCAACAGCAAACAATCAAAGTACAGGAGTTGTTACAAACATGGAACGGAGACTATCTAATGTTCTGGAAGCTACCCCCAAACGGCGCCCAGACAGTCCAGCCGGGTAGCGATGGGAAAAGTGTCGCCTGGCTTAATGCCAACCTTGATACCCTGCTGGGAAATTCACCAGAAAACCCGGCGCCTCGCTATTTTGGTGAAGATTTAAAAGAAAAATTAATCAGCTTCCAGGTAATGGCCGGACTGGAGGCAGACGGCATAGCGGGTCCACGAACATTAATAAAATTAGCCACATTCCTGGCCGAGGCGAATACGCCCACGCTGATACCATCGCAACTGTCAGGGGCGCAATAATGTCATTCATTCTTGATGCGCTGAAACGATCAGAACAGGAAAGAGCCAGCAACACACACAACCCGGCGATTGCAATGGACATTGCTGATACAAAAGAAAATCATCATAAACGCTTCCCCTGGACGTTACTTTTAATCTCACTCGCTTTAGTAGCCGCTGCTGTCATTTTATTCCTGTTTAAACAGATTCTCTCGACAGATCCTGTTAGTAAACAGCCCGATTCAATTGATAATACAGTTATCAGCAGCCCGGAAAAAAATGCAAGTGCGACAACCATACCCGAACAAATCACTGAAAAGCCTGAAACCAGAAAACAGCCCATTGATGAAATTTTAATACCGCCTCCACCTTTAGCTACTCAATCCAGGCTCCCTGAGACAAAACAGCCACGACCGCTTGCACAACAGCTTCAAAAAAAGCCCGTACCCGCAAAGCCTGCGAAAGCAGTGACAAAAAGTCTGCCAAAGCCAACACCAGAAGTAGCTAAAACTGCAGCAACCGAAGCATCAAAACCAGTCGAAGATGAAGTGCCTTCAATGCAGGACATTTCTGATAGTGATCAGAATATGTTATCGGCTTACGAAATCAACACGCACTTCTATAGCGATACCCCTGGTAAAAGCTTTGCCTTGATCAACATGAAAAAATACCGCGAGGGAGATTCTATTCAGGGCACGCAGAATAAAATTGAACAAATCACGGCTGATGGCGTTGTGATCAACTATGGAAAAGGAAGAGTTTTACTCAGATCGCATTGATTTGAATCATGGTCATATTAATAGGTTCGCTCGGATATTTCATAAAAGCGGTCGCATTTTTGTAAATAAGTCTATGCATTCAGATGGTTACACAGAAAAAAGGCTGGTTTCGATAATTACAGCCTGCCTGAATGGTTTCCATGACAATATGATAGTTAGGTTACCCATCAGGCAGTAGGCATGGACACGCCAGTTGAAGCATACGCAAACTGACGAGAGGGTACCCAACCAACTCGACCGATTGGCATTGTCTTCATTGATTGACACCCGTCGATTCCCCCTTGAGGCGACAAGATAGATTGCCCAGGTATTTGTCTAGCTATTAATTGGTTTTAGCAGGGAAAATGTGGCATGGAAAAACCTGTCCTCGTGTTTTCTGACCCCGTTAAACCGGGTCTTCTGTTTAAACCCGGGCTTGCCCAACAATCTGGATTAGATCGTGGTTCATTCCTCACACGATCTTTCCTTATTCGTTAGATTTCAACCTAAAGAAGATAGTTTTCAATTTCTAGCGCCCCATGGAAAACGCCCAAGATATCGATATTACCGTCTGTATCTTTTAAATAGGTGATACGGTAATGACCGTATAGTAAGATTCGAATATCTTCTCCTCATTGGTGTTCATATTTATAACCGATATCAGGATACTGTTTTAGAACTTGTGCTTTTTTATAAATCCCCTCGACTACCCCACTAGCTGCCGTTGGATTATCTAGCGCGATGTAGTCATGTATATCTTTAAGCCATTTTTGAGCTTCATTCGTCCATGTTATTTTCGCCATAACTGTATTCGACTATGCATTTCCTCATTGGAAACAACATTCCCTTGTTTAGCATCAGCTAAACCCTTATCTACCATGCGCTTGAATGCTAATTCCCTAAGAAGCTCATCATATGAGCTATCATCGGGTTGATTTTCAAGCACCTGTTTTATATCTTCTTTTGCAGATGACATTTAAACCACCTCAATGTAAACACATGTATATTATAGCCACTGTGGTATTTATTTGAAATCTAACGCCGCAATTCACTGTCGGCGAAAAGCAGAGTGAGCGGTAGCGAACGAGGAATCTCCCCCGATTTTGCACACATAGTTTGTTGAACGAAGCCGCTAGCGCGGCAGATCCATAATCACTTTACCACCTGATATTCAGGTGTCTGTGTCCTGCACAGTAACAGTAAAGAACAAGCCCGTTCCAACAAACTCTACCAGCAACATCTCATTGAGCTCAAACTCCCAGGGACTGGCGCTCAAGACGATTGATGCAAACCCCACAGGTTCACTCTCTGCCGGACATCCTGACGCAGGAGGAGACCTGGCAATTAATCAATATCGTTCGAAAGCTACGTTATCGGGTCTTTTTTCTCACGGTCTACAGCATGGGGCTACGCCTGTGCGAAGGACTGCAGTTGCGGTCGGTGATATCGATTCAGGGCGAGGGAACGGGGTCTAGAATTGCACCCCATCACCTCTCAAGCTCTTACAATTTTCCCGACCGTCGTAAAGCGTAAGCTATAATGTGTGGCAATTATACTCACCCGTTTTGAAACCCCTGTTGAACCGCTCAACGACTTGCCCAAAAAGCACAAGAAATAAGCGCCTGTCTTCATCATCCTCATAAATATCTTCTCTGCTATCACCTCTTGATGTTACGTGATAGGTTGCATGGTCGAATTCTAATCTGATCGGTCTTGCATTGAGTTGAAGTGGTCTAATTCAGTCTATTATAAGAAGGGCTACTTACCTGG
>Ga0190283_1000868_pt1 | contig 14892 bp, 16 predicted proteins | sample 48691801_MG_FD_161669 | JGI IMG/M metagenome (GOLD analysis project Ga0190283, IMG submission 161669) | Hydrothermal vent microbial mat bacterial communities from Southern Trench, Guaymas Basin, Mexico - 4869-18-0-1_MG | ecosystem: Environmental > Aquatic > Marine > Hydrothermal vents >...
GAGTTCCTTTGCCCGGTGCTCCACCACCATTGATTTTCGCCCTGTGATAATAATAACCTCTATTCCCTTGGACATAAGAATCCTTAATCCAAGGCCATCTTTTACATTAAACGATTTGACCTCTTCGCCTCTTTCGTTCATGATGATACGCCCGTCCGTCAACACGCCGTCAACATCTAAAATGAGCAATTTAATACTGGCAATCTTTTCTTTCATCATACGATTCTCTCTCATCAGAATGGCAAAACCCATCTTAATCATAATCGTTTTGAGTAAGATTACGATTATGATTAAGATTATGAAATAGGGAACTTAAACCGGAAGGGTGTCCGTGCCAAGAATTTGATGGGAATCAAGCCCTTATGAGGCCATGGATATCCTTGAGTATGCAAAGCAACGGTTCGACTTCATGGAGGGGCAGTGAATTTGGCCCATCGCAAAGGGCTGAGTCAGGGTCTGGATGGATCTCCATAAAAACCCCGTCCGCCCCGGCAGCAACAGCGGCCTTGGCAAGATGACTAACAAATTCCCTCTGACCCCCTGAACTGGTTCCATCACCTCCAGGAAGCTGCACACTATGGGTAGCGTCAAATACAACGGGGAAACCGAATCCCTTCATTATGGCTATAGACCTCATATCGACCACGAGATTGTTATAGCCGAAAAAGGTCCCCCTCTCAGTAATAATTATACTACGATTTCCAGTGGATCTTACTTTCTCAATGGTCGGTCCTATCTCCCGGGGAGAAATAAATTGCCCCTTCTTGATATTAATGGGTAGCCCCAATCTGGCGACAGCCAAGATTAGATCGGTCTGTCTGCACAGAAATGCAGGGATTTGAATCACGTCAAGGACCTCTGCCGCCTTGCGTGCTTCACCTATTCGGTGGACATCTGAAAGGACCGGCAAAGCGATCGCATCTTTGACTTTCTGTATTATTTCAAGACCCTTGTCTATGCCGGGCCCTCTAAAAGAGTCCAAAGAGGTCCGGTTCGCCTTGTCATAGGAGGTCTTAAAAATAATCGGGATACTCAGTTTCTCGCTCATCTCTCTTAAGAAACCGGCAACCTGCAGAGTAGTATTCTCGTCCTCAATAACACACGGACCCGCAATCAGAAAAAAGGGACCATCTGTTTCTATGGTCAACGAACCGATTTTGATTTTATCTTCCATCGCACGCACACCCCTGAATATCAAAAACTTCTACAGATACATATAGAAGGAGCCTATAGCAAGGCTGGCTGGAAGTCAAGGTTGGTAAATCGCCCAATTTTTCCTTGACTCAAAGGCGAGCGTTTTTTATACTTTTACCCAAAGAAGAGACTCCTAATGACCCGGGGATTCCCCATTCGTAAGGAGCAGTTTCGGTGTTGTGATAGATCATGAAGCGAAAAACAGGTCCTGAAGGGAGGATAAATGACATGAAACGAAAATGGATGATCCTGGTGCTTTTGAGTGCCTTTCTGATTCCAGGTTGGGTAAGCGCCGTAGAAGAGAAAGACTTCATGGTGGACACCACGGCCGACCTGATCGAACTTTGCACAGTTTCCAATAGTGACCCTCTCCATAAGGAAGCCGTACATTTCTGCGTGGGTTACCTGGTGGGTGCTTATCATTATCATCTCGCAGAAAACGCCGGTCCAAAGGGCACACGTCTGGTCTGCCCGCCCGATCCGCCGCCACCACGTGCGGAAGTGGCGACTATGTTCGTCGATTGGGCAAAAAAACACCCCGAGTACATGGACGAGGAAGCCGTCGAAACGTGGTTCAGGTTTCTGATAGAAACGTATCCTTGCAAACGTTAATCTCAGGAATTCGAAAGGAGTATACGATGACAAAGATTATGATTATACTGGCAATCATCACCAGTCTTGCACTTTTAGGATGCGCCGGGATGAGCCAGACCGAGCAGAGGACCTTGAGCGGCGGCGCTATTGGTGCCGCAGGCGGCGCCATCATCGGGGCCATTGCGGGCAGTGCAGGGCTCGGGGCCGCCATCGGCGGCGCAGTTGGCGCAGGCGGCGGCTATCTCTACGGCAAACACAAGGAATCCGAGCAGAAGTCCTACCAACAGGGTTACGAAGCGGGCCGCCGGAGTCAGTAGCCTTTTTGTCCTCGCAAAATCTTTGCTAATCCCAACTTTTTCCCGCGTCGCTAACGGCGTATGCAGGACAGATATTTCCTTGAAAACCTCACCCAAATATTTTCTAAACTCTTCATAGCTTTTCCAATTGTGCGAGAGTAGGCAAACCCAATATAAAAACTATTTTCGCATAAAACGTCAATATTTTTGATAGGAGGACAAAATGTACCAGGTATTGGAAGGAAGCGAAGGCAATGTGGTGGGTGTTGAGATTAGCGGTGAGTACACAAAGAATGATGTGGAAGATCTGGAAAAGATATTTGAGGATAAAGTTGCCGAAGGACATGACCGTCTAAATCTTCTGTTCAAGATTGACAATCTAAACATAGGCAAAATTCACCTAAACGCCTTCATAGAGGACTCCAGGTATGCACTGAAACATATGGACCAAATGCGTCACCTCGCGATTGTAGGAAACAGTAAGCTGGAAAAGGTCCTTGTTGAATTAGACAACAAACTGCTCGGAAAGAAGAAGGAGGAGCTCATTGAGAAATATTTTGATGTGGCTGACATAGACAAGGCGTGGGAATTCGTACGTAGTTAATATTGCTATCTCTTTTCCAAGATTGAATGTTGCCTTCACAATGAAGGCTTCACCCATCGGATGTCCCGTTTGACCGACCAGTTGTTAGCCTGTGCACAGGGAGGGAAACTTTAATAATACACGGAGGTTCATATGAAAAGGTACGGTGACTTTATTACGTCCGAGGAAGATCAGCTTTTATTGACCACGATTCGAAAATACGTTGATAAAGAGATTATGCCGATACGCATGCAGATGGATGAAGACCATGCCGCATTTGAAAAGGCATATGAGGGGCTTGTCAAATTGGGCATTCAGAAGCGGGGTTTTTCCAAAAGATATGGTGGTCTGGAAATACGGTCGGCAGCCACGATCTGTGCCATATCAGAGGAAATAGCGAGGGGGGACAGTGGGCTTTCACTTCACGCCTTGATTACACCGTGGTGTTTAGCCGCGGCAATGGGGGGACGAAACAGGGTAGTCATGGACAAATTTATTCCCATGTTCTGTGATGACACACCCCGGTGCGGCTGTCTCGCCATTACTGAACCTGCAGGGGGCTGCAATATTGAGGATGAAGCCGAACATGGCCTCACAATCCGAACCAGGGCCAAATTGGAAGGCGATGAATGGGTCATTAACGGCGAAAAAATGTGGCCCAGCGGCGCCAGCGTGGCCGACCTCTACTGTGTTATCTGCACAACCGATCCAGGGCAGAAAGAAGAAGGCCTTGCCCTTATCTACGTTCCCAAAGATACGCCAGGTCTTTCCTTTGGCAAACCGGAAGACAAAATGGGAATGAAGGTCACGGATGTCAATGCGGCCATTTACTTTGACAACGTAAGGGTGCCCAAGGAATACAGGGCAGCAGGCCCGGGCATTGACTGGAAACTCTTCAGGACTAACGTAAGCTGGGGCAGGCTCACGAGCGCGCCCATGGCATTGGGGAATGCCCAGGCCGTGCTGGAAATTGTCACGGAATACACAGGAACCAGGTCTTACGGGGGAAAACCGGTCCGAAATCATTCGCTGCAGGCGGCTATAATTGCCGATATGGCCATTGGCATAGAATCGGCCCGTTTGTTTTATCTCTCTGTGGCGGCCATGTTCAATAACCGGAAGAAATTCGGCAACCCCGGCGATGATTATCTTTTGGCCAGGGCCAGTGCAGCCAAGGTGCACGCCTGTGACGTGACAGAAATGGTCTGCAACAGGGCCATGGATCTTATGGGTTCATACGGCTATGTTCGTGAATATCACGTGGAGAAATACCTTCGCGACAGCAAGATTATCCAGTTGTGGTTAGGCGGAAACCACCTGGCCCGTTTGGACGTGGCCCAGAGTTATTATCCTTATACAGGGAGTAAGTAAAAAACTGCCACGAAGAGAAAAAATAGCTTTAATGACACCGGACTCACGGGCAACAATCAACTTCACCAACTGCTTATGTGCGCCAGGCAGCGTACCAGGATGTCTGTCAACCCCTTCAAAGGCGCCTGCAACAAAATCAAAGCCCCTCTCTCTTGCCAGGTTCTCTGTCACCCCTGCTGCCCAAAACCGGTGTCCCCAATGGTGACCACCTTTTTGCATCCAAGCAGCCCCGCTTTAATCTGATCAAGATAAACCTTATCTTTAGGTATTTAGTGGTTTAACGATATTGAATCGGTTGATCTTTCGGCGCAAGGTGTTTTTGTCGATGCCAAGTTCCCGGGCTGTTGCCATCTTTTTCCACTGGTTTTTCTCAAGGGCCTGTTGAATCGCCCGCTTTTCAATCTCTTTGAGGGTCAGTCCGGTCGGTACAAGCATGGCCCCGTTTTTGGGAACAAGCCGTTCGGGCAAGTGTTGTAATCGTATCAATTCTCCCTGGCAGAGCACAAAGCCGTGTTCAATGGCATTTTCAAGCTCGCGAACGTTTCCCGGCCAGTCATAAAGCATGAGTGCGGCCATTGCCTCTTGAGTCATCCCTACAATCTTTGTCCCGGTCAGGTGATTGAAATGCTCGATGAAATGATCCACCAGGAGGGGGATGTCCTCTTTTCGCTCGGAAAGGGTTGGCAGAGATAATTTTATGACATCGATCCTAAAATAGAGGTCTTCCCTGAACTTACCTTCCTGAACCAGTTCTTTCATGTTTCGGTGGGTTGCCGCAATTACCCTGGCATTTGTCTTAATCCCTTTTGTTGAACCTAAAGGCTCATAAACCTTTTCTTCCAGTACACGCAAGAGCCTTACCTGAACAGCAGGGGAGATATCACCGATTTCATCAAGAAAAATTGTACCATTCTGGGCTAAGGCAAATCGTCCCGGCTTGTCTTTCTTTGCGTCGGTAAAAGCGCCGGCCTTGTACCCGAAGAGCTCTGATTCACAAAGGGTGTCAGGCAGTGCTCCACAGTTGATAGCCACAAAAGGTCCTTTCCCCCTTGGACTGTTATTGTGAATCGCCCTGGCAAAGATCTCTTTCCCCGTGCCGCTCGCCCCTTCAATTAACACCGTGCTGTTGCTTTCGGAGATCTGGGGAAGTATTGAAAACAGCTTGAGCATCCTGCTATTCTTGCTCACGATGTCCTCGAAAGATTGCTGTTTAAAAAGTGCTCTTCGCAGCTTGTTGACCACGGTCAAATCTCTGAACGTTTCAACCCCGCCCACAATCCGGCCTGCTTCATTTCTTAACAGGGTTGTGTTTACACTTATGGGGATCGATTTTTTGTCAGCACGAACAATATGGATCGGCATGTTCACAATAGGCGTTTCTGTCTCAACGGTGTGGCGGAGAATACACCCCTTTTCGCAAACATTAGCCCGGAGCACCTCAAAGCATGGACGTCCCACCGCTTCTTCCCTCGAAATACCGGTTATACCTTCCGCGGCCGTGTTAAAAGAGATTATCTGCCAGTTCAGGTCCACGGTAAAGACCCCGTCAGCGATACTGTCCAATATGATCTGATAGTGCTTATCTAATGAGGGCATTGGTTGTCTCCCTGAGGTTAGCCTGCCTGATGGGCATACCGTTTAAAACAAGGAAAGTCTTCATGAAGTGAGTTCATATATAACAAGAGGTCGATTTTTCGTCAATCATAAAAGATAAAACCGGGTGCATCTTGTTCCCAGTATTCGAATGACCGCGGCCCTTTTTGTTCCCCATCATGCAGAGTCAATCCCCTGTACATAGGGCATTCAAAGGCTTAATTACGGAATGTTATCAAATTGTTAGCTAATTATAACGTCTTAAGCCTCGGCCTTGGCATGGATGTTGCTGTAAGCTATTAAATTAGAGGCCTTTGCACAATCAATGAGACTCCAACGTTTTAGATTTTCTTAAGAGAATGCCTTCAATATAAGGTAAATTTGGCTAAGAAAAGGAAGAACATTCGGCAAAAAATCACGACGTGTGCAAAGGTCTCTATTCAATTCCAAGATCGCATTCTATTCATAAAGCAGTCAAAGCATATTTGTAACAGTGAACTCTGAACCTCTGAATGCCTTCCAGGTTTAGTATGACCAGCGTTGGAATACCTATATTTCAATCGAGAGTATCGCCTGTATTTGATACCTGCACCACTGTTCTGATTATTAAGTTCGAGCAAGATCGGGAGATAGAGAGAGGAGAGACTTACCTCGACGAACTCTCCTTGACTGATCGGGTAAATATTCTACAAAAGCTGAATGTTACCGTTTTGATTTGTGGCGGCATTAGTGACGTGCTGTACAATATGCTCAAGAATGCAGGAATTCGGCTGATAAGCGGAATAGCAGGAAGGGCGGATCAGGTTTTTGATGCGTTCATATCTGGTCACCTTGATGAGCCGAGATTTTACATGCCCGGATACAAGGAGAGGGGCAGTAACAGGCAAGCATCATTCGGCTAGTAAAGGGGGTGATAGGGAAAAGGATAAGTCTGGAGGGATAGGCGGGAACTAAAGAAACGTCCAGCTTGAAATTGAAGGAGCAAGGAGAATGAAACCTGTTAAATTTACAGTAATTATTGCGTTGGCCTTAACTATTTCCTTAATCCTATTTTATGGTGGTCAGGTGGCCCGGTCGGCTGACGGTGAGAATCATTGCTTCACCTGTCATACGAATGCCCGAAAGCTGATAAAGATCACAAGGGAGATCGCAAAGGCCAACAAAGGCAAACCAGGAGGCTCTGCCGAAACCGAAGGGGAGGGGTGAGGCGGAGACGTGGAGCCGTTGGCTCCGCACGAAAAGATATGGGTTGATAGCGCAATAGCCGAGGATGAAAACCATGGCGAACTCTGCTGTCACGAATGCCATGGCGGCAATCCCAATGATCCTAACTGGAAAACAGCCCATGAGGATGTGGTCAAAGACCCGTCATATCCTGATGCATCAGAGACTTGTGGCGCGTGTCATGACCTTATTGCAGAGAATTATAAGACGAGCCTTCATGTGAGCGTGGCCCCAATCAAAAAGATGACAGATATGAGGGCCAGTTCTGCAAAAGGAGTGCATGCAAAGGTAGATGCTGCCAGAGAGTTCCATTGCAACGCCTGCCACAGCAGTTGCGGGCAGTGTCATATCAGCCGCCCTGAGGCAGCGGGTGGTGGTTTATTAGAGGGGCACCTTTTTCAAAAGAGACCACCTATGCATGCAGTTTGTACGGCATGCCACGGGAGTCGTATCGAAAAGGAGTATTTTGGCAAGAACAAGGGTATTCCTCCTGACATCCACAGACAGAAATATTTTAAATGCACCAAGTGTCACACGGCTGATGAAATGCACGGAGACGGCAAGGATTATGCCAACAGGTATGAGGTGGAGAACGGTCCAAAGTGTTTAGACTGTCACAAGGATATCTACCAGCCAAAGGCCAATAATCCCAAAAACCACTGGATCCACAAGGATCAGGTGAGCTGTCAAGTCTGTCACTCCATGCCGTATAAAAACTGTTATAGCTGTCATTTTGGAAAAGACAAACAGGGCTTTAAATTCTACAAAAACAAGGCATCCCCCATTGAATTCAAAGTGGGTCTCAATCCCTTGCAATCAGAGAAAAGGCCTGAAAAATTTGTCATACTCCGTCGTGTCCCGGTTGATCATACGACTTTTGATTTCTATGTGAAAAACGGCTTGTCCAACTTCGACACGCTACCTAACTGGAAACTTGCCACGCCCCATAATATCAGACGGCAAACACCTCAAAACAAAACCTGTAATAGCTGTCACGGCAAGACAGAGTTGTTTCTTCTTGAGAAGGATGTTAAGCCAGCTTACAGGAAGGCCAATAGGAATGTTACTGTCCCACCGGCCCTGGTTCCCAAAAAAAGGAGCAATTAGTGGAGAGTTTGCTCAGATGCAAGCTTAGCTTTAAACCCGAAACCCAATTACAAAGGAGGAAAACCGATGAAAAAACGTTCATTTTTTGTATTTGCCCTGGCGTTTATGTTTGTCCTCGCCTTTGCCATTCCACAGGCAATGGCGAAAGATATGATTGCAAAGGATTTCGTTGCCGAAGCGAAGAAGGATGTCTGCGAGGTATCGGTCTCTGATGCCAAGGGGATGTTGGATAAGGGCGAATGTGTTTTCTTGGATTGCCGGGAACCAAAGGAATTCAAGATGGGACATGTCCCGGGCGCCGTTAATATCCCCCGGGGCCTGATGGAGTGGAAGGTATCCAAGAAAATCCCTGACAAGAATGCCAAAATCGTTGTTTACTGCAAGGTAGGGGGGCGAGGTTGCCTATCCGCCTGCACCCTTTGTCGCATGGGTTACAAAAACGTTGTTAACATAGCAGGTGGCTGGCAGGCATGGGAAAAGGCAGGATATCCTGTTGAGTAACAACATAAGAAAAAAGGTGAACGTTTAAGGGTTCCCCGCCCAGCGGGCGGTGAACCTTTGAACCCGTGAACGGTTACAAAAAATTCAATGTGGCTATGGCATAAATCATACACAGTACGCCTCATCTATCCCACTCTTTACAATCTGTAAAAAAAGCCGACAAATTCCCTTTGAGAACTTCCTTTGTTAACCTCTGCTTCATTCTAATACTTTACGTTAAATTAAGTAGTTACATGCCATTATTGGATTTCTTATATTTGGCACGTTGGTTGCAATCTGTATTGATAGGCGCGATCAAAATTCAAATTTCCTTAGCCCATTCCTGGGTTGAGAGGAGGTGTTACGATGTTGGTAAAAAATTGGATGAGCAAGACGGTTATCACCGCCGACGTAAACGATGGAATGAACAAGGTCATAGATCTCATGAAAGAGCATGATATAGGCATGGTGCCGGTGATGAAAAAGGGAAAGTTAGTGGGGATCGTCACGGACAGGGATTTGAAAAGATCTTCTCCCTCCGACGCCACTACCCTTGAGATACATGAGCTTCTTTATCTAATCTCGAAGATCAAGGTCGAGAAAATTATGACCAAAGATCCGATCATCGTGCCCTTTGATTTCACAGTGGAGGAGGCCGCAGAGGTCCTTATGAAAAACAGGATATCCGGTGCGCCCGTGGTAGGTCCGGACGGGAAGATTGTCGGAACTATTACCAAGGGGGACCTGTTCAGGGTGTTGATTTCTCTGACTGGGGTGGGGAAGAGAGGGATTCAGTTTGCCTTTCAGGTCGAAGACCTTCCCGGAACAATTAAGGACGTTGCCGATATTATCCGACATTACGGGGGCCGCATGGTAAGCATACTGAGTTCCTATGAACATGTACCCAAAGGCTACAGAAAGGTCTTTATAAGAATGTACGGTGTTGAGCGCGACAAACTCCCGCAACTCGAGGATGATATCCGGAAAAAGGCCACCCTGCTCTACGTGGTAGATCATCGTGAAAACAGGCGGGAGATTTTTTAGAGAAACATTGACAAAGACTTAAACGCCTCTCCGGCCAACAACCTTCGAAAGCCCCCGTCTCTACCCGCGACAGGGGCTTTTCCCTTGAGGCACAATTTGGTATGATACCGTTTCCTGCCTCCATTAGGGGGATTTGGGGATACTTTGGGGTAAGGGTCAAACAGACACCATGAATGAAAAAGGAGTAAACAGGGCCAGGGGTTCTAACCGGGACGAAACAAATACTCCCCTATTGCGAAGAGGCTCACAGTCCCGTGTGCCTCTCAAGGCTGCCATTGTCGGAGGCGGTAAAGCCTGTGACGATCTCTTGATTCTTTTCAGTCAGGAAAGGCTCAAAAGGCTGGGTATGGAAATCATTGGCGTTGCCGATCCGGATTCCAATGCCCCCGGCCTCTCTCGCGCCAGGGATATGGGGATATTCACGACCGACGACTTCACGGGGCTTTATTCCCTTCCCGGTTTAAATCTGCTCATCGAATTGACCGGATCTAACCACGTGCGAGAAGAGATAATTCGTACCAAGCCCCTACAGGTTAGCTCCATTGATCACCGTGGGGCCCGCCTGTTGTGGGATCTGGTTCAGATTGAGACAGAGAAACAACTTTTACAAAGGGAAGCGGAGCAAAAACTTCGCCAGTTTTTGGAGTCTGCTCAGGATATCATCTGCATTAAAGACCTTGAAGGCCGATACCTTTATGTCAATCCAGCTACCATGCATTATATCGGGATCCCGCATAACGAGGTAATTGGGAAGACTGATTTTGAGCTATTCAAAGGCCCCCTTGCGCGAGCCATGGCCGCCCATGATCAGGATGTGCTTGATCAGCGTCGCACGCTTTTTTTCAATGAAAGAATGATCGTCAACGGGCAAACCTACCATTTTCACACCGTCCGATTTCCCATATTGAACGATCAAGGGGAGATGGTTTCTTTTGCCATTATGGCCAGGGATATGACCGAGGAAATCGAACTGCAAGAAGCCGTGCGACAAAATAAGGAGTATTTGGAAAATGTTCTTGCGAATTCATCTGATATGATCATTACTACTGATCTTCACGGTCGCATAGTCACATTCAATCCTGCCGCAGAGCATATGCTGGGTTACAGTAGTAACGAAATTCTGGGTGTTAGTATTGAAAAAGTGTGGAAGGCGCCGGAAATGCGAAAGCAGCTTATGGCCGAGGTGAAAGTCCGGGGAGCGGTCAATAATTACCCAGCCACGCTTATTGCCAAAAATGGAGAGAAGGTAGAAATCAGTCTTTCTTTATCGCAGCTGAGGGATAGCAATGACAAAGTTTTGGGTACTGTGGGCATCAGCAAGGACGTGACAGAGGAAAACAAGTTACGCCGGCAACTCATGGAACAGGAACGGCTCGCGGCGGTTGGCGAGACAGTTGCAGGGGTCACCCATTGTATGAAGAACGTTCTCAATGGACTTAAGGGCGGCGCTTACATGCTAAACGTGGGACTTAAGCGAGGAGACTCAGATTTGTTGGAGGAAGGATGGGGAAATGTTCAAAAAGGGATTGATAGAATAAACAGGCTAAGCTTAGACATGCTCAGCTATTGCCGAAATAGAAAGCCGACACCGGTGCCCACTGATCCTCTGCAGTTTGCACAGGAAACTGCCGATCTAATTTCAGAATCAGCAGGACAGGAAGGGACCTCAATCTCATGCCACGGCGAAAAAGGACCGCCGGTAGACTTAGACCCTGACGCGCTGGGACGCGCTCTCTTAAACCTTATCGCCAATGCGGTTGATGCATGCAGGGAAAAGTCTTATGCTGAGGGAGAGGACCCCAAGGTAGAAGTGTCGGTAGAACGAGGCAAAGGAGATCTCCGGTTTATTGTCACCGACAATGGTGTCGGGATGAGCGAGGATACCCGGAATAAACTATTCTCCAGATTCTTCAGCACCAAAGATGGCCGCGGCACCGGATTAGGCCTGTGCGTGGCCCAGAAGATCATAGAAGAACATGGCGGAAAGATACTGGTAAAATCATCACCGGGGAGGGGGTCCACATTCACGATCAGCCTCCCCAGTATTCCAGATCAGGGTTCCACTGGCAATATCTCGAAGCAGTAGTGGCTATCTACGGGCTGGGCAACCAGAATAGAGGCCTTTGGGTGATCAGTCGCCCAAAGGATATATGCGCGGCCATTGGAGTCCACAGCACGCGCCCAGCTTTTTATTTTTAGTTGCAGGTCTGCCCCACAATCCTGGGAGCGAAACAGGAGATTGCCGGTTTCCCAAACAGATCCTACACTCACCCGGTGCTCCTCTAAGGCGACCACAGCCGTTACTGATATTTTTTTGACTGGATAAGCGACGGACATTTTAGAATCAGCTCTTCACTGAAATACAGAACCCATGATTGAATCGGTCTATGATGGAAAGTGTAGTAGCATCGGAAAAACGGGTTGTCAAGGAAAGGGGACCTTTCTAATAAAACTTAAAACAAGGAGGAAATCATGACAAAAACAAGGGTCTTAATTATCGATGATGAAAAGGAAAATGTACGCTATTTAACCACCATATTAGAAGAAAACGGCTTTGATGATATCCACGGCGCCTTTGATGGTGAAGAAGGGCTTAGCAAAGTCAAGGAAGTCGACCCGGGGTTGATTCTTTTAGACCTTCGGATGCCCAAGAAAAGTGGAATTTTTGTATTCAACGAACTCAAAAAGTCGCCAGGATATCAGGATATTCCCGTAATTATTCTCACTGGGGAAGGCGGATTTCTGAAGCATTTGGCCGAACTCCGCAAATTTCATGAAGATGTTGAATCGTTGGCTGACGAAGCAACAGAAGAGGTGTTGAGCCGTTTCATTACCTCCAGGCCTGACGCCTTCTTAGAAAAGCCGGTAGAGCCGGAGACCCTTATGACCACCATACATAACGTGTTGATCACCTTAGAGGAGGTAGTAGCAAAGCGGTGCGAGGAAATCAATACCCTGCGTGCTCAGAAGACAGAAGGAGGCGTTGTATTTAAAGGAAATACGTTTGACAGCAGTGAAAAGAGCCGCTGCAATCTCACTGCCGAAGCCGCCAAATTGGTCTCAACCGGCGCCGCATTGCAGGACGGTTTTGTCTGGCGATCTTCAGATAATCAAAATATTCCCATGACTAAGGAAGATGTCCTTGCCTTTCATGGGGCGATGACGGACTGGATTTATAACAACTACAGGGCCTCGTGGGAACATAAGGAGACCCTAAATACCCTGACGACCATCAAGGAAGTTGAAGATTATGATATCCAAAAGGGATGGCCGGGCAATAATCTCGTCTGAACAGTGATACGCCCGTAAAAAGCCTTTTTTGCGGGCGATAACGCCCCTAAGGTATTTCCATAGGGGAATACTTCAAGACAGAAACTATTCTTCTTTCTCCGGCATAAAGTTATATATCCTTCGTTGTAAGAACCTTTCCTGTAATTTCCGGGTTATTCATACGTATGGATTTGAACTTTAGGCGAGCTACCTTACTTATCAACCTGTTTGACTCTATCCTCTTGTTAACATCCCCTCTTTTGAACTCATATGCATAAATACGATTCTCCTTTTCAGCGGCCAACAAGAGATCTATCTCGATACCTTCCCTGTTTCTGAATACAGACCCGGCCACGTCAAACCCCATTGGAGGTTTTGCAAAAATTTTTTCTCGAAAAACCATCTCCAGGACTCTCCCTTCCAGGTTGGGCAGGTCTTCCATTATGTTTCGGACAACTCTCCCGGTCTGCCCCAACTCCAAAAGCGCCTTGTTCCTCTCTATATAGCGGTACCAGAAATAGATAAAAGGGTCCTTAATGACATAGCGTGAATTTTTCGAATTTGGTTTTTCGGTCACTGGTATCTCTTTATACACAAGATCCAAATCCTCGATCAAAAAAGGAAGGTAGTTCCCGAGAGATGTGGTATTGATACCTGCCTGATTGGCGATTTCATTTGCATCCTGAATAAATTTTGCCATGGCTGATAGAATCCCGGTATAGACATGGGATAATTTTTTCAATTCCGGCAGCAACATCTTGTTCAATTCATCGCTGAACAGACCGATAAGACCAAGCCAGCTTTTCTCAAGTATTTCTTCCGTGGTTGCCTTAAGGAGATCAAATTGTATGAGAATTTCATAAAAACGGGGGTTTGTGCCGAACATGCTGAAGAGCCGGAGCCACTGTTCCGGTTTATGAATTGCATGGTCAACAAAGAGATCCCTAAGCACATAAAACCCAAGAGGTTCCAGATGGATTTTTTGATCGATCCTCCCATATAATGGTGAATGCTCCTCAAACAGGATCGTGTGGAGCAGTGTGCGAACAGATCCGCAAAAAACAATCAGGCATGGGTATTCTTTCCTTTTGAAATCATCCACGTAATGCTGAAAAAGGGCCAGTTCACCGGTTTCTTCCTGAAACAGGTTTTGAACCTCATCAAAAAAGATGGTCAAAGCCTTTCCTTTTGAAAGAAATAGCGAAACGGCCTTGAAAAACTCGCTCAGATTCCGTGGTACGGATGTAAATCCGATCTCGTATAACTCGGGCTCAACCTGTTCAAAAGTCCTATTCAGGGGTCCTGGTAGACAGAAGAGATAGAGGCAGTTTTTCTTCTTTTTGCTGGCTTCTAACCAGAGACGCGTCTTACCGATGCGTCTTCGTCCGATAATTGTGTTAAACAGTGCCCCTTTCTTAGCTGCTCTGAACCATCCTCTAATTATCGCAAGCTCATTTTTTCGACCGTAGAATTTCATAATTGTTGACAGATTATCTGTTTACAGATTATTTGTCAATAGATATTTTACGTAAAACGATTGAGGTCATGTCGGTTTTCTATTGATAATGCTACAGTAATAGACTCATTATCACGACAGTTAATGTGTCATAAAAGCTTGACTTGCGACAAATAAAGGATTATTTTGGCGCGTAAAACTTGTTTTATGACAAAAAAATGCCAAAATACATCTCAGAAAAAGACCTATACCCAATTGAAACCTTGCTTGCCGACCGGCCTGATGGGTGGCGGATTGGGGAAATTGAGAAGGCTCTTGAAAGTCAAGGCCTGTCCTTCAATCGCCGTACTTTACAGCGACGATTGGTCCAACTTGAAAAAACAGGAAGGATTCTAATTGCCGGTGTGGGACGGGCCACCCGTTATCTTCCCGTTCTATCCATTGAAAAATCGGCTGAAGACCATGGTGGCATCTTACTCTTAATTGATGCGAAAGAGGTAAAAAATCGGGTTTCCCGACCTTTATCTGCCCGCCGTCCGGTTAGCTATCAACATGAATTCATCGACGGTTATCAGCCCAACATAACCTGGTACCTGCCGGCGGCAATACGTAATCACCTGATGGATAAAGGCCGGCGAATCAGCATCGACTATGCCGCAGGGACTTACATTCGGCAGATC
>Ga0190283_1000870_pt1 | contig 14880 bp, 15 predicted proteins | sample 48691801_MG_FD_161669 | JGI IMG/M metagenome (GOLD analysis project Ga0190283, IMG submission 161669) | Hydrothermal vent microbial mat bacterial communities from Southern Trench, Guaymas Basin, Mexico - 4869-18-0-1_MG | ecosystem: Environmental > Aquatic > Marine > Hydrothermal vents >...
AATATTCTGAACCATCATCGACCGGGCAGGATCCTCAATATCAGGCCCGGTCAAAACAATCTGAAAATCACTCCGACAGTCCAAAATAATCAGGAAATAGAAGTCAATTTTATGTGGAAATCAACAGAAGGCTCGGGAAGCAAGGAAGCGTCGGATTGAAGCGCTCGTTGCTGCCGCCAAATACCAGCAATATGGAGGTATTGTGCCAGACCACATTCTGGCCATGATCAAGGACTTCCTGTCCAAGGGGATAGATGTAGACACCATGAGCGAAGAAGGGGAAACTCCTTTGATGGCAGCATGTCGGGCGGGAGCCTACAAGACCGTCCAACTTCTGCTGGAACAACAGGCCGACGTTAACGCTCCAGGAGAAAACGGAACTACCCCTCTCATGTCTGCGGCACAAGGAAGATTATGCCACGTGGGGGTCATAGAACTACTGCTTGAAAAAGGCGCAAAGGTTGGCACGAGAGATGGCACTGGCAAGACGGCCGTTGAATACGCCCGAGCAAATTCGATAGAACACTGCAAGAAGGCGGTTGAACTTCTCGAAAGTAATGCCGCAAAGAACTGAGGTGGACCGAACCACTTCCAAATGGGAGACGTAATTCCGGGTACACCATACTCAATTGCCTTTGGAGGTTCCTTTTGGTCCGGGTTTCCGTCGATGCAATGCTCTGCCAAGCTCGTTTTCCGGCCGAGTTATGAAATCGTCGCCCCCAAGGGGGCTACCGGTTCGTTCGTGGAGACGCAGGAGCCCGGAGTCGTCTGCTCCAATCCCACTGCTTAGGAATTCTCGCCAATCGCCTACCATCTCCGAAAGCGGCGAGGCCACAACCAGCCTGTTCTCCCGAGCTTCCACATGTAATTAAGTATGGTGTACCCGGAACTACAGAACTTGAGAGGCTAAGAGAAGACTTGACACAAATCCACATATGTCAAGCCTGACCCCGACACAAACATGATCCCTCCCATGCAGTCCTGCAGGCCACCACGTTCAATAGAGAAAGCCGATGGTTCGCAGGAGCTAAAGATAATATTGTGCAGACTATCTGGAAATTAGCAAAATGGGCTTGGGCAGTCAATCTTTCTTGAGCGCCGTTATAGGAAATCGACCGGTTCCCTTTCAGACTAGTAGGCGGCGCCAATGAACAAGGGCATCCTATCCTCCACCACCCTGACTGAGGAAGAACGGGCTCTATCATGGTTGACGGGCGCAGAGCAGCCTTTTGTAGAAGTAGAGCGGGCTGCGGTGGTGGTGACCGATCCATCTGCCGATCAGGGAATCTGAGGAGCTGACACAGGCCGGCGGGGCTGGAACCAAAAAGGATTCTATTTCCTTGGGTATCCCTTCAGCTTGATGTATAGTCGTTGCCAAACGAGCGGACCGGATGATGTCCGAGGGGCTGATTCCATTCTTGAGGAGGTAGTAATGCGTAGGCTCACTCATTTGGCTGTGATAGTCTTGGCCCTGGCAATCTCCCTACCGGTTTTCGCCGGGTCGGACATCCAAAGCAATAAAGATGCCGAGAAGGAAGTCAAACAAGCGGTGGCACTGTACTACAAAGCGCTTAACGCTATGTTTACGGGCGATCTGGATCCGATGAAGGAGATCTGGTCACACGCGGACGACGTTACCTACCTGGGTCCCTCCGGTGGAATCGAGGTGGGCTGGGCAGCGGTTCTTGCCGACTGGCAGAGGCAAGCTGCCATGAAATTGGGTGGTAAGGTGGATCCCGTTAACTTGCGGATTACTGTGGGGAAAGACATAGCGGTCGCAAATAGTTACGTTAAGGGTCAGAATAAGGGCGCGAAAGGCGAAATTCAGGAAGTTCTGATACGGGCGACCAGCGTGTTCCGCAAAGAGGACGGCAGATGGAAAATGATCGGCCTTCACGTCGATTTACTGCCGTTCTTGAAGAAATGAATCGCTACGCCAAAAAGACAGGAAGGAGGCCGGCCCCCCAGCTCTCGCTATTTTCCGCCTGATTTTATGGGGAAACTCCTGCCGGAATTCCGGTTGAAAAGTCAAGCAAGCGAAGCTATAATCATTTCGGGCACAAAACTCTCCGGCAAAGGCCGCCTCTCATAAGATGGCGTGGAAAGCTTCAGATCCGCTTCAGTAAAGGAGGTCGTTATGAAGAAACTGACGGTGCCGTCAATAGTATTGAGTGTCGTCCTGTTGGCCTGCGCAGGTGTTCTTGCCGAGGACAAAGGGAACCGGGAAAGAGACGCGGAGGTCAAGGCCCTCGTTGAGAAAGGTCTGGCGTTGGTGAAGGAAAAGGGAAGGGAAGCGGCCCTCAAGGAGATAAACAAACTCAAGAGTCAGTTCGTAAAGGGAGAACTATTTCTCTTCGCTGTTTCACTGAACAACGTGTCTCTGGGCGGCGGCGCCGAGAGCAGCCATCTAGTACGCGGCAAGGACCTTTCCGGGTTGAAGTTTATCCCTAAAATGACAAAAATTGCGAAGGAGAAGGGATCCGGCTGGATTGAGTATAAATGGCCCGTGCCGGGTTCAGAGATCCCGACTTCCAAGAGGACCTACTTCATGAGAGTTCCCGGCCAGGACTTCCTTATCGCCTGCGGGTACTATCTGAAGTAGGCAGCTACTCGTCCCGTCCCGGGGCGCGATGAATACTGATGGTCTCGCAAAAGGCCAAATACGGGGAACTCCCCACCGTTGAAAACAAACGGTTACACGGCCCAAAATTGCAGCTTTCCGACTTTTTACCAGTCAGGCAACGTGAGGAGAATTCAGGGTACACCACATTCTGATGGCGCCAGAACGTCGAAGTGTGTTGGCTGCCACAGCCTCAGCAAGAATGGAGGTCCCCGTGAAAAAGACCATCGAAGAACGCAAGGAATACGCCAAGATCATCGCCAAGGCTTGGGTTGATGAAGAGTTCAAGAAGAGACTGCTTGCCGACCCCGCCACGGTGCTGAAGGAAAACGGCATTGAGATTCCCGAGGGCATGACCGTGAAGGTTGGGGGTGGGGTCAGGCTTGACATATATGGATTTGAGGGTGTAAACTGCCAAGAATGGCACGGAGAGCACGCATTCACTATCCGGGATATGTCTATCATGTGATGCTACGTAGGAACGTTGGCCAGGGTATTTTCTTTGACGAGTCGGACCGGATTCGTTGCTACGATCTGTTGGAGGAAGGAGTCAAGCGATCAATCGTCTGCGGAAACGAATGCCCGTCTGGCGGCAAAACCTGAGAGGCTAAGAGAAGACTTGGCACAAATACACATATGTCAAGCCTGACCCGGACCTTGCCCGGACCTCGGACCCACAGACCCAAGAACCTTGATGGAGATCGTACGGGCCAATGAACAATGTGGAAATGCTGCTGCCCGCTCTGAACGATGCTGCAGGCGAAACGATCCCGGATTCTCTGCCTCTTGTGGTGGATGCCCATGTTCACGTTTTTCCTGATGTGATTTTTGAAGCCATCTGGCGGTGGTTTGACACGTTTGCTTGGCCTATACGTTATCGTATGAAAGCAACGGACGTGATAGAGTTTCTCCTCTCCAAGGGAATAGGCCGCTTGGTTGCTCTGCACTACGCACACACTCCGGGATTGGCACGAGACCTGAACAGGCATATGGCAACACTCTGTGGCCTGTACCCGCAGATTACGGGCTTCGCCACGGTTTTCCCTGGGGAAACGGAAGCGGTGGAGATACTTGAGGAGGCTTTCGGTTTGGGCCTTGCCGGGGTGAAACTTCATGCTCACGTGCAGTATTTTGACATGGACGGTGGAGCAATGCGCCGGGTATACGAAGTCTGCTCGAAACACGGGAAGCCCTTGACAATGCATGCGGGGCGTGAACCCAAATTGCCTGGATACAACTACGAACGGGATCCCCATTCGTTCTGCTCAGCAGACAAAGTTGAGCGCATACTGAGAGACTATCCCACGCTCAAGCTATGTGTCCCCCACTTGGGAGCGGATGAATTCGAAGCGTACAAACGCATGATAGAGCAATACGACAATCTCTGGCTTGATACCGCGATGATGCTGGCCGATTATCTGCCAATCAACAAGCCCCTGCGCCTTGATGAGATGCGGGCGGACCGTATCATGTACGGCACGGATTTCCCCACCATTCCGTATGCGTGGGACCGCGAAATCAAGCGACTCCTTGCGCTGGGAATGTCGGAGGAATCCCTTGCGTTGATCCTCGGCAAAAACGCCCTGGAATTTCTATCAATATCGTAGAGGCGACAAAATCTGCCCTTGGCCCTTGGTAGGGTTTGGCTGTGCGATGGAGTCATGTCCGGGCTGTTACGAAATCAGTTTGCGGATGCATGGTGTTCTCGAAGCTCAGACTGTATGGAAGGAAAAGGCGTGATCTTTTCAGAACAGATCGACTTGCAACTGTGCATTGTAGGAACGGATGGACCGGATGAACCGGGCCGTCAATGATGATAAGGGGCGAAGAATGGACAGGGACGAGCAGCAATTCAATATGAGCCAAGACAAGCCTTAAACCCCGCGCCCAAATATCCGCGTGCATCAGCGTAATCCGCGGTCAAACAATATCCACCGCGGATTGCGCGGATAACGCGGATAATGGGAAGAGCCAATGATAACAGTCCACTAGGAAGGCCGCAACCTGGTGTAATCAATACGGGCAAGCCAGATCGCGATCAGCCTCATCGCGTGATCTCAATGGGTAGGATCTATCGCGGTGAACGCTTACTTTTTTCATGTCACATCTGCTTCCTTTTCGCGAAGTACAAGAACAGAGACAACAAGTCGCACAACAGGAGGCCGGTGATGAACACGAACACCACGACAAATATGAAGAACACCTACTTCCTACTGGCATTGATCGAATCCCTGGACAGGCGACTGGCAAAGAACCTGCGATCCAGCGTAGCGGCTGATCCCGGCAATCCCATGACGGTCCTGGAACTCAGGAATCTACTCAACAGAAGGCTCCCCTCTTTTGAAGTTGACAAGCGCATGTTTGCGGAGGCGTAATAGTGCTTGCAAAACCTATGTCTCCATAAGCCATCGCACCCTCCTTTTTGCTACGGCGACTTCGATCAGATCTGCAAGACGGCCAGTCCAGCCCCTTCAGGATTGGGCTTTGGCGCAAAATATGTATGCCTTGTGCGGTAATAGGCTCGCATGAGGAAGGTCAATTGTCGCCTGAACGGATATACTCGTTTCGGAAAGAAGGTCAGTTTGTTTAGTTTTTCCATGCCCTCAAACATGTTGTCCGCGTCCCACTCGACCGTTCTTTGGCTGTGTTTGAATCCCCATGTGTTGAATTGTTCGGCCAATTTCTCGTTGCGGAATATGCCTTTGAAATGCAGTGGTCCCTGTACCATGAGCGGTTTCATGCTCGATGCTTCACGCACCGCGGCTGCCGCTGTGTCTCGAAGCCTCTGCCTGCCCTCAGTCAGGTATTTGAGGGCTTTTTCACCCGAGGTGTAGGTTTCCTTTTGTTTGTCAACTATGACCGACTTGGCCCACGGTAGAGCTTCCAGGGCTTGCTCGACCGCGATCTCTTCTCCGGATACAAGGCCCACGGGGACCCCCAATTCACCCAGGTATCCGCCGTAGATATCCATCTCACAGACAGGCTTCCCGTTCAGCCTCACCTCTGAAAAGATGCCCAGATGCGTGTGGGGAAAAAAGGAGTCCGGTGTCCCGGACGCGGCGTGTATGGCCACATACAGAATCAGATCGTAATCCGACACCGGTCCGAAGAACGTGGGCTGTGTAAAGTGTCCGCCCACGTAATCGGCCCTGGGATCCAGCTTGTTGATCAGGCAGTTGAATCCGGTGTCGTGCGTGTCCTTGACCGTCACCTTTTGCGCTCCTCCGTCAAAGGCCCCCTGGATCGCGTGGTTGACGTCCTCGGTGAGGCAGGTTCTGCCGTATTGCCATTCCGCGGTTCCGGAATGGCATTGCCGCATTCGCCATATTCCGAAGCTTCCTTCTATGTCCGCAAATACTGCAACGTGCATGTCTAAACACCTCAGTCAGAAGTTTGCCACAGAGCACACAGAGGGCACAGAGACGGAGAAAAGAAGATTAGAATACAGCAAGAATATCTTCTCTGCCTCTCAAACAACCGTATCGTTCAATTCAATTCCATTCTTCTCTCTGTGTCCTCTGTGCCCTCTGTGGCTCAATTCTCTTCTCTTCATCTCCGTGCTCCGCCCGGCGCCCTTGCCTCATATGATCCGGTTATCTTTCAGGAATCCGAGGATAGCGTCAGCGGTCTCGTCCGGCCTCTCCATGGGCACAAAATGGCTGGTTTCCTCGAAAGACCGCATCACAGCGTCCGGGACCATTGCCTTGAATCTTCCTGCAGACGGCGCGAGAAATGTGTCGGATTCCGCGCCGTAGAGGACTAGTGTTGGTCGTTTCAGCCGGGGAAGATCCTTCCACACCGCGGGCGGACATGAGCTGAAGCACCTGGATTCCCAGGCCGGATCGCAGCAAAGCCGTATGTTTCCCTGATCGGTCTCTTCAGTGCCGTGGTTTATGTATCCTTCAAGGAATCCATCCTTCCAGTTCCGGAACGGACCCAGGTCATGATAGGCGTTGACCATTGTCTCCCGGTCCGGCCACGGATTCCGTCTCTTGGCCGCGCGAGACACGATGGGAGCGAGCCACGTGAGGCCAAGCTTTTGGGCCGTGAACCACATCCATTTCCAACTCATAGGCAGAATAGTGGGGTCGATCAGCACAAGGGCTCGAACCAGATCAGGACGCCTCATTGTCAACAACAGGCTTGACACGGCGCCTCTTGAATGCCCCATCGCTATGACGGGTTCGTTGAGATGCTCAAAGAAGCGCTCCAGGTCCCGGGCAAAGATGTCCCAGTTCTTGAGCTTCTTCAGATCGGTAGCGGCCCTGGTTTGGCCGTGCCCTCTATCATCCATGCCGACCACCCGGAGGTGAGACACAAGTCTTTCCGCCAGGGGCGTGTGCATTCCAGCGCAGAATCCGGTGGCGTGAGAGTAATGGACCAACGGTCCTGAACCGCCCCAATCAAAATAGTGAAAGTCACCTTCCGGTGACTTGAAGATCTTCTCTTGTGACATTCCTTTTCCGCTCCCTGATCTGTAGCAGTTCTCGGCAGTTCTCACGGAATCGCAGGCTGGAAAGCCTGCGCCAGAGAAAGGGGTTTCGGAGGAATCCGAAACCAATTTCGAGAACGATTACATATGAACCCTAAACCGATGCGCTGTCAAGAAGGGCGGTATGTAGGGAAGAGAGAAGAGTCAACCGGGGGAGGCGTTTTTGATTAGGCGCATCGATGTATCCGTGCTTCGAGCAAATGGGCCCAGTCCTCAAGGCAGCCATATCTCCGGGGAAAGCCTGGAAATGAGAACCCTCCCCAAAAGAAGCAACCGTCCCCGACGGCCGCTACGAGCCCCCAATGAAGCTCCAAACCCCGTCGGCCCGTAAATTTGAAGTTTTTTGGAGGGGGGCGCCGGGGGGACGCTTTTTTTCAAAAAAGAGTCCCCCCGGCATCTTCTCTTCCCTCTTCCCTCTTCCCTCTTCCCTCTTCCCTATTGCCTATTGCCTATTGCCTATTGCCTATTGCCTATTGGGCTTCCAGGGCTTCTTGGCCTGCCTTGACGATGCGAGCCAGTTCCACCATTCTGTCCACCAGCCTCTTTGCAGACCACACGCCGAATTGGTCCTCAAGCACAATGTGGCGAGGTTCCGTTGCGAAGCGTCCTTCTCTGCTCGTGACCGCGGCGGCCCCCAGTTGGTACACTTCGGAGTTGGCCGCTATCATTTGGAGTGTGTTGAACACCGAGTTAATGCTGAGAAGCGTGGTTTCTATTCCTCCGCCCCTGAAGAAGCCGACTGCCAGGGCGCCTCCGATCTTGTTCTTGAGTCCCCTGCCGTAGTGGTTGCCGTGCACAAAGACCCTTGTGCGATCGGTCATGTTTGCCAGCAACCCGGAGAGTCTGCCGAAATGGGCCGGAGACGCGAGAATGATCCCATCCGCTTTGAGGAGCTTTTCAAAGATGGGTCCCATATCGTCGTTCTGAGAACAGAACTTTCCTTCCGTCTGCTTCTTTACACACCAATTGCAGTGGATACACCCTTTGATCTCCTTATCCTGCAATGTGATGAGTTCGGTTTCCACTCCATGCCGTTGCTTCCCGTGGGATAAGGCTTCCTCCAGAAGCGCTTCCATGTTGCCGTCCTTTACCCTGCTCCCACACAGTCCAACTATTTTGATCATCTTTCCTCCCTTCCTATTGACCTCGCCATACTAACCTGGCCGGCTCGAAACCAAGGATGAATTCCGAGAATGTTGCAAGATTCTCCCTACCGGACGGCTCACTCTGCAATGCCCATATGGGATCTCCGGAAATGATGTCCCGGACGCTCATTGACTTCCCGGGTCAGGCACGGCTTTTCGGTCGCCCTTCGTGGGAGGGCCAATCCGCTTGGCCTTGGCCGGATCAGGATCAATTTCCCGCGCCTTTTTCAAATGGTAGACAGCTTCGGATTTGCGACCGGACTTCAGCAAGGCTACCCCGAGGTTGTGGTGGGCCTCAGCATAATCCGGAGCTATCCGGACCGCATGTCGGAAATGCCGTATGGCCCGGGGAAGATCCTGAATCACCGTCAAAGCGACTCCCAGATCGTAATGACCTTCAGCGGAATTTGGTTCAATCTGCACAGCCTTTGCAAAGTGTTTCATGGCTGCGCCGGCCTCCCCGGATTCCATGAGAGCTATGCCGTAGTTGCGGAGGGCTCTTGCAAGGTGAGGCTTGCTCTTCACGGCCATGCGGAAGTGCTCTTTCGCTTTAGAGGATTCGCCTGCTTCGCGCAGCAAGAGACCAAGATTGTTGTGTGTCTCGGCATGACCGGGCTTCCGAGACAACACCAGCCTGTAATACTTCATCGCTTGAGGGATCTTGCCTGTTTGCTCCATCACATTTGCCAGGTTGAAAAGGCCCTTGGTTGCGTGGGGCTGGATCTTCAGCGCTCGGTAAAAGTGTTGTATTGCTTCGGCTGGTTTCCCGGCTTTCGTCAAGGCCTCTCCAAGGTTGTTCAGGATCTCGGCATAGATCCTTGTTTCCACATGGGGTCCGAATCGAGGAGACGCTTCCAACGCCTGCCTCCACAACAGTGCCGGATCGTGCCATGAACCGGCTTTCATGGAGGTCGCGGCCCCGGACAAAGCTGCTGCGGTCAGCATGAGTACGACAACCGCCCTGAACGCGTTTGATCGCGAAACATGGTTTGAGGCCTTTTCGATTGAGAAAAGCGTTACGTCCGCGATCACCAGCAGCAACCCCGCCATGGGGAGAATGACCCGATAAGAACAAAACTGGAAGTGGGGTACAACAACGGCCTCCGGAAGGAGACCGATCAGGAAGAAACAAATGCCGAAGCCCGTGAGAGGCCTCTTGCGGAGAAATACAAGACCTGCGCCCAGCAAGGCCGCGACTCCGGCCACCGCCAACAGTGTGACAGGTGGAGAGAGCAGCGACCTGGAAATCATCTGAGCCTTGACCAATTGGACATGCGACGGCAATGGCGCAGCAATCATAGCCAAATATGAAAAAAGGACTCGACACTGGGTCAGCGCAACTTCTTTCAGGGTCAGCCCGCTTTCCCGATAATAGCCCGCAATCGTTTCGAGCATACCGGACGAAATCCGTCCGGGGCTGTGGCTTGTCAGTATGATCCACGCGATTCCACCGGCCACGGACAAGCAAATCGCCAACAGGCCTACCCTTTGCCGGAATACCTTCGGGGACTTGGACAGGAAAGCCCCTTCCATGACCACGATCGTCGGGATGAGGGCCACCGCGCTTTCCTTACTAAGGATCGCACAGACAAAAAAGAAGGCGCTCAGACCATATCCCAGGATTGGACACTGGAATTTGTCGGTGCGTGCGGCCAGGTACAGTACAATCGAAGCCAAATAGAAGACGCAGGCCAATAAGGCCATCCTTTGCCAAACAAAGAGGACTACAAAGATCTGGAGCGGATGGGTCAGGAACAGTAGTCCCAGCAGCACGGCCACTGTCTTCTTTTCATTGTCTGTTCCAGCACTCCTTTGGGCCGGGATGCCCAAGAGCAGGAGTGCGAACAGGGTCACCAGGACAGACCCCGCGGCAAGAATCGCCACATTGAAAACTCGGAAATAATAGGGGTCGGCTCCGGCGAGCACGTGGTTCAGGTAGAACGTCAGATTGGGGATCGGTCGCCGCGATTGAAACAATTTGAGCAGGTCTGAAAAGCTATACGTCGAGTAAGCATAGGCCTTCTCGTCCATGAGAGTGGAATCGTAGAAAAAAGGAGCGGACAAACCTGAATGATACAGCGCCAGGCCGACTGCAAAAAAAAGGAAAAACAAAACAGGGATTGATACCAGCGAACGGTTCATTGCCATCTCCGAAATTGCGACCCGATTGTAACATCAAATCGCTGTCGAAGGCTGAACAATGAATTCCTTCTTTGCCTGGGCATTGGCATTACTTCGCCCAAAAAGCAAGGTTGGGCGATTGGAAGGATTCACGGCCGGCCATTTGCGTGACCGGCTGTTGCTCATGGCAGATATTCTTCTCGCACCGGTGAAAACACTTCTATCACGACCGAGTCCTCGATAATCTCCGCTCCATGTTCAACATCACCCCCAATGCACCAACTGTCTCCGGGCTTCGCCTCATGGGTCTCCTCGCCTATGGAAAACCGCATTCGGCCTGATATCAGGTAACCGGTTTGTTCGTGCGGGTGGGAATGTCTCGGAATATCGCGTCCCCTGGTGAGTCGAAATTCGGTTAAGAGAGTTCTTTCCCCATGAACCAAAGTCTTCATCAGTATTCCGTCCATCGGCTCTTTGTAGCCGGTGTCGTCACTTTTGTAGAACATCGGAACCTCCTCCTGCAAATGAAGTGGAAATAATGCTGAAGCCATCCCATCCTGCGATTCCCGAGACCCTTGGGAAAGTGGAACGTGTGTGGAAAGGGGTCAAGTCTGGTTTTGGTTCTTTCTGAATTGGTGCATCAGCCTTTCGACTCTTCTTCGGAGCCGCGTGTCAGTTGATCTGCCGTCAACTACTGTGTGCTTGCTGTGGCCAAGAAACAGGCCAGACGCCGACAAAGACACAATAGCGCAAACCTCATAATGACTCAAATGACCCCTCCCCTCCCGACCGGGCGTGGCGACTAAGAACGGAATCTCATTTGTGTGACAGCACAGCCCAATGAAAATGGCCGCACTCCAAAATGGCGGCTGCCCCGCTGCTGGAGCCGCTTAACCCTAGGAGAGGGCGTAGGATGCTACGCGCCTACGACGGTACCCCACCATGGTGGCGGACATTTTCATGCTTCGTTGTGCCTGAGTTTCGGGCATGGCCGTTCCCACGAAAATGAAGGCGCTGGGAAGCCCCCGAGTTTCGCCTTGAACCGACTATCCAAGAGGGCGACGCATGCGTCGCCCCTACGTCGGGGACCCGCTGTGATGCCGACATTTCTATGCTTCGTTATGCCCTTTTTCAGGCATGGCCGTTCCTATTTCCTTGACCGGGCAACGGAACGGGCCATCCTATCCAGTTTGAAAATCGTGTTGAATTCCATGTTCTTGCTGATCCACAGTTTCTTGTTGATGACGGAATCCGTGATCGCTCCCCTGTAGGCCAGACCGTCCAGCAGATCGCGCGGGTCGTCGCAGACCATGACGAAATCCGGCGCACGAAGCTCCTTTTCCTCAAACCTGATGTTGCCGTTGTCGATAATGACAGCGAAGTCTCCGCCCCTGGTTTTGATCAGAATGTCCCTTTTCCAGCCTGCGATATCTTTCCGGGCACGCTCATTTTCGTTCATCTCTTCAATGATTGATTTGATCTCCTGCCGGGCTTCACGAAAAATTGCCACGTCTTTTTCCGATCTCTCGGGCAGTCGGGGTTCCGAGGGCGATTCCCAATCAATTTCCGATTCAAGGAGCCCGGACCTGGTAATCTGTTCCTCGGTCAGTTCGGACGTGAGCACACAGAATACGTCGGTTACCTCACCGATCCGTTCGTCCTTGAACACGAGCTTCACCTCGGCGCCTTTCTTGATCATTCCCGGCACAAGGATGCCCTTGGTTGAGTACAGATTGACACTCATAGCGGTATCCGCTCCCCTGAATGTTACACGGCCCCTTCCATAGGGCGCCATGTGCTGAAACAACGCGGTAGCGAAATAGGTGATGGGCGGAGTGCTGATCATGGCTCCAACCTGTTCCACCTCAATCGGATCAGTGGGAGCGAAGTTGCAGTCCGGGCAATGTGTCAGGAACGGTGGGACCCGGACCAGCCCACATTGGGAACACTTGCAGCCCAAGAGTTTCTTTTCATCCCTCAGTGCAAGGAAGAAAGCGGAGAACTCGCCCTTGGTTCTTTTGTAGAAAGTATACATTGCATCATTTGTGATGAGATAGTCTTGCCCGTCTATCGTCTCAACTTGTGAGCCCACATCAGGTATGAATTCGGAAGGAATGACTTTGTTTTCCCTTTCGGCCATGTCTGCGTTTCCTCCTTTCTCATTCGTGCTCCAGGATCATGCAGCAAGTATACTGTGCAATGGTGCTGCCGGTCCCATGAACCAGGGCCGTGCTGAGCCCTCGGTCGGTCAGTTCCTTGCGCGCGGACCAGGCCGACATTATGTTGCTCGCGCCCACAGCGTGTCCGCAGTAGATCAACCCGCCGCATGGATTGACCAGGTATTTGCCCCCAGGGGTCATCAGACCTTCTTCTATGAGCGCGTCGGCCCTCCCCCTGGGCACAAGACCGAACTCGGCCATGCTGATCTCCAACTGGTGAACAAAAGCGTCATGGAGTTCCACGATTTCTATGGTTTCAGTGGGATCGTCAATGCCGGCCATCTCGTAGGCCCGTCGGGAAGCAAGATGATCGGACATAATCCGGGGCATGTCCTTCTGGTTCTTGCCCGCGAATGAGTGCTCGTTGGATTCACCGAGACCGGTAAGCCAGACCACCGGTTTACCGCTATTACTCGATATGGCTTTGGCTGTTTCTTCTTCGGCAAGGATGAGCGCGGCCGCGCCCTCGGAATATACGCATATTTCCAGTTCCCTGAAGGGATAGACCACCATCCTGGAGTTCATCACCTCTTCCGGTGTTACCTGGTCGAACTGTCTCTGCGCATATTCGCTGTTCCTGACCTGTTGGCTGAGCTGAGCAGAGATTTGGGCCGTAATCTCAGGCTTGAGATCTCCCGGGTGTTCGTCCATGTACGCCAGGACCACCTCTGCATAACTATCCGAGGCCGACCAGCCGATTGCCTGCTCAAAGAAGCTGTCTCCGGACCATCCGATGGACTTGATGACTTCCGGTGTAGCTGACATGGACGCAAAGTCGAAGCAATCCGTGGCCTTTTCCACTCCCAGCACAAGTGCCGTCTTAAAGCGGCCCGCCGCGAGATACGCGTGAGCCGCTGAGATAGTGTAAGCTCCGGTCGCTCCGCCGGTGGTTATACGTATACCGAATTTGTTTTGCATCCCGAGCAACCCGTGGATGGCATGTTCGGGAATAGCCGCCCTTTCAAAGATATCGTTGTAGATCCCGTAGAACGCGGCATCCACTTCCCCGATGGGAATCCCCGCGTCCTTCACCGCTTCTCGTGTGGCCATCTGGGCCAATTCATAGTATGTCTTCTCACGCCACGTGGCCCTGAAAGGCGTCACAGCGGCCCCGACAATGCCGACTCTACCGGACATGGGGTCTATTTCCTTCCTTCCTCGTAGGTCATGGCCTCTTCACAAGATGCCCACATGCGACGGGCCCTTGTGTTGAAGGGGTGGATTGTCGCTCAGTATCGTGAAGGCGAATTCCTTTGACCTGTTGAGCATAGTTCACTTGCGATTGCGGAGTCAACTTAAACCGCGACAAGAGTGGGACCATTGGCTCACTCTCGGCTCGATCACATGGACGCGAAAAATAGCGGCGCAAGTCCCGCGACCGCGATGGCAAGTCTGAGCTGCGTGACATCCGACATGAAGAGGGCGACGCATGCGTCGCCCCTACGCCGTGTATTCCACTTTGTACGGGCATTTTCATGCTTCGATGTACCGCATTAGGGGGGACGGACAGCCTCAATCCATATCCCTCGCCGAGCCACCATAAGCCCGGCAAACGAATACCCCCATTGATTTCTTGCCATTCTGGGCCTTAATCTGAGACAATACCAAGACGTGTCGAATCGCAATTCTCACGCGCGGCCTATTCCGCGATCTCGCTCCCAAGGATCGGCTTGTCCATGACCAACAACCCAAAACGAACCATCAGCGCGGCTCAAATGGCCGCGGACATCCGTGCCGGGATGCCTAAGGAAGGACTGATGCGCAAGTATGGGCTGTCCGAAGAGCAACTTCAGACCGTGCTCAGGAAACTGCGCGATCTACGGATCACGAAGAAATTGCGGGCCGGAAGCCCTCCGGAACCCACGGCAAAGCAAAGACAAGTCCCCCGTGATTCAATCACGGAAAAGGTCTGGCAGTGCCCCGCGTGCAAACAGTGGCAGCACAAGGTGTACGCTGAGTGTCCAGGTTGCGGGATAGTCGTTGCCAAGTTTGTTCCCGGGCAGGCTGACGACATACGCCCCGCAGGTCCTGCTCGACTTTTGGAGGAAGCCCCGGCCACATCCGACGGCTCAAGTTGGGGCCCGGTTGCGGCCGGCTTTGTCGCACTGATGATCCTCGGATATGGAATCGTGAAGTGGGTCGACTATGATGGAGAAGTAATCGTTCACCACGAAGCTTAAACCAAAGGGGGTGCTGGGAGTCCGGTTCGGTATGCGATTACTGATTGGACCAGGAACTGAAAGGGGTTTCTTTCCTGGAGAATGCAGGTCCTTTCGGCAGTCA
>Ga0190283_1000872_pt1 | contig 14857 bp, 15 predicted proteins | sample 48691801_MG_FD_161669 | JGI IMG/M metagenome (GOLD analysis project Ga0190283, IMG submission 161669) | Hydrothermal vent microbial mat bacterial communities from Southern Trench, Guaymas Basin, Mexico - 4869-18-0-1_MG | ecosystem: Environmental > Aquatic > Marine > Hydrothermal vents >...
CTGGTTTTGTAGGGTCCTTTGAAGCAGGGTGCTTTCTCAAAACTTCGTTCACCAGCCAAGCCAACTGCACTTCCGTCTTGGGCTATTCCTTCCACGTTCAGCTTCAGCCCTCCGCCGTCAGGAATAGTTCCCCAGATAGGCGTCAAGGCCGCCCACGGCTCCTTTGCCTCAAAAGAATAAGACTTATCCTTATCCAGAACAGTGAAGCGATATTTCACGGCTCCTTCAACCTTCTTGAAATCAAAAGCTGGTGCATATATAAAACGCTTGGCGAAATTATTCCAGAATGGGCGTTTGCCGGGAATGCCGGGGCGGACAGGTTGTAAGATTGCTTTCAGTTCCTGTTTATGCAGTGCGTCGTAATCGAACATTTCCAATTCCTTTTTGACGTCCTCTGCGGCATTCGCATGTATTGCGAAACAAGCACTTGCGAGTATCGCAAGCAGTGTTGTTTTTTTGAACATATTGTTCTCCTATTAGTATAGTATTTTTTTAAAGATTACAGATTCTTCTTTTCATAGTTGTCAGTTTGTAGATTGTACAGTTGAGCACAAGATTTGTTTTGAAAAACGACCTTCCAACTATTTGAACGCAGGCATGTTCTTTTATTTAGCTCACTAAATACAAAATCATCGACCATCATTCCGTCAATCTGTTTTCTTAAACTATGACCATCCATTCCAGCGTCTGGGTTTTCCGTTGTCGGAGGTTGAACGTTGAATGAAAAAAGAACAGTAATTTTAGAGAAATGCTCAAATGCCTACACCTTTTCCCGGCGCGTGTTCTCACTATTCAAATTCACCATCGGGAAGTTGTATAAAATTCATCGCAGATTATCTCCTTTCTTGAGGACGCCGGAGGAGTAAAGATTTTTCACAACCGCTTCGCTTGAGGAATAGAGAGGAACGTCTGAGTTGAGAGTTTTTTCTCTCGGGGTTCCTCTAGCGAAGCGGTTGTGGAAAATTCTGTGTACATGTGATCTAATCCTTGATTCCAATATCAATCGGAATGCCATTCGCTTTTTTGGGAAAAGACGACCTTTTTGGCTAGATCAACGGAAAGCACTTTGCCCAGCCCGTTGCTGGCTCCGGTAATAACAATCGTTTGCTTCATGACGTGCTCCTTATTTGAGTAAAGGGCCCAGCATATAAAAAAGACCCGTTAAAACAAGGCGATCATGCTTTGAATCAGACTCGAAACAAAGACAATCAGCCCGGCACAAGTCCAGATAATCCACGAAGTTTCCATGGGAGGCGGACTCTACCAAACCCGATCCATCACGTCGTTCACATAGTCGCCCGTATTTTCAGGCGGGCGCAAAACGACGCCCGGGACAAAAATTACACCCAAACGCTTGAGCGCCTCGCCGGCCGCTGATAGAGTCACTTTCGTCAAAACCTACCTATAAGGAGTTTTCATGAATATTCTGCATGTGTGCGCGAACCCGAAATCTACGGAGGAGTCGGTCTCCAAGCAGCTTGCCGCCCGCTTTTTCGGCAAGCTGATGGAGCTCAACCCCGACGTGGAGCTCAATAACGTTGACCTCTATCAGGACAAACCTCCGTATTACTCCAACGACCTCTACCGTCGTATGTGGATGCCGGTGTTTGACGAAACGTATGAGCCGAGCAAGGCCGAAGAGGCCGCGGCGCACTATGCCACCAAACAGGCCGAGCTTTTCAAAACCGCCGATGTCCTCGTGCTGACCATGCCGATGTGGAATTTTTCCGCCCCCGCTGTGATGAAGGCGTGGATGGACCAGATTCTCGCCCCCGGACTGGTTTTTGAACTGACCGGTGACGGCCCCAAGCCGCTGCACAACATTACTACGATGGTGTTGCTGGTGGCTTCCGGCGGAATCTATAAGGAAGACGATGAGCGTGATGCGCTCACCCGTCAGGTGCGCTCCGCCTTCGGCTTTATTGACATCAGCGATCTGCGTATCGCCTGGGCCGACGGCCAGAACCCGCTGTTTTTCAATGACGGTGAAATCCGCCGCGAAATGGCCTTTGAGGCCGCCGAGGATTTGGCGGAGGAACTCGCGGAGGAAAGCCAGGAATAGGAGAGGAATGATGGATTGGGGGAATCATTTTGGAGTGCGCAGGCTTGCCTGCGCTTTGACCGCCGAAGCTTGCTTCGGCCTTACACAATCGAAGCAAGCTTGGTATTTGAAAGCGGCGGCACGCGACCTTTGGGAGCGAGGCTTTCGTTCATGAAAGCAACGACCGAAGAAAGTGGCAACCCGCCGCACTCCAGAACAGAAGATCTTCCAATATTCCAATCATCCAGTCCCTTATGAGCGTGTTTATTAAAATCTGCGGAATCTGTTCCCGGAACGATTTGGAGCAGATTTGCGCCCTGGATCCCGACGCCATCGGCTTTGTCTTTTGGCCGAATGCCAAACGCTATGTCCGCCCCGAACAGATTGAACCCTGGCTTGGCAGCATTCCCGAAACCATAAAAAAGATCGGTGTATTCGTACAGCCTTCCGCCGAAGAGGTCGAGGCGGTGGCGGGTGCCTGCCATCTCGACGCCGTGCAGATTCACGTCACGTCCAATGACTGGAAAATAGACCGGCCGCTGTTCGAAGGTCTCGAAACCTGGCTGGCGCCGAGGCTTGAAGAGCCTTTTACACCCGCGCTGCTCCAGGCGCTCGACCCCGAGCCGTCGGTTCTGCTGGCCGATTCGTTCGATCCGCAGTCCGTGGGCGGCACCGGGACGCTCAGCGACTGGGAAGGCGCGCGACAGCTGGTGCAGACGGCAGGTAAGCCGGTCTTGCTGGCCGGCGGGCTGTCGCCTGACAACGTGCTCGAAGCGATCGAGGCCGTTCAGCCATGGGGCGTGGATGTCAGCTCCGGCGTCGAAAAGGAGCCGGGCGTTAAAGACATCCGCAAAGTGAAAAAATTTATCGAGAAAGTTCGTCATGAATCCGACCCGGCCTGATTCACAGGGGCACTTCGGCCCGTACGGCGGCATGTTCGTGCCCGAAACGCTCATGGAGCCGCTCAACGAGCTGACGCGCGTTTACAAAGAGGCGCGCAAGGATCCCGCCTTCAAAAAAGAACTCGAATACTATCTGCGCGAATATGTCGGCCGCCCGACGCCGCTTTATTTTGCCGAACGGATGACGCGCGAACTCGGCGGCCCGAAGATTTATCTCAAGCGCGAAGACCTCTGCCATACCGGCGCACATAAAATCAACAACTCCATGGGCCAGATTCTGCTCGCGAAGCGCATGGGCAAAACGCGCATCATTGCCGAAACCGGCGCGGGTCAGCACGGCGTCGCCACCGCTACCGTCGCCGCGATGTTCGGCCTTGAGTGTGCGGTCTACATGGGCAAGGTGGATATGGCGCGGCAGGCGCTCAACGTTTTCCGGATGGAAAGCCTCGGCGCCAAGGTCGTTGAGGTAACGGCCGGCCAGCAGACGCTCAAGGAGGCGGTGAACGAAGCGATGCGCGACTGGGTCTCCAATGTTCGCAACACCCACTACATCCTCGGCTCCGCGCTCGGTTCACATCCGTATCCGATGATGGTGCGCGACTTCCAGAGCGTCATCGGCAAAGAGGCGCGTAAACAGATTTTGAAAGCCGAAGGGCGTCTGCCGGACGCCATTGTTGCCTGTGTCGGCGGCGGCAGCAATTCCATCGGCATTTTCCATCCCTTTATAAAGGATGAAGGCGTACGTTTCATCGGCGTCGAGGCCGGCGGCCTCGGCATCGAAACCGGACAGCATGCCGCGCGCTTCGCCGATGGAAAGATCGGCGTGCTGCAGGGAACCAAAAGCTATGTGCTGCAGGACGACGACGGCCAGATCCGTTTGACCCATTCCATCAGCGCGGGCCTCGATTACGCCACCGTCGGCCCCGAACACGCGCGGCTTCATGATCTGGGCCGTGCTGAATACACCTCCGTTGATGACGAAGAGGCCGTGATGGGCTTTGACAAGCTTGCGCAGTGGGAAGGCATCCTGCCCGCACTCGAAAGCGCGCACGCCATCGCATGGGTAATCAACAATGCAGAGTCCTTTACCCAGAACGACCTGTTGATCATCAACGTTTCCGGCCGTGGCGACAAAGACGTTCAGCAGATCGCCGAATGGAAAATGAATCGAAAGTAGAACGAGCGTCTTGCTCGTTCAAAGCAAGCGGAACACTTATCTCTACATTAAAATGCCAACGTTAATCGAAACCATTCAAAGCGAGTGTCTCCAAGCCGACGTTTCCTTTGCCGTAATTCTCCCTGAAGGCGACGGCCCGTTCCCCGTGATTTACGATCTACACGGCCTCATGCGCGGTGAAGGGCTGTATGACCCATCGCCAACCAAACGCACTTTTTTCGAAACCGCCACCAGTCCGTTTAAAAGAGAAACGGTGATCGGCGGACAGCCTTTTACATCGATTGACGAATGGGTAAACGAACTCGGCGTTGCGGTGGTGAAAGTGAACGGCGGGGCCGGGTGGTACCTCGACAGTCCGCGTGTCGAAAAAAGCCAATATGAATCGCATATCATCAAAGAACTGATCCCGTATGTTGAAGCCGAGTTTCCACTCGAGACGAAGTCGAGAGAGGCCGGCGCTATTGCGACGGCAACGGAACGAAGTGAAGTGGCAATCATTGGAAATTCTGCGGGACGCGGAATTTCCGGGCACAGCATGGGCGGGTTCGGTGCAATCAACTTTCTCTGCCGCTATCCGGAGCTGTTCAGCGTTGGCGCGATCCACTGTGCTTCGCTCCGTTTTATGCCGCCCGATCATCATCACGGGAGCTATATTGAAGATCTGATGAGCGACGAAGAACTGCGCGCGGCGTTTCCCGATGATTTTCTGAACGCACTGCTTCGCCCCGACCTCAAACTGCGCATTACGGTGGGGCAGGGCGACGACCCGCGCATCGTCGGGGAAAACCGCACGTTACACACTTTTCTTTTGGAAAATAATCAGGCGCACGTCTATGATGAAACTCCCGGCGGCCACGAATATGCCCCGTACGGGTGGGAAGGAGTCGCCTGGGCGGCGGGGAAGCTGAGAGCATCCCGGAGGGATGCGGAGTAAGGGAGTGTTGGATGAGAAAACTCTATGGAGTGCGCAGGCTTGCCTGCGCTTTGTTCACCGAAGCAAGCTTCGGTTTTTAAAGGCGGCAGCAAGCTGCCGCACTCCAAAATCAGAGTCCAGCATTCCAATCTTCCGCTGGAGGTACAATATGGCACTTAAGAGCATGACAGGGTTTGGATCGGCCTCCGCGCGCGCCGAGGGCGCGCGGGTGACACTGGAGCTTAACAGCGTAAACCGTAAACAGCTCGATATTATCCTGCGCCTGCCGCCGCCGCTCGCAATGCTGGAAGCGCATGCGCAGAAATTGATTCAGGGCGGCATTTCGCGCGGACGGATCAGCGGAACGGTGCATCTGGATCCGGTGAACGGGGAAAGCGCGCCGCAGATTAACCAAAAGTGCGCCGCCGAATATATCGACCGGCTGCGCCGCGCCGCGAAAAAACTGAACCTTAAGGACGATTTGAGCGCGAGCATGCTTTTGCAGATTCCCGGGCTGCTTCGGATGCAGACGGCGGAACAGAAACCGGAGGCGCTTTTCCAGGCGCTGGAAAAAGCACTGCTTGCCGCCCTCAAAAAACTTAACACCATGCGCACGCGCGAAGGCCGCGCGCTCGAAACGGATCTGCTGGCGCGGATTCAAAAACTCGAAACGGTTCTGGCTTCCATTAAAACGCGCGCGCCGCAGGTTGTTTCCAATCGGCGGAAGAAGCTGCACCAAACATTGAAAACCGCCAACCTTAAAAATGTCGCATCCGACGAACGACTTATAAAAGAGATCGCACTTTTCGCTGAGCGCAGCGACATCTCTGAAGAGGTCACCCGTCTGGCAAGTCACCTGCAGCAGTTCCGTAAAATCATGCGAGGCGGCGAACCCGCCGGGCGGGCACTCGACTTTCTGGCACAGGAGCTCTTTCGCGAAACCAATACCATTGGTTCCAAGGCGAACGATTTGAAAATCACCCAGCAGGTTGTGCGGTTTAAAACCGAACTCGAACGCATTCGGGAGCAGGTGCAGAATGTCGAATGAGCGAAGCGTTCAGAAATTCGGCGATCAAAATTCCAAGGGCCGGAGGCCTTCTTTGCCGTTCCGAACAGAAAGTTCACTTATGGTGTGGTCTTTTCCGCAAAAATGCCGAAAGGATTTTGTATGACGAAAGCCGCCGACTTAAATAAAAGACTGTTTTCAAAACGCTTCCACCCGGCCTTTCGGGTTGTCGTGTTAACGCTCCTTGTTGCGGGAATGCTGGTTTTCTCGGCGCGGATGGGAGTCCGCCTCGCAGAGCGTCATGCGCCGCTGGTGGATGCCGCGATGGGAGTCAAGCTGGAGTTGGCTCTGGCGCACCGGAGCCTCGCGGCGGCCTCCGGCAGAGATTCTCAGGAAGCTATCACAGAAGTCTGGGCGCACCTTGATGAAGCGCAGTGGTATGCAACCGCTATGCTCGAAGGCGGAGAGAATGCCGAAGGCGTTTTTGCCCCGCTCCATGAACCCGAACTTTGTCGCGAGATGGAGGAGGTGCGGGCAAAGATCGCTGACTTCAGGGAGCATGTCGAGGAATGGTACACGACCGCGCTGCAGTCCGGCGTCGGGTCGGAAGCAGCTCGGCGGCATGAAGTTGTATTTGAAGCGATTATGCATCAGGCCGACGCGGTGAAGATCGCGTTACAGGCGGCGATGGCTAAAGAGCTGCGACAGTTCAAAGCCGTACAGGGCCTGTTGATCGTCCTTTGCCTGGGGCTGGGCGGAGTGGTTGGAAGCCTTCTCCATGCTTATGAGAAGAAAAAGCGGGCCCATCTTAAGGCGTTGCAGAAAAGCGAGGGGCGTTATCACGATCTGTTTAACACAGGTCGTGATGGTTATGTCATCGTTTTGGGCAACGGCACGATCCTTGATGCCAACCCGCGCATGCTGGAAATGCTCGGCTATTCAGCCTCTGAGCTGAAGACCAAGAGTTTTTGGGACATTACTCCTGAAAAATGGATCGCGCAGGAACGTAAGAAGCAAGGTACGTTGTTGTTTGAGCGGGGCTACACCGAGTTGTATGAGAAGGAGTATATTCGCAAGGACGGCACGGTTTTCCCCATCGAAGTCCAGGCCTTTATTCTTGAGAAAGGGGAAGATTTCGGGTCGAGCAAGATCGGCGGGTTTGCGCGTGACATCACCGAGCGCAAGCGGACCGAGGAAGAGGCGGCCCGGGAGCGGCTACTGATAAATGCGCTGATGGATAACATTCCTGACCGCATCTATTTCAAGGATGCCGAGGGGCGGTTCCTTCGTGCAAACCGGGCGCTGTCGGACCTGTTCGGCGTGGACAGTCCGGCGGAACTCGTCGGGAAGACGGATTTCGATTTTCATCCTGAAAAAAATGCGAAACAAAACCAGGCGGACGAAGCGGAGATCCTCCGGACTGGCCAGGCGCTCATCGCAAAGGAGATGCGGCGAACTCAACACGACGGATCTGAGAAATGGGACTCGACGACGAAAATGCCTTTGTATGACGAAGATGGCCGGATTATCGGAACGTTTGGCATCACTCGGGATATTACGGAACACCGGCGTGCGGAAGAGGAACGGCTGCTGCTGATGCAAGCCATTGAACAGGCGGCGGAGAGCATCGTGATCACTGATGCCGGAGAAACGATCCAGTATGTCAACCCGGCGTTCGAGCGGATCACGGGATACACGCGCGACGAAGCCGTGGGACAGACTCCGCGCATCCTCAAGAGCGGAGAGCATGACGACACTTTCTACAAGAAGATGTGGGACACACTCCTGAGCGGCGAGACGTGGAGAGGCCGGTTCGTCAACCGGAAAAAGGACGGATCGCTCTATACTGAAGAAGCGGTTATCTCGCCGGTGCACGATGACGAGGGTCGGCCGGTCAGCTATGTAGCGGTCAGGCGAGACATCACGAATGAGCTTGAACTGGAGAAGCAGTTCCGCCAGTCGCAGAAGATGGATTCCCTTGGCCAGCTGGTCGGCGGCGTTGCGCACGACTTCAACAACCTGTTGCAGGTCATCACCGGGTTTACCGATATTGCACAGCAGGATCTGAAGCCGAAACATCCCTCCGCCGCCAGCCTCAAGGAGGTTGCCAAGGCAGGTAAACAGGCCACCGACCTCGTCCGGCAGCTGCTCGCTTTCAGCCGTCAGCAGGTGATTGATCCGGTTTATCTCAATCCGAATGAGGTGGTCGAAAAATCGCAAAAGATGCTCCGGCGACTGATCGGAGAGCACATACAGTTTAAATTTATTGCTGGAAGCGAGACGGGAACGATTTTTACGGACAGGGGCCAGATGCAGCAGATGCTGATGAACCTCTGCGTCAATGCACGCGATGCCATGCCCAATGGCGGAACACTGACGATAGAGACGAAGAACGCTTTGGCAGCCCCGAAAAACGGTAAGCCCCAGGCATGGGACTGGCCGGGCCGCTGCGTTTTGCTCAAGATCCACGATACCGGTTGCGGGATGGATAAAAAGACCTGTGATCGGATCTTTGAACCGTTTTTTACCACGAAGGAAAGGGGCAAAGGAACGGGGCTGGGGCTTTCCACGGTGTACGGCATTGTTAAACAGAACAATGGGTATATTGATGTGTGCAGCAAGCCGGGCAAGGGAACGACCTTTAAGATCTATCTGCCCGTCAGCGAGCCTTCTTCGGTAAAAGCAGAAAACCTGATTCCTGATCTCGCCGGCGGGGGCTCGGAAACCGTCCTTGTGGTCGAGGATGACGAAACCCTTCTGGGCCTGGCGACGCATATCCTGAGCCATGCGGGATATACCGTTTTAACCGCGAAGGACGGAAAAGATGGACTGCGGGTTTTCGAGAAGCATACCGACGAAATTGACCTGATCATGACGGATGTCGTGATGCCGCATCTGGGGGCCAAAGAAATGATGGATCAAATTCTCGAGCAGCACCCCGGACTGCGCCATTTGTTTGTCAGTGCTTACAGTCCGAATGCGGGACACACCGAGTTCATAAAAGAAAAGGGGGCTTTTTTGCTGGCCAAGCCCTATACGATTGAAGAGCTGCTGCGGAAAATCCGTGAAGTGCTGGATGCGGAGTAGCATAGGAGCGTGGAAGAAAACATTTCCAACGCTCCTTCCGCCTCACCGCTCGAAGAGCGACGGCAGATGGAAAACGATGTTGTAAAATCCTCTATCCTTTCTTCCCTTCGTTTCCTCTGTGTGAAAGATTTCCCTTATGAAAACGGAAAATAAAAACGCATTGCTGATTGTGGTTTCCGCCCCTTCGGGTGCGGGAAAATCCACGCTCTGTAACTGGGTGATGGAGTGCGATCCCAACATCACGTATTCGGTTTCGTGCACCACGCGTGCGCCGCGCGGGGAAGAAAAAAACGGGGCGGCTTACCACTTTCTTTCCGAGGCCGAATTCGCTCAGTGCCTGGCGAATAATGAATTTCTGGAGCATGCGCAAGTGCATGGCTATCAATATGGTACGCTTAAACAAACCGTGTATGATGCGCTGGCCGAGGGGCGCGACATCATTATGGATATTGATGTGCAGGGCGCGGCGCAAATCCGCGCAGCTTGCGCGGCATTACCCGATGAAGATCCAATCAAAAAAGGATTCGTTGATATTTTTATCGCACCGCCGTCCATGGAAGAGTTGCGCCGTCGTTTGTGCGGACGCTCCACGGATGCAGAGGATGTGATTGAGCAGCGGTTGCGCAATGCTGCGGAAGAAATGAAACAGCAGTCGTGTTATCAGCACACCGTCATCAACGACGAGTTGGAAAAAGCCGGCAGCGAACTCATCGCAATTGTTTTGCGCGAACACAAAAATCGTGCGTAAAAATTTTACGCACTTTGTACGAATCGTTGTTGCAAGAAAAATTTTTTATCGCTATACCTTCGGTCGTACAGTAACAAGCTGATCAGCTTGCAGTGAGGTTAACCTGGTTAAAGGAGACTGACATGGCAGCGAAGAAAAAAGCAGCGAAGAAAAAAGCGGCGAAAAAGAAACCCGCTAAGAAAAAAGTAGCGAAGAAGAAAGTCGCCAAGAAGAAAGTCGCCAAGAAAAAAGTAGCGAAAAAGAAACCCGCTAAGAAAAAAGCGGCTAAGAAAAAAGTAGCGAAAAAGAAACCCGCTAAGAAGAAAGTCGCGAAGAAAAAGCCCGCCAAGAAAAAAGCGGCTAAGAAAAAAGTAGCGAAAAAGAAAGTCGCCAAGAAGAAACCCGCTAAGAAGGCGAAGAAGAAAGCGGCTAAAAAGAAAAAATAACAGCTTCGGCTGATGTTTTCTGAACAGCCCCGGCAACCGGGGCTGTTTTTTTATATCCGCAGTTTTTCTTTCCTTTAAAAAGGGGGCGGGCTATGCTCCGGCCACTTTAAAACAGCAGAGGACGCGCATGAAATGTCCGAAGTGTGAACACCGGGAAAACAAGGTCATCGACAGCCGCGAGGTGCGCGAGGGCGCATCGATCCGCCGCCGCCGGCTCTGCCTGAACTGCGGACACCGCTTTACCACCTACGAAGAAGTGCTTCGCGCCACGTTGCAGATCATCAAGCGTGATGGCCGTCGCGAAGAACTCAGCCGCGAAAAACTGATTCAGAGCCTCTCCATTGCCTGTCAGAAGCGGCCTATCAGTGTCCAGCAGATCGAACAGATGACCAACGCGGTGATCGCGCAGGTCGAAACCGAATACGAACGCGAAGTGCCCTCCACCGCCATCGGCACCAAGGTGATGGCGCTGCTTGAAAAACTCGACGAAGTCGCCTACGTACGCTTTGCCTCGGTTTACCGGCGCTTCAAGGATGTCAACCAGTTCATGAACGAAGCGGAACGGCTTATCGGACGCGAATGATTGATACGCATCAGGAACATCAACAGGCCGCCCGGCAACTCTGGTCGGGAACCGTTCAGCGTCTTTTCCAAACCCTGGATCTTGATACCCGCGCCTCCGCCGCTGAAATTTCCGAAAGTCTCGCGGTGTTTTGTCAGGAGCATACTTCCTTAAACACGCGCGCGCTTTCGCTGCTCGCCGCGCGTTCCTTCTGTGCGGCCGGTGACCATGAAGCAGCGGGCCGGATCCTGTGCCATGACCGCACACACAGCGCCCACGCCGGATCCTGGCTTGAAGCACTCTCTGCCGATTATCCGTTTCCCGAACTCTATCCGCTTTTCTCGGCGTGCGCCCTGCGTCCGCTTCATCTTGCCTCTGCCGGAGCGGCCTGGGCGCTCGATTTCGACCGCATTCACCTAAGCGATGCCGATCGCCACGAGCTGATTCTGTTCCAGACCGTTCGGACGCTGACGGAAAAAATTTCGAATGTCTGGAAACGATCCGGTGTGCCGGGAACGCTTTGCGTAAAAGGAATCGGGCGGCTGGCCGGTTTTCTCCGTCCGCGCGGAGCACAGACCGCCAATCAGCTTCTTGACCACCTGCGCGACGTACTCGCCCGGCAGGCGCAAAAACACGGCTGGCCCGCCGCGCCTGCCGTCCTGCTGCTTGATTTGTGAACAAACAGATTTCTTTCGTGAAAAAAACAGTCCCCATCGCTGCCGCCGACCTGTCCTCCGTAGTCTTAGAGTATTTAACGATTGAAACGACGTATGTTTTTCGGCTCATAGAGCCGACTCTACAGCAGCACATTATTGTAACGTTGGCTCTGTGAGCCAATCCGTCAAAAGGGCCGTGCGGCATCTCAATCGTTACATGCTCTAGCGGAGGGGGAAGCCTTTCCGGCATTGCTTTTGCCGGAAAAGCATCGTAGATTTTGCGCATGACACTGGATGAAATCAGGGAAAAAGCTGCGCCGATTTGTACCCATCACCGGGTTCGCAGATTGCAGCTGTTCGGCTCATGCGCCCGCGGTGAGGCCGGGGCCGGCAGCGACCTGGATTTCTGTGTTTCATTTGAACCTCTTTCGCCCGCCGAGTATTCCCACCAGTTTTTCGGATTGCTTCATGATCTTGAAGACACCTTCCAGACAGCAGTTGATCTGCTGACGGAACCGTCAATTCATAAGGCATCACTCAAAAAAAGCCTCCAGCAGGACGGAGTCTGCGTCTATGGATGAACGGGTCAGAGAAAGCCTTCAGGATATTGTAGAGCAGGCCCGTGAAATCCGTGAGTTCACTGTCGGGATGACGATTGAGCTGTATCTGGAAGACCGCAAGACGCAGGCGGCGGTGGAGCGGAAATTTGAACTCATCGGCGAGGCGTTGAACCGGCTTCGGAACGCGGATGAAAAACTGCTGGAACGAATACGCGACTATCGCAGCATCATCTCATTCCGCAACATTCTGGCGCACGGGTATGACGGTGTGGACGATTTGGTTGTGTGGGGGATTATCGAAAACGATCTGGATGGTCTGATCGAAGATGCAGAGCGGTTGCTTGGGTAGGATTTCGGCGCGTCGGAGAAAGGGTCAGCCCTTGACCGGTTTTTTCCGTGAATGTGTAGAGGCCCGCATGCGGGAGCTGGAGGCATGAAAACATCGCGCACCCTCAAAAATGGAGGATTCGCGGACGTTGCCGGCCAGCATGGCATGTCGCCGCGCTGGATTTCGCAGATAAGGATTCTGCTGTACCAGTGTTTTCATATCGTTGATATGCCGTAAAACCGACCCGATGGAAAGAAGATAGCCTTGGGGAGTTTATACAGTTTGGCCGCGTCGAAACCCTCGATGCCTGTGCCCGCTCCGCCGCTGTCCGTTTGAAAAGGATAAAGCCGCAGGGGCTAGAGGCGCAGGATGAAAATGATGAGAAAAGCGTTCTGGCCCTTTGGTTTTGGGGTCGTAGTTGAAAATGATCTGTCCCGAATAACCAATAACTAATAACATGACCGCCAAACCCGAAAGTTTTATAGAAGGTCTGATTATAATGAAAAAAACAGTCCCCATCGCTGCCGCCGTGTTTTCAGGGATTCTGCTGTTCCTGAGCTTTCCGCCGTTTGAAATTTCCTTTCTCGGCTGGGGTGCGCTCGTTCCGTTGTTTCTAGTCTGTGCGGGGGCCGCGCCGCGCCGCGCGGTATTTTTTGGCGGACTGGCCGGGGCGGTTTTTTTTGTGAGCACGCTTCACTGGCTCCGCCACGTCACCATTCTCGGCTGGCTTGTGCTCGCGCTTTACTGCGCGCTCTATTTTATTCCATTCGCCGTTTTTGTTTCGCTGCGCCGCTGCGCGTGGCGCAGTATGGCCCGTTTTAAAACCCTCGGTTGGATATTCGGTTCGGCGGCGGTCTGGACCGCCTGCGAATATCTGCGCGCCATTTTCATCACCGGGTTCCCGTGGAATCTGCTCGGAGTCAGCCAGTACACGCAACTTCCGCTCATCCAGATGTCGGAATGGGGCGGGGTCTATGCGATTTCTTTTCTGATGGTGTTCGTGAACGCGGCGACGGCCTCAACGATTTTGCAATACGCGTCCGGGCTGCGCAGTCGGGGCTATCGCGTGCATGTGGAACTGGTGAGCGCTCTGCTGCTGGTGTCGCTGGCCTGGTCGTTTGGATTCCGCACCCTGCTGAGGCCGCCTGCGGAAGGGGCGCCGGTTCATGCGGCACTCATCCAGCCCAATATTCCGGAGGTAGGGAACTGGGCGCTGGCCGACCCCGAACTCATCTATGATCGGCTCGAAACACTTACCGCGCTCGCGCAGCGCGCCCCCGATCTCGACCTCATCCTCTGGCCCGAAACGGCACTGCCCGACTTCGTCCGTTACAGCGAGCGCAGTGCGGATCTCGTCAAGAGGCTGGCCGCCGCCGGCACACCGCTGCTGGTCGGAAGCATGGACATTGTCTGGCGCGAAAACGACCGCCCCGACTATTACAACGCCGGCATGCTTTTCAACACGCGCGGCGAACTGCTCCGCAGCTATTACAAGCAGCATCTCGTGCTCTTCGGGGAATACATTCCCTTCGAAGAAAAAATTCCGCTCGTCAACGCGCTCACACCCATCAGCACCAGTTTCCGGGCGGGAAAAGAGGCGACCATGTTTTATCTGCCCGGCGACCCGCGCGGCTTTTCTGTGCTGATCTGCTTTGAAGACACGCTGCCGTATCTCGCGCGCCGCGCGGCGCACGCCGGCGCGGCGTGGCTGGTCAATCTGACCAACGATTCGTGGTTCGATCCCGATTGCGGCTCGCAGCAGCACCTCGCCAACGCCGTCTTCCGCTGCATCGAAACCCGCCGGCCCATGTTCCGCTGCACCAATACCGGCGCTACCTGCGCCATTGACGCGCAGGGCCGGATCGCCCGGACGCTTGCGCCGCGCACGGAAGGATTCCAGATCACGGAGCTGGTGCCGGCGGACACCGCACGCCCCGCCACGTTCTACGTCCGTTTCGGCGATCTCTTTGCGCAGGCTTGCCTCGTGCTATCCCTCATTTTTCTTCTGGCCCATCATTTTTATACATCTGCACAGAGGCGCAAAGAAACCAAACGTTTCCCTGTCGGGTAAACGTTCGCTACATACGCGGATGATGTAGAACCGCTTCCCCGGCAGGGAAGCGGTGGTGTTGGGTTGCCTTAGTCTCAACATCGTCATATGGTTTCTCGCATGAAAATTTGAAAGGCGAATTCGAACCATGCTTGAAGAACTCAAAGAACAAACCGTTGCCGTCCGCGCGCGCCTGACCGAAATGCAAGGCTACCTGGGTATTGATGAAAAACGCACGGAAGCCGCCCGGCTTGAAAGCGAAGCCGCCGCGCCCGATTTTTGGAACGATCAAGCCGCCGCCAATGCCAACATTATTGCCACCAAAACCGTCAAAACGGTTATCGCTCCGTTTGAAAAAATCGAATCGGTGCTCGATGATGCCGAGGTAATGCTCGAACTGGC
>Ga0190283_1000875_pt1 | contig 14831 bp, 11 predicted proteins | sample 48691801_MG_FD_161669 | JGI IMG/M metagenome (GOLD analysis project Ga0190283, IMG submission 161669) | Hydrothermal vent microbial mat bacterial communities from Southern Trench, Guaymas Basin, Mexico - 4869-18-0-1_MG | ecosystem: Environmental > Aquatic > Marine > Hydrothermal vents >...
AAGAGTTCTCCAAATCCCCCGTCTTCCCTCTCTGAAGGGATCTGTCCCCGGATTATGACATCCAGCACGCGGCCTTCCTTTGTAATCCTCTTTGTTTCGATGGTGTCGTCCTTCTCCCTCAGAAGTCTCCTCAAGTCCTCTACTGTCTGCTCTTTCAGCCCGGGGGGAACAAACGGGATGTTCCTGCCGATAAGTTCTTCGAGGGGCCATCCAAACACTTCCGTAAATGCTGGGTTCACGTATGACACCTTGCCGTTCAAGGTAAACACGACCATGGGGTAAGGGACAAAATCGAGCAGGTTCTTGGCCCGCTTCCTCGCTTTCCTCCCTTCACGGAATTCTCTTTCATATCGACGCTCGCTCTCCGTGAGCGCGTTCATTGTCTTGAATTTCTGGGTTACGTCCCTGGCGATTCCCCGGAAACCCATCTTCTTCCCTTCATGGTTTTTTATCAGATAAGCGGAAAGCTCAACTATCCTCGGGTTCCCCTCCCTGTCCTTTATCTCCCATATGAGGTTGGAAAACCCCTGATGGCTTACCCACACCCTGTTCATGGCTTCATAAAGTTTTCTGGCGGGTCTGTCGTCCATGAACCTGGCGAAATTCCGGCCCTGGAGGTCCTCCCTGGGATATCCCAGGACATTGCAGAGGGAGTTATTGAAGTCAGTGAAATGCCCGTAATTATCCGTTTCATAGAAACCATCGCCGGCCTCGTCAATAATCTCCCGGAGCTGGAGGACTGATGGTTCGACTGTCTCGCGTGAGCGTTCCGAGGCGCCTCTTTCCGGTTCAAGCTTATTTTTGTCGTCCTTTTTCATGAAAGTGTACTCCTCGGCCATTGAGTGAATTCTTGACGCGCCTTTAATGGATGACCCCTATTTCTTTGAGCCAAGAGGAGTGACCCCTTAGAATTTAGCGATCCCAGGGTCAGTTCATCGCCGTCTTGGTGGCATATTGCCGGTGCGCCTTAAAATAAGACCTGATCTCTGCGGGTACCGAGGTGAATCGAACCACGTACGAACGGTTGTCCTCTCCCGAATTCCCTATGACCTTACCATAGAAATCCCTACACTCAAGTTCCTGATCCACTTCTAATAGATTCATCTTCAGGTTGTTCAGCAGTTCAACCGTTCGTCTAAGGTGATTTCAGCACATTTCCTGGATAGACCGGTCAAAGTTCAACGGAGATCCCGTCTTCAGTGAAACTGATACGGGGAACCAAAAAGAATTACTCTTTTGAAAAACTCTACGCTTGCCTTGCTGAGACGAATCGTAAACTTTACTTTTCTCACAGACTCATAGGAAAATATATCTATTATTTCAGAAAATTATAGCTTTTCCAACACTGAATGTCCAATTTTCAAGCAAATCATGGATATGATCTATTATAACAACGACTTGAAAAGTCAACGACTTAGCCACTTAACGGGGACCTTTTTCATTGACCAGATTAAGAAAAGTATGCAAACATAAGGATCAAATCCTGATGTATGATTCAAGCCAACCCCAGTCCCATCAGTATCCAGTCCCGCCGCGGTGGGACGAAGTAACGCCTCGGGCGTGTTTTGAGGCTATACCTGGCCAGCTCTATAAGGAGAAATGAAATGTACCCAAAGCCATGGAACGTAATCTCCAGCACCAGAAACAGGGCCTATCGCGTCTTCAGCCTTCGAACAGACAGGGCCATATCTCCCCGCACCGGTAAAGAACACGACTTCTTTATCTTGGAGTCCTCACCCTGGGTCAACGTTATTCCCCTCACCCCTGAACAGGAGGTGGTTCTGGTGCGGCAGTATCGACACGGCACCCGGAATGTCACCCTGGAAATCCCGGGAGGACTTGTGGAACAATCAGACACACCTGAACAGGCAGCGAGGAGAGAGCTTTTCGAAGAAACCGGATATCGCCCCTTAGAGACGTTTTCATTAGGAGCTGTCCACCCAAATCCGGCCATACAGAATAATGAGTGTCACACATTCCTGGCAAAAGACGTATTTCTTGCCGGAGGACAGCAACAGGATGAAAGGGAGGATATTGAGGTCCTGCTCCGGCCCCTAAGCGCCATCCCCGGCCTGATCAGTGAAGGAAAAATCACCCATTCTTTAGTGTTGGCCGCCTTCTACCGATTTTTCATGGAATATCGATCTGGTTTTTCTTGGACCTTGGGGGATGTAAGTGTACAGGGTGCATAAATTGTGTGTTGGCGTGCTTTGTGAATCGGGATGAGGATTGTTCTGAAGAGTAGGAGAACCAAGGAACTGGGGACAAAAAAGGGAGTGAAGACTCGAAAACCTCGTTAAAAAAACCTATTTTTCCAAGTAATTGGCAATTTGGCTCCAACTTTGGAATCAACTATTTCGCAGTGCTTTGCAGAATAGTCTTGACTTTTTCGCAAAGTAGTGCAAAATTTACGGCATGAAACGCGCACAGCACGATATTATTGTTAAAGACTTGGCCCGGAAGATGGTATTTCTTACCGGGCCAAGACAGGTAGGTAAAACAAGCCTGTCTCTTGCCATCAGCAAGGGTTTTGAGAAATCGCTTTATCTAAATTATGACAATATTTCTCACCGGGACATCATCCACAAAGCGGACTGGCTGCTTGACACGAAATTACTGATCCTTGATGAACTCCACAAAATGGAGGGGTGGAAAAATTTTATCAAAGGGATCTATGATACCAAGCCCTCCAACCAGCAGATTCTTATAACCGGTAGCGCAAGACTTGAGGCTTTCAGGCAGAGCGGCGATTCCCTGGCCGGTCGTTTTTTCAGACATCGTCTAAATCCCCTTTCAATGGCCGAGATACCCGGTTCCACAGATAACGACCTGAGTTTGTTTCTCGAACGCGGCGGTTTCCCCGAACCGTTTCTCGCCAAGTCTGATGATGACGCCAACCGCTGGCGGCTTCTGTACATCGATGGCTTGATCCGTACCGACATACTCGACTTTGAAAAAATCCACGACTTCCGGGCAATTCAGCTAACCCTTGAGTTGCTAAGACTAAGAGTCGGCTCGCCAGTCTCTTGGTTTTCCCTGGCCAGGGATGTTAACTGTTCTCCCAACACGATCAAAAGGTATGTGGAAATTCTGGAAGCCCTTTTTATTGTTTTCCGCGTAACCCCCTTTCATCGTAATATCGCTCGCTCCCTGCTCAAAGAGCCCAAGATCTACTTCTATGACACCGGCATGGTTCAGGGGGATGAGGGAGTACGCCTGGAGAATCTAATGGCGGTAAGTCTCTTAAAACATCTGAACTGGATAGAAGATTGCAAGGGTAAGAAAAGTGAGTTGAAGACCCTGCGAACAAAGGAGAAAAAAGAGGTCGATTTTTTATTGGTTGAGGACGATGATCCAAAGCTGATGGTGGAGGTTAAGTTATCCGATAAAAACATAAGCCCACCGCTACGCTATTTCCACAAAAAATACGGATTAAAAGCCGCTCAGGTAGTAAAAAACATTGCCACCGAACGGATGGAGGAAGGTATTCAACTACGGCGAGCCGCAAGTTTCCTCAAAGAGTTAACTATCTAATATCTATACTGAAATGTTGGTTTTTCACTACCGCGTCAAATAACGGGTGTATTGTGGTAACCCTCTGACTTTCCTCCAGCCTCCGTAGTTGAGTAAGATGGTCAGCATGAGGGTCGGGTCTTAAGCAGGGAATAAGGGTCAAGAATACCATAACGACTACACGGATTCCCAAGTCCCCGTGACTGCCCGCCATTGCTCTCGCTCAGGCGAGGCAGGCGAGCCCCAAGCATCTTACTCCAGCAGCGCTTCCTTGAGCAGGGACAAGGTTTCCCGGTTTAGCCCGGCAGCGGTCTCTAAGTAATCGACAGGAGAGACATAGGTTTTGTGGAGGTGATCGAGGAGAGCGATGATACATTCACGGGGTGCCGTAAAATAAGGAGACAGCTTTCGAGGATCAACACCATATGACGCGATTCGTTTATAGGCGCCCTTGACAAAGTCTGCAATAAGGATATTTGACAACTGATGATCATCAATGACGGTTTCCTCGGGCACGCCAAGGGCAAGGAGGATGAGTGCGGCACAGGTTCCGGCCCGGTCTTTTCCCCCGGTGCAGTGAAAAAGAAGCGGGCGGTTTTCGGGCTCGATCAACCGTCTGATGACCTCACCCCATATATGAGCGAACTCGTCCAGGTTGCGAATATAACCGCTCAGCATAAAGTCTTCGGTGAGCCAGCTGTCGTCTCCTTTTTTGATTCGCTCCACTGCGCTCACAAAATCTAACTCGCCATGTGTGATGGGGAGATTAAGATACCTTATGGTACTGCTTTGAGGCAGCCGATCCGGAGACTTCCTCACCTCGTTGGGGGTACGAAAATCGATAATTAGCTTCAGTCCCAGGTGTTCCACCCTCATCCGATCTCTCTCGGTAAGTCTGGCTAAGCTGTCTGACCGAAAGACCTGACCCCACCTGACCCGCCGGCCATCCGAAGACCGATAGCCTCCCAGATCACGAAAATTGACAGCCCCCTTTAGACGCACCTGCCTCCCGGCGATGACCCTTCCCTTCTCACCATCGGGAACCACTCCGAAATAGTAGCGGCGGTCCGGGTCAAGCCCCGAGACCTCGGCGCAGTTCACCCCCACAACCCTGACCGCTTGGCTGGAAGGTACGCCCAAACCTGTCGGGGAGGTTCCATAACGTATGGAAACACCGAGATCCCTACGCTCTGTCTTCCAGCATATCCGAACCGAACGATTGTCCAGTCTTTCAACCCTAATATCCGATATAACAGATGATCGTTTATCTTTGTCCATTGACCTGAAATTCCGTCACACGCCTCCGATGTTTGACCTGCGTCAGGATTAAGACAAAAACCCCGGGGAAGTCAAGATCATTATCAGACGCGCTGAGACCCTCGATTTGTCCCCCTCCGGGAAGATCAAGCTCCCCCGTTGAAACGGGTAATTTTGTAACATCTGGCCGCCTTTTCCCCACTATCGCTATTCATGAAGAATAACAATATGTTAATTGCTGGTTGCCACATATTGTGTTACAAAATGCCCCAAAAAACGTCCATTTTCCAAAGACTGCATTAACCTCTTCATCTCCTTGATTTTGCACAATAAAGACCGGTTTCACCTGTCAGGCATGAAAATTGCTGAAAGGCCTATGACAATGGTCAGCAAATTGTGAAGAGGGATTGAACAGGATTGAGGACATGAACGCTCAAAAGACCATCCTTATTGCCGAGCCGGCAGAGGCGCTTTCAGAAAACCTCAAAGCGTTCTCAAAGGACAAGGGGTTTGCCCTTCTGAAAACCGGCAACCTGAAGGAAACCCTTCTCACATTGCAGGAGCAGAGGGTTGACGTGCTGGTGCTTGACGCCATCCTTTTAGAGGAAGATTACGGGTTCATCTGCGTCATCAAAGGGATGGAGCGAGACCTGCCGGTTATAATCTGCGCTGAAAGCAACACCGCTGAACTGGAAAGCGAAATCCGTAAACAGAAAATATTCTACTATCATATTAAATCCTTTGGAATCGAAGATCTCGAGATGGCTATATCCAATGCTATCAACGGATTATCCCACTAACCCGGAGGGCTAGACCATGACGTTAAAGAAAAAGATCGCTTCTCGAAAATTCGTTGTCTTGGGAGAATTCGACCCACCCAAGGGCAATGATTTCTCTCGCCTCACAGAAAGTGCCAACCAGGTCAAAGGCCGCCTCGATGCCCTTGTGATTCCCGAAATGGCCAACGCAGTGATGAAGGCGAGCTCCCTGGGAGGGTGTGCCTTTCTGAATACACAAGGTTTTGAAACCATTCTCCAGGTCTGTTGCAGGGACAGAAACCGTCTGGCCCTCCAGGCAGACATACTCGCTGCTTCAGCCTTGGGCATATCCAACCTTATGGCCGTCTCCGGTGAAGACATCAAATTTGGCGACCACCCGCAGGCAAGGGAGGTATACGATTTGGATCTTATGCAGCTCCTGGAAATTCTCGATAAATTCCGGGAAGGCAGGGATATGGCAGGGATAGAGCTGACAGGCGCGCCTACCTTTTGTATCGGTTCAACCGTCAATGCAGGGGCGATTGGGGGCGCCCTTGATATAGAGATAGAAAACTTGGAAAGAATGGTTGAGGAAGGAGTTCAATTCGCTATAACAACCCCTGTCTTTGACCTCCATCGGTTTCAGCAGTTCATAAAGAGAATAGACACGGAGAAGGTTGCCATAATTCCCACTGTCCTCCTCCTGAAATCGGCGGGTATGGCCCGTTATATCGACCGGAATATCAAGAGCGTTTCTATTCCATCTGAAATGATAAGGGAGATTCAAAAGGCCCCTGATAAATTAAAACAGTGTATTCAGACTGCTGCGGAACTCATCAATCATTTGAAAGAGATGGGGATGGCAGGGGTTATGATCTCGACCGTGGGCTGGGAAGACAAGCTGCCGCAGCTCTTAGATGCGGCTAAACTATGAGAAAGGAAAAAGATGATTATGCCCGATAATCAACCGAAAAAGACGTCAGGTTCTGTCATGGTCTTAGGGGGCGGCATCGCCGGTATGCAGTCGGCGCTGGATCTGGCAAATTCAGGATTCTATGTTTATCTAATTGAAAAATCCTCTGCCGTTGGTGGACTCATGTCCCAGTTGGACAAGACATTCCCCACCAACGACTGTGCCATGTGAGTGATCTCACCCAAACTGGTCGAGGTCGGCCGGCACCTGAACATCGAGATATTAACCACAACAGAACTCAGAGAGCTTGAGGGAGAAGAGGGTCATTTCAAGGCCCACCTTGTGCAACATCCGCGCTATATCGACCTTTCCAAGTGTACAAGCTGCGGGGAATGCTTCAAGGTCTGTCCAATAGATATAGATGACGAATATAATGAGGGCCTGTCAACCACAAAGGCAATCCATAAACAGTATGCTCAGGCCATGCCAGGGGCCTATGTCATTTCAAAAAGGGGAACTGCGCCGTGCAAGGCCACCTGCCCTGCCCATGTGAGTGTACAGGGCTTTATCGCCCTGACCAGGGAGGGTAAATACAGGGAGGCATTGGAGCTGTTTAAGGAGGCCCACCCCTTTCCCGCCATCTGCGGACGCGTCTGTCACCATCCCTGCGAAGAAATCTGCACAAGGGGAGACGCAGATGACCCCGTGGGGATCCAGCATATCCATCGTTTTTTAGCTGACTACGATTTTTCACAAGAAGAATCTTACCTTCCTGAAATTGCCGAAGAGCGTGAAGAAAAGGTGGCCATTATAGGGGCAGGTCCTGCAGGGCTTAGCGCTGCCTATTTTTTGAGAAAAGGGGGCTATCAGGTCACCGTATTTGAAAAACTCCCTGTGGCAGGGGGCATGATGGCAGTGGGCATCCCTGCCTACAGAATGCCCAGAGATACCCTGGCCGCGGAAATCAAGGTCATTGAGAAGATGGGGGTTGAAATAAAGACCGGCGTGACCTTTGGGAAAGACGTAACATTCCAGGGTCTTAAAAATGATGGGTTTGAGGCCGTATTCTTGGGAACCGGCCTTCATCTTAGCCGGAAATTGAACATAGAGGGAGAGGATCTCCAGGGGGTCCTCAAAGGTGTGGATTTCCTGCGGGATACGGCCCTCGGAACCGAGGTTCCCTTAGGAAAAAAGGTGATAGTTATCGGTGGGGGAAATGTGGCCATAGATGTGGCGCTGACCGCCCTCCGCAAAGGCGCTCAAGATGTTTCATTAGTCTGTTTAGAGAAAAGAGACGAAATGCCTGCCTGGGATTACGAGATCGAGGAGGCCCTTGAGGAGGGGGTGCATATCTCCAACAGTCTTGGACCAAAACGGTTCACTGAGAAAAACGGGGAATTCTCCAGCGTGGAATTTATGGCGTGCACCTCTGTGTTCGATGATCGGGGTCGCTTTAATCCTGAGTATGACGAAACCGATCTGTCCACCCTTGAAGGTGAAACTGTCATCGTAGCCATCGGCCAGGCCGCTGATCTTGCATTTGCCGAAAAAGAGGGTATCACCACAAGCCAACAGGGAGGACTAGAGGCCGATCCCATCACTCTCGAGACACCACTTGAAGGGGTCTTTGCAGGGGGAGATGTCTTCTACGGACCGAGATCGGTGGTGGAAGCTGTGGAATGCGGAAAAGAGGCGGCAGAGAGTATTGATCGCTACGTAAACGGCCTCGATCTGAAAGAGGGACGGGAAAGAGACTGGACTTACGAAAAACCTGAAGTCGCAGAAGAACCTTTTATGCCTAAAACCCCCATGAGACAACTCTCCTTGAAAGAACGCGAGGAAAATTTTAATGAGATTGCCCTCGGTTTCAATGAAGAAGAGGCCAGGGAAGAGGCGAAACGCTGCCTCAAGTGTGGGATCTGCTCTGAATGCTATCAGTGTGTAAAGGCATGTATCGCAGAGGCAGTTGACCACAGCCAGCAGGAAACAGAGAGAGAGATCACTGTGGGGTCAGTCATCCTTTGCCCGGGCGCCGACGTATTTGATACCGACCCCTATGAGGATATTTATCACCATCGGACCCATCCCAATATAATGACGAGCCTGGAATTTGAGCGGATTCTGGCCGCCACCGGACCGACCTTGGGCCATCTTGTGAGACAATCGGATGAAAAAGTGCCCAAGAAAATTGCTTGGCTCCAGTGCGTAGGGTCAAGAGATACAAACCGTTGCGGAAACGGGTACTGCTCTGCCATGTGCTGCATGTATGCCATCAAGGAGGCCGTTATTGCCAAGGATCACAGCGAAGAACCTTTGGACACTGCCATTTTCTACATGGACATGCGAACATTTGGAAAGGACTATGAAAAATACTACAACAGGGCTAAAGACGAGCACGGCGTAAGATTTGTCAGGTCCAGGATACATACCATTGATCCCATACCAGGCACCGACGATCTGGAAATAAGCTATTCTGATGAGGAGGGGATCATCCATCAAGAGGTTTTTGACATAGTGGTTCTCTCTGTGGGTCTGCAGGTCAGTGAAGAGACCATTGACCTAAGTCAGCGTCTCGGTCTGGCATTAGATAAATACAACTTCGCCGCCACCCACCCATTTACCCCTGTCAGCACATCAAGACCCGGTGTTTACGCCTGTGGTATCTTTCAGGGACCAAAGGATATCCCAGGTTCAGTAACCGAGGCAAGCGCTGCCGCATGCGCCGCAGAGACAGCTCTCTCGGAGGCAAGGGACCAGGACACCAAATCTCTTGAAATACCACCGGAAATGGACGTGCGCGGAGAAGAACCGAGGATAGGCGTATTTGTGTGCAACTGCGGCATTAATATCGCTGGGGTGGTTGATGTGCCTGCCGTGACCGAATATGCATCCCGTCTTCCCTTTGTCACACTTGCTGACCAGAATCTCTTCACCTGCTCCCAGGATACCCAGGACAAAATCAAGGAGGTCATCCAGGAAAACAGGCTAAACCGGATTGTGGTGGCATCATGCTCCCCACGCACCCATGAGCCTCTGTTTCAGGAAACACTACAGGCCTGCGGGCTCAACAAATACCTCTTTGAAATGGCCAACATCAGAGACCAGGACTCATGGGTTCATGGAGATGATCCGGAAGGGGCAACAAACAAGGCCAAGGACCTGGTGCGGATGGCAGTGGCCAGGGCAGGTCTCCTGAAACCCCTGGAAGAAAAAAGCATTACCGTAAACAAACGCGCCCTGATTATCGGTGGTGGCGTAGCGGGCATGAATGCGGCCTTAGGTTTGGCTGATCAGGGGTTCGAGACGGTGATCGTAGAAAAAGAGGCCCAGTTAGGCGGCCTTTCTAAGGATTTAACCACCACCATTGAGGGCGCCGACATCCAGCGATATCTTATAGAGCTTGTCGACGAGGTTACCCGGAATGATAAAATCCAGGTTTTGGCAGAATCCCTTATCGTGGGATTCACCGGATTTAAAGGAAATTTTACCACCGAAATCATGGTGGGACCGGGTATGTACGAGAGAAAGATAGACCACGGCGTGGTGATCCTGGCCACGGGCGCCAAGGAATACACCCCAAAGGAATATCTGTATGGAACCGATCATCGGGTTATGACCCAGATTGCATTGGGAAAGCGGCTCGAATTGAAGGGCGCCTCTGACCTTAACCGGGTGGTTATGATCCAGTGCGTGGGCTCTCGCAACGATGAAAATCCCAACTGTTCCCGCATCTGCTGCCAGAACGCCGTCAAGAACGCCCTCCATATCAAAGACCTTAACCCGGATGCGGACGTCTATGTGCTTTACCGGGATATGCGAATGTACGGCCTGTTAGAGGATTATTATACCGAGGCGAGAAAACAGGGTGTTATTTTCTGCCGTTTTGATCACGATAATCCACCACAGGTTGAGGCCACTGATGAAGGCATCCTTGTCACATTCAAGGATCATGTGCTTCAACGGGAAATCCGTATCTACGCTGATCGCTTAGCGCTCAGCGCGGGCATGGTGGCAGAGGATACTGAAGAATTGGCCTCTATTCTCAAGTTACCGAGAAACGAGGAAGGTTTTTTTATTGAAGCGCATGTAAAACTGAGACCCGTGGACCTTGCAAACGAAGGTATCTTCCTGTGCGGGACCGCGCATGGGCCTAAATTGATATCTGAAGCGATCTCTCAGTCTTTAGCCGCAGCCTCGAGAGCGTCGACCTTCCTGTCTCAATCCGAAATTCGTCTTTCTGCAGTAACCGCTAAGGTCGATCAGGAGAGATGCGCTGCCTGCCTTGTCTGCGTCCGGGCCTGTCCCTACGGGGTCCCCCGGATAAACGCCGAGGGGGCAAGCGAGATTGATGAAGCGTTATGCCACGGCTGCGGGATTTGCGCTGCCGAATGTCCGGCCAAGGCCATAGAACTGAACTGGTACGAAGATGACCAGATCCTGACCAAAGTAGACGCATTGCTTGAAGGGGTGCTGTGAGTTTGTTGGGTTCCGCGTTACGGGTTACGAGTTGCGGGTTTCTGACCACTGAACACTGAACACCGATTACAGGTTGAGAGTTGCGGGTTACGAGTTGTCCCGCTGAAAGCGGGATTGCAAGTTTTTCAATCAACAATCGACAATCATCAATCATCAATCCAAAGGTTGGAAGGAGTTTTTTGATGGAAGAGTTTCGACCGGTTATTGTCACGTTCTGCTGCAACTTCTGAGGGTACACTGCCGCGGACCTGGCAGGTTCGATGCGTCTCAGATATCCCGACACCATTAGAATCATCAGGGTGCCTTGCACCGGAAAAGTGGACCTCATCCATATCCTCCGGGCATTTGAAAAGGGGGCGGATGGTGTTTACGTTGTGGGCTGCATGGAGGGGGATTGCCGTTTTGATAACGGCAACCTCAGGGCCCGTAAAAGGGTAGCACAGGCACAGGCTATTTTAGATAAGGTTGGTGTAGGCGGCGAACGGGTAAAGATGTTCAACCTCTCCTCGGGAGAAGGCCCACGGTTCGCTGAGTATGCCGTTGAAATGACCGAAAAAATAGAGGAAATGGGACCCAATCCGATAAAGATAGCCATGCAGAAGGCAGCATAGGGACAATGAAAATTGAAAAGGATTGAGCGAAACAACTCCGCAAATATTCGATAGTCAATATTCAATCAAAATAATTGCCGACAGGAGGAGATATCATATGATCGTTGCAGACAAGAAGCCTATTGAGGAAATTATCGATATGGTAAAGGGCTACCAGAAAATCCTCATTGCAGGCTGCAATGAGTGCGTCACCGTTTGTGAGGCCGGCGGGAAAAAGGAGGTCGGCGTTTTGGCCTCGGCCCTCCGCATGTACTTCATGAACGAGGGGAAAAAAATCGAGGTAGACGAGATCACATTAGAAAGACAGTGCGATCACGAATACTTGGAGGAAATGCGGAACAGCATCGATCAATATGACGCTGTTGTTTCATTGGCCTGTGGGGTCGGGGTTCAGTTTATGGCTGAAAAATACTTTGGCACCCCGGTCTATCCCGGAGTCAACACCTGTTTTATGGGGGTGACTGAAGAGCGGGGTGTGTGGAGCGAACGTTGTCAGGGGTGCGGACAATGCATCTTAGGTAAAACCGCTGGAATCTGTCCTATATCCCGGTGCGCCAAGAGGCTCCTCAACGGCCCCTGTGGCGGTTCCACACAAGGGAAATGTGAAATAAGCAAAGATCTGGATTGTGCGTGGCAACTTATTATTGACCGACTGAAAGAGCTTGACAGATTAGATGAATATGAAGAAATTGCTCCAATCAAAGACTGGTCAACAGAGCGGGCCGGTGGCCCCAGAAGAGTGGTCAGGGAGGATGTGAGACAATGAGCGCGAAAACACCGAGCAGGCTTGAGAAAATCCTTGATTCAGGACAATTGGCAGTCACATCAGAGTGCGGCCCTCCGAGAGGGAGTGACCCTGAAGCGATCACCAAGAAGGCTGAAATGATCAAAGATCATGTGGATGCAATTAACATCACAGATAATCAGACCAGCGTTACCCGTCTATCCAGTCTGGCCTCCTGCATCCACCTCAAACTGATGGGGCTCGAGCCAACCCTGCAGATGGTGGTCCGGGACAGGAACCGGATCGCTCTGCAGAGCGATATCTTAGGAGCCGCATCGTTTGATATTCATAATATCCTCTGTCTATCAGGGGATCACCAGGTGTTTGGAGACTCCTCCCAGGGACAGAATGTCTTTGACCTGGACTCCATGCAGCTGATTCAAACCGTGAGATTGATGCGGGATGAAGGCAAATTCTTAGGAGGGGACGATATCAAACGACCGCCAAAAATGTTTGTGGGGGCAGCAGCCAACCCATTTGCAGATCCCTTTGAAATACGGGTCCCCCGTTTGGCTAAAAAAATCGCTGCCGGCGTGGAATTTATTCAAACCCAGTGCATATATAACTTAGATAAATTTGAACTCTGGATGAAGCAGGCCCGAGATCGGGGACTTCACGAAAAGGTCTATATCTTAGCCGGGGTGACCCCTTTTAAATCAGCAGGTATGGCGAAATATATGAAAAACCGTGTTCCCGGGATGGATGTGCCTGATGAAGTAGTCAAGAGAATGGCCGGTGTATCCAAAGAAAACCAGCCCGAAGAAGGGGTTAACATCTGCGTTGAAACCATCCAGCGGTTGAAGGAATGCGAGGGAGTGAGAGGATTTCATATCATGGCCATCGAATGGGAAGAGAAAGTGCCGGAGATCGTAGAGAGGAGTGGGCTTTATCCGAGACCTAAAGATTTATGATTGTTGAAGCGAAGCGGCCTCCGGCTCGTAGAGCCTACGCCTCGGAGAGAAATCCCGTCTTGATCAGATTAATGGCGGGAATGATTGACGATTGACGATTGTTTGCGCTAAGATAAGGAAAAAATGCCGCATCCTATTCAAAACAGACAATCGCGGATCAATCGAAACACTGTATATCCAGCGATCAAAAACAAATGACTAATGACTGGCGACTAATGACCAATAAAAAGGAGGCTTGGGTATGGATAAGAAATATATTCTGGTAGTAGATGATGATCCTGATCTGGTAGAAACGGTTTCAATGATGTTAGAAAGCAAGGGATGTGAGGTAGGACAGGCCTATGATGGTATTGAAGGGGAGGAATCTATTAAAGAGAGACGTCCGGACCTAATTATCCTTGATATCATGATGCCCCGGAAAGACGGTTATGTCCTTTGTGCTGAACTCAAAGCCGACGATAAGACCCGGGATATTCCCATAGTGCTTCTCACTGCCGTGGGCGAAGCAGTTCCAACGACCACTTACACACACGCTGATGGCATGTCCACAGAGGCAGACGACTATATTGCCAAGCCGATTGATACAGAGGGTCTTTGGGAGGTAGTGACCGCCCTGTTGTAAATGGGAGTCGGAGATGGGCGGGCTCCCCCTTCACATCCTGTTTTCGCGGTTTTATTGCCATCTGCTTAGTATTAAGGTTTTTTATGTCTGCCCCAGAAAAACTCGGCGGGTTTAAGGTCCTGAAAGATGTAGCACTAATCTCGCTGTTTTCCCCTAAACAGACAAAGGGTCCTCCTTCGAGATTTTTCAGTTTCCTTGCAGATGAAAAAATAAATCTCCCTTACGTCACCTGCGTCTTTGACGACCATGCCTGGGGATTGAACATTGCAGTTGAATCCGGAGATGCAGACAAGGCGCTCGGCCTGATCGAAGAGCCATTTGAAAAGAAATCGACCCACCGCCCTGATAGCGCCATTCTCTCCATCTTTCCCCACAAGAAAAACCCTGAAATCACCGGTTCTCTATTTGAGGCCTTTGGGCGAGAGGGTGTAAACGCCAATGCATTGGCCAATTCGCCATCTGCCATTTCCATCGTCCTTAATGAAAACGTCCTAAACAAGGCAAGCAACGCCCTCTTCGGGCCGTTCAGTTTCAGCGCCTATCGGACCCCGGCAGACTGGAAACTGGCCCAAAAGGGAAAGGAACAGCTATACAAAGAGGTAGTCGCCTCATTTCAGGAGCAAAGACCAAAAGTATACGGACTTGAGTATCAGGATAATCAGGAGTTTTTACGGGTAAAACTGAACACTCAGGGTATAGGAGATTTTGGGACTTCCTTTAAGGAATTTGCCCGGCTCGGTCTCAATCTCACCTTTTTAGCCACAAGTCCCTGTAAGGAAGAAGGAAAAGAAAAAGTGGCTTTTTGTTTGCCCGTAACCGAAAACAACTCTTACATAGAAATTATGAATGGAATGGCTCCCCGGGCGGATACACAGACCCTCGCGCCCGTATCCACCTTTGCCATGAACGGCCCCCATTTTGGCGACCGCTACGGAATAGTCAGCGAACTTCTGATTTCGCTGGAAAAAGGGAATGTTGATCTCTTA
>Ga0190283_1000879_pt1 | contig 14750 bp, 16 predicted proteins | sample 48691801_MG_FD_161669 | JGI IMG/M metagenome (GOLD analysis project Ga0190283, IMG submission 161669) | Hydrothermal vent microbial mat bacterial communities from Southern Trench, Guaymas Basin, Mexico - 4869-18-0-1_MG | ecosystem: Environmental > Aquatic > Marine > Hydrothermal vents >...
CGGTGTCTGGTGGGTTGCGCTGCGCTCCACCCACCCTGCATCTCAGTGGGTTGCGCTGCGCTCCGCTCCGCCCATCCTGCATCTCAGTCTGGTGGGTTGCGCTGCGCTCCACCCACCCTGCATCTCGATGCTCAGGTCCTGTGCCTCGTCTGTTATCAGAAAATCATAAGGCGGATGTTTGCTCTTTTCAGCCCATGATGCAAGGGTGAACATCTCAGCATGAGTTATCAGTTCCTGGTGGCGAATGTCACATATCTGTCTGCCAACGCGTTTGAAATTTGCGCTCAACCCATGTTCAGCATATTTGGCATAAACTGAATGTATTGTCAATACTTTTATGACCTAAAACCCAAAATCTAAAACCCCATCTTTTTTGAATCAGTGCGATGTCTCATCCACCCGTTCCATTTTTTGAGAAATAAATAGTCAGCAAAAGCTCGGAATCATCAACAAAACGATAAATTGGCTTCTTTCCGGAAAGTTTTTCACTCTCGTCTAAAATGATTGGAACACCATCTCCCCGCTTTTCCATATAGAAACTACGTCCCACATCGCCGACCGTTTCCGCCACCTGTGTTTCCGCAAGCAGGCTTGTAATCAGTTCATTCCATGTGGCCTGGCGCAGGGCTATGCTGTCAATGGTCACTGTATTCGGAAGAGTGCCCGGGGAAAATATTTCCTGATTATGACGGATTCAGGGGAGGCCATTGTCCTTTTTACCAGCAGGGAAGTTATCAGCGACAAGGCATTCAAAGCATTTCCCTACTTAGGCTGTGACAAGCCGGAATCCGTGCGCCATGAAATCGTTCGGAACTTGAAGAAGATTTGGAAGCGGGTGGATCCGAATGTCGGCAGAAAAATATTCTGGTGCGAAGTGGATATTGATGATTTTCAGGACTGTTTTGACAAGATCGTCAAAGCTGCATATCGGTTCAGCCCTTTTGGCAGGAGATTTGGTGCAAATTCAATCGGGTTCGGGGTGCTGTCAATGGCAAGACTGACGTGGGATGTCAACAGCATTATCTTATTTCGCAGAAAAGAGAATATCAGAAAGAGATAAGGGGCCCGGCGAATATTAAGATCAGGCCAGGTAAAGATGAATATTTCAATGTCGTGCCTTTTTTGAAGACTTACATTGACACCGCCAGTTTTTATGATATTCTGCTGGAAATCGAATCTGTCGGCCGGGGCTGTGAAGATCAGCGAGCTTTTTGAGGCAAAGGGCAGTTTATAACATCCGCTTTTGACGAATTCAAAAGGCATTATATGCTCAAGCTCTTCAGCCTGGGTTACACAAATTACGATGACAAGACAGAGCTGACAGATATCAGTGAGTCAGGCCGGAATTTCATCAATGAACTGGAAGCTGTTCTGGAGATTGAGGCGATTTCCCGGGAAAAGCGTGATATGGTTGCGGAATCTGAGAAATGGCCCTGGTTTACGGTGGAAACGCTTTGAATCACCCTTCGGCAAGCTCAGTGGCCGAAGCGGTCCCTGAGCCTGCCAAAGGGCAACTGTAATTAGGAAAAAATTTATGCCAAAACGGATTGTTGTCGGGATGACGGGCGCAAGCGGCGTTATTTACGGCGTGAAAATTCTCAGTTTGCTCAGAGAAAGAAAAGATATTGAGACACATCTGATTATATCCGAAGCAGGAAAGAGAACCATTGAAATTGAAACAGATTACAGGGCTGATGAAGTGGCGGCCATGGCCGATGTTGTTTATGATAACAGCAATGTGGGCGCAGCTCCTGCAAGCGGTTCATTCATCACTGAAGCCATGGTGGTGATTCCATGCACCATAAAAACCCTGGCCGGTATTGCCAATTCTTACGCTGACAATCTTCTGGTAAGAGCTGCGGATGTCACCCTGAAGGAAAAGCGGAAGCTTGTTCTGACAGTGAGGGAAACCCCTCTCCACAAAGGGCATCTCAGGCTTATGACCATGGCTGCTGATATGGGTGCCCACATACTTCCTCCTGTGCCATCTTTTTATCATCAGCCCAAAACAATTGACGATATTATCCATCAGACCATTGGGAAAATATTTGATTACCTCAGCATAGAACATGATCTTTTTAAACGCTGGACCGGATAAAGAAAAATTCTGATTATAACCCGGAAAGCAATTTGCAAAATTGCTTTAAGTACCTGGCTATATGTTTTCAGGTATTTGCATATTGTGAACCGCAGATAACCGCAGATGAACGCAGACGGCGGACTCCGCGTTCATCCGCGGTCTGTGAAAGCTGTTTTCCCAGAAAAAAATCCCGGAAAACTTTTGGCCGGGTACTTATATTCGCAATTTGCAAAATTGCTCTGCATCCGGAAAGCAATTTGCAAAATTGCTCTGTTTTTCGCAAAGATGGTCTGGTGATTTTGAAATATAGCTTGCACATTGACACAAAATCTGTTATCCTGACTCTGTTTTCGTTGGAGACCAAATAAAATGGGAATACAAATAAAAACAGATTATTATCAGTTTGTTCAAAAAAACAGACAAACTGATGAATGTGTTCTGTCGAAAAATCCCATTGAACTGAGCCAGTGCCCTGTTCATTTTAAGACTGAAAAACTGGATTCTGAAAAAGACATGGTTTTTTACTCTTGCATATCCTTCAATATCACAGTAATAGCATGGAAATATATTTGGAGTGCAACCAGAACAGGGCGGTTTCAGCGTTGAAAGTGATAAGGTCAAAAGTCAAAAATACCTTCAGGTTTCAACTTTGATTATTTTCAGCGTTTTGAGCACACTTTTATACATTTTTCTGTATATAGGACAAAAGTTGTTGAATGGGGAAAGAAACCCGGTATTTTTTCCCGGGTTAGGCGGCTTCCCCTGCCGGAAAGCCGGGTTTCCTCGCGGCCAATTTTTTTGTCCTGCACAAAGTACATTTTTATATCACTCAGAACTTGAAATTTTTAAATTCTTATAATAATAAATAGCCAGTTAAAAAAAGTAAGTACCCGGAAGGATATTTTCCGGCGCAGTTTGTTTTCAGACCCGCTGGAGCAGAAGGAACCGTTATTTAATCCTGAATTCGACAGCCGTATTTTTTATAACTCACTGAAATGACAGTTATATATTTTCAACCCTGCTTTTCCGGTTCAATCTTTTCAACGAGTTGCGGACTGACGAGTTCTGAACACTGATTTTAATTATTGAGGTAATACAGTGGAAGTGATTCATTTGCTTGGCTCTGTTATGGGACTTGCCCTTGTTTCAGGAATCAATCTTTATGCCACAATTCTTACTGTCGGACTTGGCATTCAGTTCGGGTTCATCCATCTCCCGCCGGAGCTGTCCGCGTTATCTGTTTTGGGACACCCTTATGTGCTGATGGCTGCCTCAATAACTTATACGCTGGAATTTTTTGCAGACAAAATTCCCTGGGTTGACAGTCTGTGGGACACATTTCATACATTTATCCGACCGGTGGGAGGGGCATTGCTGGGGATGAAGGCCGTCGGAGCCGTTGACCCGGTCATTGAATTGTCTGTCATGCTCCTTTGCGGCGGGGTTGCGTTTCTGTCACATTCTGCAAAGGCAAGCACCCGTTTTGTTGCAAACCACAGCCCGGAGCCGTTTACGAACATCGCTCTCAGTTTTGGGGAAGACATAAGTGTCATAACAGGAACTTGGGCAGCATTGGAGTATCCGGTGACAATGTTTGTTGTAACCATCCTTTTTATTGCAGGGTTTATTTTCTGGGCACCGAAAATTTTCCGCCTGCTGCGGGTTGAAATGCTGGCCATATTATCCCTTTTTCAGACGTTTTTTGACAGAAATGACATTTCCGATGATTCGATTCTGTCTGATGAAATTCCCGATGATTTGTATGCTCAGATTCAGGCGGATACCGCCCCGGAAGAAAAAGCCTTTTGTATTCGCTGTGTTTCCGGAAAAGGCATTGAGACCGGCAGAAATCAAATCGGTTTTTTATACATGGCGGGCGACCGGCTTTCGTTTATCACCCGGAAAAATTTTCATATCCGTAAAACCCATTTTGATATATTCAGGATCATGGAACCGGCATTTTACAAAAAACGCCTGCTTGACCGACTGGTTTTCAGCTACGGACAGAACAGGATATGTTTGCTTATGTTTAAAAACAGTCAGAATAAAGGCCAAAGGATTGCAGAGATTCTTGAAACCGTCCGGGGGACATAATCAAGCTAACTAAGACTGCCGGACTAAGACTGCCGGACGGGGTTTGCAACCCCGTCCGGCACATCATGGATCAATATTTGCTTTCGTGGATATGCAAAACATTGCGGACGGGGTTGCAAACCCCGTCCGGCACATCATGGATCAATAAAAACAGACAGTTATGATCTTAGTTTGATGCATATGGGACATAATCCCTGAAAAATGAAGATAATAAATCAAAAGTGGAAATTTCCATTTTGAACTGTTGCAGGCCTCGGGTTGAACTGTTTTCACCGTGGGCCATAAAGCCTTAATATTAGGAGGAAAGGATGATAAAAAACTGGTTGAAGGTATTCTTTTTCATAATGATCAGCATCATGCTGGTCAGCTGTGCTGGCAAGGAACCCCAAAGACATTCTGATACCAGCAGGTTGTCCGACTCTGGCACCTATGTGTCAGGTTCATCGCGCGTGCCACAGACGCCGGAATCTTATGTGTTATCCCCGGAACAGCCGGAAATGGGTGAATATATGCGGGTGCAAGTCAATGATTTTATCGTCATCCTTGATGCATCCGGGTCCAAATATCTCCCGTACAGCGGGCAGGTCAAGCTTAAGATTGCCAAGGATATTGTGAGGCGGCTGAATCAGCACACCCCGGACCGGAGACTTTTCGGCGGGCTGAGACGTTATGGCTTTGAAGCTGGCGCGTGGTCAGAGAAAACAGCCCTTATTTATGGCATGACAGAATATTACAGACCGGCTTTTGCAAATTCCATTGAAATTGTCAGGTGGGCCGGCGGGAAAAGTCCCCTTGCCTTGGCCATTGACAAGGCGAGCGATGATTTTCAATTGGCTGAAGGACATTATCTGGCCCTTGTCGTTGTCAGTGATGGGAATATATATCAGGGCGATCCGGTAGAGGCTGCAAAAAGGATAAAGCAGCGGTACGGTGACAGAATTTGTATATATACCGCTCTGGTAGGTGACCTTCCCTTTGGCAAGGATGTATTGGAACGGGTTGCCAAAGCAGGCGAATGCGGATATGCCATCACGTCGGATGCCCTGGTCCCTGAAAAGACCATGAGGGACTGGGCAGATGACATTTTTCACCGCGGGCAGAAAGCCAAGCCGCGCGAACCTGTTCGTCCCATACCACGGCCACGTCCCCCGAGGAGGGAGCCTTGTGCGGACCTTGACGAAGCACTCCGTCTGGGAAGGGTGCAGTTTGACCTGAACAAATGGAATATCAAACCTGAATATTATGCGGGTCTGGACAGAATCGCATCACTTCTGGTGGATGAATGTCCCCCGGATACGACAATAAGGATCCAGGGACATACCTGTAACATCTGGACAGAAAAATATAATATGAAACTGTCCCACATGCGGGCGACTGAGGTGATGAAATATCTTGTGAAAATGGGTGTCCGTCCGAGACAGCTTGTGGTGGAAGGAGCCGGTCTCTCAGCACCAAGGGCTTCCAATAAGACCGAGGAAGGCCGGGTTGAAAACCGGAGGGCCGAATTCAAACGGATTCGTTAGAGTCAGGCATCATCCGAATCAGAAGATTTCCCGCTCCTGACGGATTCCCCGCTCCTGACGGATTGACAAATCCGGCAGGTTCGGAACCGGGCGTGGCGGGGATGCTGTTTGGTTTGAACACCATTCCCCGCTCCTGACGGATTGACAAATCCGGCAGGTTCGGAACCGGGCGTGGCGGGGATGCTGTTTGGTTTGAACACCATTCCCCGCTCCTGACGGATTGACAAATCCGGCAGATTTGCCAATCCGAACCGTGCGGGATGTCTCTGAAAGATTTATATTTGTTTTAATAATAAAGTAACTGTTGAAATTTTGAAATTTTTATAATATAGAGGGGTTTCAATCGGTATTGAATGAATCGGATACAACTTTCTGACATAATTGTGTTTCATAAGATGGGCATAAAAAATTGATACCAATAATGTCAAAGGGTTATATTTGTGTATGTTCAATTCGGTTTTAAAATATATAGGGAAGAAAGAGGAAGGAAGAGGTAAGGAAGAGGAAGGAAGGGAAGAAAAAAATTTTATTAACAAAGGTGAAAAAATTAGGAGGTAAGGGTATGAAGAACTATTTGAAGGCAGTATTTCTTGTGATGATCAGCACACTGCTGTTCAGTTGTGCTGCCCATCAGAAAGGGCAGGACATGTTCAGGCCCCAGGCACTCAATGTGGGTCAGTATGATCAGAAAGTGGATAATTTTCTGGTCATCCTTGATGCATCGGGATCCAAAAACAATACGGTTCAGGGGCAGAAAAAACTGGAATATGCCAAAGATATCGTGAGCCGGATGAATCAGACGATCCCCAATGAGCTGAGTCTTAACAGCGCGTTGAGAAGGTTTGGCAAGGGCATTAAGGAATCACAGCCCATTGAAATGAAAACGGAGATCGTTTATTCGCCCGGACAATATTCCAAGCCAAAATTTGACGATGCCCTGAAAACCATCAATAAGGCGGCTGGCCTGACCTTTATGGAGGCCGCCATTGATGCAGGCAGTGATGATCTGAAATCGTTCAGCGGAAAAAGTGCGGTCATTATCGTCAGCGACGGGAAAGTGCATACAAACGATCCGGTACAGGCTGCCAAAAGAATGAAGAGCCAATACGGTGAAAGGGTCTGTATTTATACGATATGGATTCCCAGCGGCACTGCCGATATCAATCAGGTTGCCAAAGACAAAAAGCTGATGCAAAAGATCGCCGAGGCCGGCAGTTGCGGATTTTCGGCACTGTCAAATGACATCGCTTCCAGCCAGGGCATGGCGGATTTTGTGGAAAAGGTCTTCTTAACTGCAAAAGCTGCTCCGCCGACACCGAAAGGATCCTGCTCGGATTCAGATCAGGACGGTGTCTGTGACAAAGATGATGACTGTCCGAATACACCGCGAGGCGTCACTGTGGATTCAAGGGGTTGCCCGATAATGAAGCCGGATAAAATAATTCCGGATGTAAGGTGTCCTGACACAGACAAAGACGGTGTATGTAATGAAAATGATGACTGTCCGAATACACCGAGAGGCGCAGGCGTCAACGGAAGGGGATGCTGGATTATTGAAAATCTCCTTTTTGACTACAACAAGTCGTTCATCAGGACAAAATACTATCCTGATCTGGATGAAGTGGTAAGAATCCTGAAGCAGAATCCTTATCTGAACATAGAAATCCAGGGTCATACCTGTAACATCGGTTCTCAGAACTACAACCTGCCGCTTTCCCAGAAACGGGCCAAGTCGGTGAGGGCCTATCTGATGAAACAGGGGATTCCCGAAGAAAGGCTGAAGTGGAAGGGATATGGTCTGAAACGACCGGCAGCTTCCAATTCCACTGAGGAAGGTCGTGAGCTGAACAGAAGAGTCGAGCTGCATCCGATTCGTTAGTGAATCAGTTCAATGATATAAAGGGCTTCCGAAGTTTCTGAAACTTAGGAAGCCCGGGCCTGTTCCCAAATGCATCAAGCTAAGGATTGCCGGACGGGGTTTGCAACCCCGTCCGGGCCTGTAGAACAATTTTGCAAATTGTTCTGAATGATTTGCAAAATTGTTTTACAATAAAACGTAAACTGGCAAATATTAAGGATGCCCTCTGCCGTCAAAAAAATGGCTGAAGGTTGACAATGCGTATGTGAATTACTATCATTCGTTTTTATTGTTAAGGAACAGCTTCCCTGTTCCTGCCGGATTGCCAAATTCGGCAGGCTCAGATTTGGCAGGGATGTTATTTGGTCACAAGTTCTCGCAACATGCTGAAATTGCTGACACTGATATGTTTACAACAACATATGCTACTCAGTAATTTCAACAGGTTGCGGATTAACTTTCAACTTTTTACTTTGAACAAGGAAAGGAAGATTACAATGGCAGAAGGTGTTATGGACATTGATGACAGCAGCTTTGAGGCAGAAGTGTTGCAGTCGGAAAAACCGGTACTGGTTGATTTCTGGGCACCGTGGTGCGGCCCATGCAAAGCAATAGGACCAGCGATTGAAGAGCTTGCAGGTACTTTTGGCAACAAAATCAAATTTACAAAATGCAATGTTGATGATAATCCTCTCAGCCCGGGTAAATACGGGGTCAGAGCAATCCCCACCCTTATTTTCTTCAAAGAGGGAAAGGATGTTGAGCAGATAACGGGGATGGTTGCAAAATCAAAGCTTGAGGATGCAATAAACAAAATACTGTAAAACCGGGTTTTATTTAAGAGAACAAATAATGAAAAATGTTGATTACGATATTGTCATCATCGGCGGAGGCCCTGCGGGGCTTACAGCCGGACTTTATGCGGCAAGAGCCAGGTTGAATGTCATTCTGGTTGAAAAGCTTGCACCTGGCGGGCAGGTGCTTGTAACAGACCGAGTCGAAAATTATCCCGGTTTTCCTGATGGAATCAGCGGCTTTGAACTGGTTCAGAAGATGACTGAACAGGCAAAACAGTTTGATCTTGTTATTGAAAACAATGAAGTTCTTTCTATGGATCTGTCCGATCAGGTGAAAACAGTCCGACTGAGCGATAAAACCATCACCGCCCACGCCATTGTTATTGCCACGGGCGCTTCTCCCAGGAAGCTGGGAATTCCCGGGGAGGATGTTTTTTTCGGCAAAGGCGTGTCTTCATGTGCGACCTGTGACGGACCTTTTTACAGAGACCGTGTGGTTGCGGCAGTGGGCGGTGGGGATACCGCAGTGCAGGAGAGTATATTCCTTACCAAATTTGCAAAAAAAGTGTATCTGATCCATCGGAGGGATGAACTCAGGGCAACCGGAATACTCCGGGAGCGGGCATTGGCAAACGATAAGATAGAGTTTTTGTGGGATTCTGTATTAACCGGTATCCAGGGGCTGACCAATGTTGAAAAAATTACCGTAAAAAATGTAAAGAGCGGGGATACAAAATCCCTTGCCGCGGACGGATGTTTTATATGGATAGGGATCCGTCCCAATGCTGATTTTCTGGGGGATCTCGTCAGACGGGATGAATTCGGTTTTGTTGTTGTAAATTCAAATATGGAAACTTCTGTGCCAGGAGTATTTGCGGCAGGCGATGTACGAGTGACCCCCCTGCGGCAGATTGTAACTGCTGTCGGTGATGCTGGAATTGCCGCATTTTCAGCAGAACACTATATTGAAAGCCTTTAGAAAACAAAATTTTGCGTGGAGGAAAAATGAAACAGACAATATTGGGAATATGCTTGATTTCATTACTTGTATGTTCGGGTTGTGCATGGTTTCAGACCAAAGGGGAAAAGTCAGCGAATGAACTTATAAGCGACGGAATGACCGCCTTTGAAAAGGGAAAGTACAGAAAGGCCATAGAATCCTTTGAAAAGCTGAAGGACTGGTACCCTTTCAGCAAATTTGCAATCCTTGCCGAACTGAAGAAGGCAGATGCCCACTACCATCTGGAAGAGTATGAAGAAGCTGTTTTTGCTTATGAAGAATTTGAAAGCCTTCATCCACGCAATGAAGCAATACCTTATGTGATTTACCAGATCGGCCTCTGCCATTTTGAGCAGACTGATACCATTGACAGGGACCAGACAGCAGCGCAGAGAGCATTGGACATATTCAGTCGGCTGGTCAAAAAGTTTCCCGGAGACAGTTATGCAGCCAAGGCCCGGGAGCGAATCGGACAATGCAAGAAAAATCTTGCCGAACATGAATTTTATGTGGGTCTTTTTTATTACAAAAGCAAACATTACAAGGCAGCATTAGGCCGTTTCCAGATGATTCTTTCCAGTTATCCTGATATGCCTGTGCATAAGGATGCCGTGCGATATGCCGGCCTGTGCGAAGATGTGTTACAACAGGGCAATAATTGATACTTTACTGCAGAACAATTTTGCAAATTGTTTTGAACGACCTGCAAAGCCGTTCCGCAAGTCGGAAATCTTCGTCGCTCATTTTTTTGCCCTGTACAAAGCAACGATTTACGAATCGCCCTGTCCTTAATATATAGCTTTTACTCGACTATCAAGTTTTTTTATGTTGACTGAATTTATTGGATATTTTCACACTTGGGATTTTCGATGCCTGTCAGTAAATTCAATAACTTATATTTAAAGCCGATGTTCTGATTTTTTAAATCGGCAAAAATAAGATTCTTATCAAGATTTTAAGTCATTGAAAATACAAATTTATTTAGTCAAGTCTTAAAAATTTGATAGTCGAGTTTTAACAAAAGGATTGTCCGGAGCGACAGACAGCTCTGTAAAGGATAAGCCGGGCAAGCATCAAACATCAAATAATGATGAGGAAAAAATTATTATGTCCAGAATGTGTGAGATATGTGGGAAAAAACCAATGACGGGCAATCATGTCAGCCACGCCCATAATGTGAACAAACGCCGTTTTAATCCGAATCTTCAGCGGGTCCGGGCGATAAACAAGGGAAGGGCCAAAAAGATGATGGTCTGCACCAATTGTATAAAATCAGGTCGTGTTATCAAAGCACCGCAAGGTTCCCGCAATAAAAAACAAATATCATCACCTTAATCCGTGACCGAACAAGTTCCCATTCCCCGCTCCTGCCGGCTTCGGCAAGCTCAGTCGAGCCGTCGAACGATTGGCAAATCCGGCAGGCAGTTCGGATTTGTCAATCCGAACCAGGCGCGGCGAGGCCACAGTTCCTTAACGATGAATCCGCTTAACTTCCATAATCTGCTTGATCTTTCTGATGGACGACATCACCCGTCTTAAATGGTCAGTGTCTTTGACAGCCAGAGTAAAAAAACTGTCAACCACCTTATTTTCCCGGGTTTGGGAATTGACATTCAGTATATTTGCCCCGTTTTTGCTGATGTTGACTGCAAGGTCGGCCAGCAACCCAACCCTGTCATGGGAAAGGACTCGGATTTTCACCGGATATGACTCTGTGACATCCGCATCCCACTCAACTTCAATCTGCCTTTCGGAATTCATTTTCAAAGCATTGATACAGTTTGTCTTATGTACGGTAACGCCGTATCCCCGGGTGATGTAGCCTGTTATCGTATCTCCGGGAACCGGTTGGCAACACTTGCCGAACCGGATCAGGATATCATCAACCCCCTTTACACTCACACCGTCACTGGGCTTTTTCCTTTTGACATGCCCAACCAGCTTGTTAAGGATTGAATCGGACTTCTCTTCCAGCGTTTCATCCTCGCTTTTCGGGGTGACTTTCCTTATGATCTGCAAGGGCGTAATCTTACCGTATCCGACATTTGCAATAAGATCGTCCACGGTTTTGAGCCCGAAATGTTCCAGCACCCCTTCTGTTTCTTCTGACTTAATCAGCGCATTATAATTCAGGCGGTGCTTGCGAAACGCCTTTTCACACATTTCCCGGCCCAAACTGATGCTCCGCTCTTTGTCCTGAGTTTTAATCCACTGCTTTATCCTGTTTCGGGCCTTTACTGTCTTGACAAAACTCAGCCAGTCTCTGCTGGGGTGATGTCCGTTTGAAGTGATAACTACGACAACATCTCCGGTTTCCAACGCATGCCTGAGAGGAACAATACGGCCGTTCACCTTGGCGCTTGTACACTGGTTCCCCACTTCTGAATGAATCAGATAGGCAAAGTCCACAGGCGTTCCCCCTTTTGGCAGACATTTTATTTCTCCCTGAGGCGTAAATACATAAACTTCATCGGGAAAAAGGTCAATGCGGACATTTTCCAGAAATTCATTGGGGTCATTGGTGTTTTCCTGATTTTCGATCAGATTTTGAATCCAGGCAAATTTTTCCCTCACATTCTCATCAACAGGCTTGCCTTCTTTGTATCCCCAGTGCGCGGCAATTCCGGATTTTGCAACATTGTCCATTTCACGGGTCCGGATTTGTATTTCTATGCGCTCCCCGGAAGGGCCAACGACAGTTGTATGGAGGGACTGATACATATTCGGCTTGGGCCGTCCGATATAATCTTTGAATTTGATATCAATGGGTTTCCACAGGGCATGCAAAAATCCCATGGATTCATAGCACTGGGGTTTTGTGTCAAGGATAATTCTGAACGCAATGATATCATAGACATCCTCAAAAGCGAGGTCCTGACTGGTCATTTTCTGATAAATGCTGTAAAAATGCTTGTATCTCCCCAGAACCTCGGATTTCAGACCTGCCCTCTTCATCTCTTTCCGGATCAGGCTGTTTACCATTTCAATATATCCTTCGCGTTCTTCCTTATCCTTGCTGACCAGACCTTTTATTCGCTCATATTCTCCGGGGTTCAGATACATGAAGGACATATCTTCAAGCTCCCGTTTCATCCAGTAGATACCGAGACGGGAGGCAAGGGGAGCATAAATATCAAGGGTTTCCTGAGCAATTGTTATCTTTTTTTCCTCTTTTCTGTGATATTTCAGTGTCCTCATGTTATGAAGACGGTCAGCCAGTTTGATGAGTATCACCCGGATATCATCTGCCATGGCAAGGAGCATCTTTCTGAGACTCTCTGCCTGGCGTGCCTGTGAGGTGTGAAAGGGGATCTTGCTCAGCTTGGTGACCCCGGACACGATATGGCAGACTTCCTGACCGAACATTTCCTTTATTTCCCCGCCGGTCGCGTGGGTGTCTTCAATCACATCGTGCAAAAGGGCCGAGGCAATGCTCACCGTATCCAGCCGCATATCTGCCAGGATACCGGCAACTTCAAGGGGATGAGACAGATAGGGTTCTCCGGACAGCCGCATCTGCCCCTCATGAACCCTGGCCGAATAAATATACGCGCGGTCAACAATGTCAATATCCCCATTCGGATTGTGTTCGCCAATTTTGTCAAGTATGTCAGTGATACGAATCATTTGTCAGTCAGTTATACTTGTAGGGTGGGTGCAGCGAAGCGGAACCCACCAGAAAACATCAAACATCCAACATCAAATATCCAACATCAAACATCAAACATCCAACATCAAACATCCAACATCAAACATCCAGCATCCAGCATCCAGCATCCAGCATCCAGCATCCAGCATCCAGCATCCAGCATCCAGCATCCAGCATCCAACATCAAACATCAAACATCAAACTTAATACGCTTTTGCAAATACGACCTGCCCACTGCCGGATTTGCCGCAACAGACACATTCTCCTTTTTCGGCTTCGCTTTCAAGGGGGATGCAGCGGATGGTGACGCTGAGGTCTTCCTTAATTTTTGATTCACACACATCTGAGCCGCACCAGTGAGACAGGGAAAATCCGCCATGAATTCCAGGCTTTTCCTGACTTTCCGGGGTAAAGAATTCATAAAATCCTTTATTGTCATCAATAATTATTGTATTCTTTTCCCTGAATGTCAAGGCTCGTTTAAAAAGAGTGTCCTGTATCTCATCAAGGATCGTTGTTATTTCCTCAATAAACTGATTCCTTTTCATGGATGTTTTATCAGTGTGGCCTTTGTCCCGTCGTCCCACATACACGGAATTATCTGCAATATCCCTGGGCCCGATTTCAACGCGCACGGGTATTCCTTTTTTGATCCAGTCCCATGCCCTGCCGCCGATGTCCCGATCATCAATTTCCACATTAATCCTGCGATGATGGTAAAATTTTCCCCTCAGTTCTTTTGCCAAAGCGTCGGTAAATTCCATCACTTTGGCTCTGTCTTCGGGTTTCTTCATAATCGGCATCAGCACCACATGCGCGGACGCGACTCTGGGAGGAAGAATGATTCCGTCATCGTCGCCGTGTGTCATGATGATTCCGCCGATGAGACGGGTGGAGGCGCCCCATGAGGTTGTCCAGGCATATTCCTCTGTTTCCCTGGCTGAATGGAATTTGATTTCAGAGGCTTTGGCAAAATTCTGTCCCAGGAAATGGGACGTGCCGGCCTGGAGGGCCTTTTTGTCCTGCATCATGGCTTCAATGCAAAGAGTGTCAACGGCCCCGGGAAATCTTTCCGACGCGCTTTTTCTGCCTTTGACAACCGGCATGGCCAGGTATTCCTCGGCAAGTTTTTCATAAACATCAAGCATCAGCCAGGTGCGCTCAATGGCTTCCTTGTCTGTGGCATGGGCGGTATGGCCTTCCTGCCACAGGAATTCACTGGTCCTTAAAAAAATCCGGGTCCGCATTTCCCATCGGACCACATTGGCCCACTGGTTGATCAGCAGGGGAAGATCCCTGTAGCTGCTGACCCACTTGGAAAAAGAATCTCCGATAATCGTTTCAGATGTGGGCCGGACCACCAGAGGCTCGGTGAGCGATCCTGCGGGAACAAGTCTGCCCTCGGGACCTTTTTCAAGCCTGTGGTGGGTGACAACCGCGCATTCTTTTGCAAAGCCCTCGACGTGCTCTGCTTCTTTTTCAAGAAAACTCAGGGGGATGAAAAGGGGAAAATATGCGTTTCTGACACCTGTTTCCTTGAACATGTCATCCAGTTCCCGCACGATGTTTTCCCAGAGTGCGTAGCCCCAGGGCTTTATCACCATGCAGCCTCTTACTGGCGAGCGCTCGGCAAGGTCTGACGCTCTGACCACCTGCTGATACCATTCTGAATAATCTTCGACCCTTGTGGGGGTGATTGCTGTTTTTGATTTTTTTGCCATGTTCCTCCTTAATTGATTTTAATGTAAA
>Ga0190283_1000880_pt1 | contig 14738 bp, 10 predicted proteins | sample 48691801_MG_FD_161669 | JGI IMG/M metagenome (GOLD analysis project Ga0190283, IMG submission 161669) | Hydrothermal vent microbial mat bacterial communities from Southern Trench, Guaymas Basin, Mexico - 4869-18-0-1_MG | ecosystem: Environmental > Aquatic > Marine > Hydrothermal vents >...
GACCATGTTTCGGGCCAAAGGCGCGGTGCAAGTTGCTTTTTGGCAACCCGGCGGTCATGGCCGTAAGGCTGTAGATCCGTGGCTTTGCGTCCCCGTCTTTCAACGGTTTTGCCCTTTCGCTATGCATATTTTTTCGAAGTCAATTAATGCTTATCAGCATCGAAATCCTTGAAAATATTAAATCATACATCTTGACATTTGTCAATCATTTAATGACAATTTTATGTAATTTTATATAACTTAACAATATATGGAATGAAATCGGTATTGTGACACAATATGTAGGAATAGGCGTTCATAGGTTCCTCGCCCAGCGGGATCTTCGACTTTACTATATACCAAATTTATTTGTAACTCAGGTTCAAAGGGGCAAAGGCACAGAGGCCCAAAGCTTAAGGGCCTGTTTGGTGTAAAATATTTTTACAATCGACAAATATTTTTACAATTGGCCACAACCGGGCTGACATCTCTAATCCGCAGATTTACGCATATTTTCTTGGACTGGAGTCTGTTTACATCGGTCTTGTTTCGTTTGGATTAACATGGCGCGGTCTTTGCAGTTCAACCTGGATAAACAGGCCTATGGCTCGGAAAGGGCCAAAGAGGGATTTTACCGCACACGAAGGGCACGAAAAATGGGTTTTAAATAACCTGGGTTGAGTCCCGCCCACAAGCGGGATTCAAGGCTCCGGGTTATCCGGGTTAAGGTATACGTATAATCAGGAGCTTTTATCATGAACTCAGAACGAGGTTTTAAGCTGCAAGTTATGCGTTTGCATTGTAGCAATGAAAATGGGACAGTCCTTACTGTGGCGCTGATACTCCTGGCAATCCTGGCGCTCGTGGGAGCGACTGCTGTTGTGATAACCACCACAGACCTAAAGATTGGCTCGAACTACAAGGCCGCCGAAAAGGCCCTCTATGCGGCCGAGGCCGGCGCCCATGAGGCGAGGGAGAGGCTGAGATTAAATTGTGATTCTGGGTACATTATTACTGATGCGCATACTGACAAGTATCAGTGGACGACATATATCGGGACCGACCCAAAATCCCAGAAAAAGGGTTATGACAGTACCAATTCAATGCACAACAGGGTTGCGAGCCTCCAGACCGATATTGACTACACTGTGGTAATAACGCATCAGCTCGATCCGAGCGATCCGACAAAAGTCCTGTACTTAGGAGATGCGGACGGGAACGGGGATTTTGAGCGGCACACTGACGATACCAGAAAGGACCCAAACATCTATCTGATTACAAGCTACGGGACCGCGGAAGGGTCTACCAAGACCGTCCAGTTAGAGGTCACGAGAGTTCCGCCGGTAACAGCGAAAGCTGCGCTCTATTCGGGAACGTCTGCGAGAATTCAGGGAGCGTCTACAGATATAATAGGAGAGGACCAGTGCGGGGGCGGTATTGATTTGCCCGGAGTAGCAACGCCCGTGGATGAAGCCTCATCGCCAGTGATTCTCATCGGGGGTCCCACAATCACTGGGGAAGGGGAGACGGACCCCAGCATTTCCTATTCCGAGAGCCCGGCGCTCCATGTCCAGGCGATGGTGGATTCCCTTAAGAAATCCGCGGATTTTTCCTATACGGTCAACAGCGTCACCCAAACAGATTCAACTACACCGGGGCCTGGGGACGGATGGGGAACACCAACCCCAGGAGCGACCCTGGAGGATCCCTCTTCCTGCAGTGAATTTAATATTGTTCATTATGACACTGGCGGCACATACGTCAAGCTGAGCGGTGGCGTCTCAGGTTGTGGTATTCTTCTGGTGGAAGGGGATCTGGAGACACATGGCGGTTTTTCTTGGTACGGACCCGTTATTGTCACCGGATCATTCACATTTACGGGGGGCGGCGATACGAACATTACGGGCGCTGTTATTACCGGAGAGGATACAGACGGTGATATAATCGGGGGTAATACCAACATTGTCTACTGCAGTACGGCCATAAGCGCGTCGCAGAAACACGCCCTCCCTATCCTTAGCTGGAAAGAGGTTTTAGACGAATAAGGAACGGCCCTCAGTCCTTCCACCAGTCCTCGGGCAGCGCCCCGTTATTTGCCTCCTTCACTTCATCGGTAAGTTTGTAGATCTCTTTGGAGAACTTCCTCATATCCTCCCTTGCTTTCTTTTTTGCAGCCTTGTCTTTATTCCGGGTGGCTTCACGAAGTCCCTTGAGAGACTCATTCAATTGGGTCTTCAGGACCTTCATCTTTTTGTAATAGTCATCCAGGGGCTTTTTCTCTTCGATCTTTTTGCCCGGTTTTTGATCGCCCTCCTTTTTCACCTCTGCTTCATTTTTATCCGGGGCCTCTGCAGCCGGAGTTTCATCGGACGCCGGTGCTTCAATGCTGAACTCTTCTATGGAGGTAACGGCAGCTTTGGGCACACCCAACACCCCGTCCTTGAAATGGAACTTTATCTCCCCACCCTCTTCCCAGTAACGTTCTGTTACAAACTGACGCCCGCTATTCAGGTGGATTATATAGTCTGAAAAGGAGAGAAACGGGTATGAAAATATTGCGATCATAACGATAAATGCAGGTATCAGCAGCCTTTTCATAACATCCTCCTCTTTTTATCCTGTTATCCTGTCAAATCGTTTTTTTAATAAGGATTATCGAAAAGGTTCCCAGATCCTCTTGCTTTGAAAGGTCTTGGTACTGTTCCGGTCTATACGAAGTCTAAAGCACCAGTAATTGACAACCTTTTTGCCCAGATTTCGATTATGTTTCAAGATATTTTTTGAAAATGACGATATATCTTATTTTACCATGTGCCACGATTCGGTGCAACCACATCTGGCCAACATTGGTATTTCCGCTTGACGTTTAACGTTAAGGGGTTTATATTCTTTTAGTATGATAAGGTCATTTAAAGACAAAGAAACTGAAAAGGTTTTTAAGAGACATCTGTCGCGGAAGTTACCCAATGATTTGCAGAGAATGGCTCTGAGAAAGCTGCGAATGCTTAATCGTTCCACAAACATAAATGATCTACGAGTTCCGCCTGCAAATCGATTGGAAAAGCTCAAAGGTGATCGAGCTGGGCAATATGCCATACGAATCAATGATCAATGGGGAATCTGTTTTGTCTGGCGGAGCAACGATGCTTTGGACGTGGAAATGGTTGATTATCACGGGGGTAAATCATGAAGCGAAAAAGACTCGATCCCCTGCATCCAGGGGAAATCCTACAGGAAGAATTCCTTAAACCAATGGGCCTGAGCCAAAACAGACTTGCACTTGCCCTTCGCGTCCCAGCGCGACGAATCAACGAGATTGTGTTGGGCAGGCGGCGTGTAACTGCAGATACCGCATTACGATTAGCGAGATATTTCGGTATGTCTCCACAGTTTTGGCTCGGTCTCCAAATGGACTATGAGCTTGATATGGCTGAGGATAAGGTTGAGTCGCAAATCGAGAAGGAAATTATTCCATTTTCGGCGTAATCGCTGAAAATATTCGTATCTAATACGAGTTTCAATGCCAATCTTCCTCGTTAACCCGGTTGAAGACCGCTGTTTCTTTTCTCAATTCTTCTGCCTCACTATGAGAGAGCCAGCCGGCAAGTTCACGAATAGTCTTTTCACGATTTTTCACCAACCCCAATTTTTCGTCCACGGCCTCAAGGATAAAGGCCGATTTGGTTTTCCCAGTTTTCAGGTCTATTTCCCCTTTGTTTTTGAGCCTCTGGTTACCCCTTAGATTCGGGAAATCGTACTGGGCCAAAAGAGCCTGCTTTAGAAGATGAACATCGAAACATCCAATCACGCCAAGACGTGAAATGAAAAAACGCTGACATGTAATTGTTTATCACAGAGAGCTAACTGTTTCGACCTGTGCGGTTAAATCGGCGCCACAGTTGAGTTAAATTGGACGCAGCTTTGTGCAGATAGCCGCCGCAGCACATTGGATTGGGATGTAAAATGGACACGGAAAATAATCTCGGATTTGTGGGGATGAGCCGAGGTAGAATCGCTCAAACAGTTAATAATACCATTTTTGGTGAAATTAACACTTTGCTTTCCCATGAACCTTGTTGTCAGCACCGCACCTCCTGAATATGGTAACAATTGCTATGCCGTACAAGAGTAAACAGGGTAAATCCGGGCACTGCGTCAAGCTATCCCTAAAACAAAAAAAGCCCCCGAATATCCTTACTCGGAGGCCTTTCGATTCTCTATTGCCAAGCTGGACGCCCTATGAACAGTTAGGAAGGCATGCACCCTTATATGGGAATTTCTGATCATCCTTGTCCTGTTGAACTCCTGAAAACAGGTGGCAAGAGGTCCCCTTTTCGGGAGAGACTGTAACGAAATACCGATTGGCCGCCAAGCTAAAAACAGAAGCAAATATGGTCAGATCTTAATATGCAAAGCTCTTCGGTCAGAGCTTAGGAGCGAAGAGTAACTATTGACATTTAGATCGCATTTTCATATATGTGAAAGGAACAATAAAATCCATCTCAGGCAGAAGAAGATGTTGTTGATAGATGGAATTGAAGGCGTTAGGCTCAAGGCGTTAGGCGCAAGGAACTTAACGAGTATTCCCGCTGAAGACGGGATCTTCGACCAGTATCCGGAATCGAGCATCCAGAACCCAGTATCCAGCATGAAAAATATACGCAACTTCAGCATTATTGCCCATATAGACCATGGGAAATCTACCTTGGCTGATCGGTTGATCCAGGCTACCGGCTTAGTCGAAGAGAGGGATTTTCGTGATCAGATCTTAGACACCATGGACATCGAGAGGGAAAGGGGTATTACTATCAAGAGCCAGGCCATAACACTCCCCTACGTTAACAGAAAGGGCCAGGCATTTGAACTGAACCTGATTGACACGCCGGGCCACGTTGATTTCTCCTACGAGGTTTCCCGTGCCTTAGCCTCATGTGAGGGAGTGCTTCTCTTGGTGGATGCTTCACAGGGAGTAGAGGCACAAACCATGGCAAACCTTTATGCCGCCATGGGGCATGATCTGGAAATCATCCCGGTCATCAATAAGATAGATCTCCCCTCTGCGGATATTGACAGGGTTAAGGAGCAGGTCGAAGTAGACTTAGGTCTTGATTCAGACCTGGCCATCCTCTGCTCTGCCAAAGAAGGCGCCGGAATTGAAGACGTGTTAGAGGCCATTACAAACCAGATTCCTCCTCCGTCAGACGTGGGAGAAGGACCACTCGAGGCCCTCATATTTGACGCCCACTATGATTCTTTCCGTGGAACAATCGTTAGTTGCAGGCTCTTTTCAGGGAGTGTCCGTTCCGGAGATATTATCCGACTCATGTATAATGGGGCTACCTATAAAGTGGAAGAGGTAGGGATTTTCCGCCTCGAAAAAGAACCTAAAAACCGCCTCTCAGCAGGTGAGGTAGGGTATATCATATCGGGGATAAAGACGGTAAGCGACACACGGATAGGAGATACCATAACCCTTGACCACGATCCAGCGCCCGCTCCCCTGCCAGGGTTCAAGGAGGTCAAGCCGGTCGTGTTTGCCTCTGTCTATCCTGTCGCATCTGACGATTACAGGTCTTTAGTAGACGCCCTTGATAAGTACAAGCTGAATGACGCCGCATTGGTCTTTCAGAAGGATTCGTCAGCGGCACTTGGTCTCGGTTTTCGTTGCGGTTTTTTAGGGCTACTCCATTTAGAGATCGTTCAGGAACGGCTTGAAAGGGAATTTGACCAGTCGATCATCATGACTTCTCCTACGGTGCAGTACCGTTTCAGTCTCACCAATGGCGAAGAGGTCACTGTGGACAACCCTGTTTACTATCCTGATCCGGTCACTATTGAGCAGGCCTTTGAACCGTACATCAGGGCCGGCATTCTGATCCCTGAGCGATATATGGGCGCGGTTATGGAACTCTGTCTGGAGCGTCGGGGGGTAAATTCACAGTTCAATTATCCCACCCCCGGACGGATCGAAATCCAGTTCGATCTCCCTTTGGCCGAAGTGGTTTATGATTTCTATGATAATCTCAAGACAGTCACTCAGGGCTATGGCTCATTCGATTATGACTTTCTCGACCATCGCGAGAGCGATTTAGTAAAGTTGGATATTCTCCTGAATGGAGAGAAGGTGGATGCACTTGCCCAGATTGTTCATCGAGAGGGAGCGAGACCGAGGGCGCTTCAGGCCTGCAAGAGGCTCAAGGAAGAGATCCCGAGGCATCTCTTTAAGATTGCCATCCAGGGGGCAATAGGCGGCACGATCATTGCCCGATCAACGATCACCCCATTCAGAAAGGATGTGACTGCCAAATGCTATGGCGGGGATATCACAAGAAAGCGCAAACTCCTTGAAAAACAAAAAAAGGGCAAAAAGCGGATGAAAATGGTCGGATCGGTCTCTATCCCCCAAAGCGCCTTTGTAGCAGTTTTGAAGTCTGACGTAGGGTAAGGGTAAATGCCTAAAATGAACTAAAATGCCTAAAGTGCCTAAAGTGAATCCAGCCTCGCGGAATTAAGGAAACCTCTCATTTAAATTTTTTGGGCAATGGCTTGTTGATTGCGCGGTCAAAGGATAAACCACATACGCTATGAAATATCATAAAACGATTTTGTTAAGCACCGCTTTAAACTTTAGGCATTTTAAACTTTAGGCATTTTAGGCATTTTTATCAAGAGGAACCATGTCTCCCGGTCTTTATGTTCATGTCCCTTTTTGCCGGAGCAAATGCCCTTACTGCGCCTTTTATTCCATCCCCTCCCCTTCCCTAATACCGATCTGGCTTGACAGTCTCAAGAAAGAAGTCAGCTTGTACAGCGGGCAGTTTGAGCCGTTTGACAGTCTTTACGTGGGAGGAGGTACTCCCACCCTTTTGGAAACCGGGATACTGGCAGATCTGATTAAGCACCTCTTTACCCACTTCGATTTTACCCCTGACACCGAGGTTACGGTCGAAGCAAACCCCTGCGATCTGACAGACGAAAAGACCGGAGCGCTGAGAGACTTAGGCATTAACCGGGTCAATGTGGGGGTGCAGTCCTTTGACGATCGTGTGCTCTCGTTCTTAGGGAGAAGACATCGAGTAAAGGAGATCAACGGGGCGCTGAACCACTTGAGACGCCTCGGATTTGAAAATGTGGGTATCGATCTTATATATGGGTTTAAGGAACAGGACTTGAAAGATTGGCGAAACACGCTCTATAACGCTCTTTCATTTCAGCCGGAACACATTTCATGCTATCAATTGACTTTTGAGAAAAAAACGGTTTTTGGAAGGCTCAGGGATAAAGGTCAAATCGAGCCCCTGATGGAATCGGAAGAGGCAGCCTACTTCCTGACAACATCACAACATCTTGAAGATAATGGGTATATTCATTACGAAATCTCCAATTTTGCTAAGAACAAAGCCTGCCGCCCCCGCCACAACCAAAAATACTGGCGGCATATCCCAACTTTAGGTCTCGGTCCGTCAGCCCATTCATTTGATGGAAAGAAGCGCTGGTGGAATGTGCGATCCATAAAAAGGTATTGTGCTGCAGTAGAAAAGGGCCGGCCTCCGGTTGAGGGATGGGAAGATCTGACCGAGGAACAGTTATGGCTTGAGACTTTATCCCTCGGGTTAAGGACCAGCACAGGAATTGATCTCAGAGCTGTCTCGCGTATCCCTCAATCAGACGCGGCCCTATCAAATCTTCAGGCCTCCGGTCTCGTGAAGGTTATTGACGGGAGAATAATCCCGACAAGGGAAGGGTTCCTTGTAGCAGATCAACTCCCGGTCTGTTTCTTTGAGGGAGTATAAGCAAACCAGTTTAGGGCGTTCAGATCCCTTTTACCATGTCCCATCAACGATGGGACTCTACACCCCTCATGATCCACCGTAGCCGATCTTTACCTTGTCCCCTTCTACAATAACCGGTACTTTCCGGGCGCCATTTGACAACCGGAGCATCTCTTCGAGTTTTCCCGCCTCTTCCCTGACATCTACGTAAACAGCGTTGCTGTATGCCGACCTGGCATCCCTTGTGAAGGGTCATCCTGCCTTCCCGTAAATAATCACCTTTTCTTTCATTTCCCCTCCTTCATCAAAGATAGTCAACTAATTTGATTCCCAACTAAATCAGCGCCTTCATTATATCAGGTATTTGTCTATCAGGCAAAGTTTTAAAAATGACACGAAGTTCCTTAACTTTAGGCACTTAACTTAGTTCCGTTATCACCCCCTGCAAGGGTCCGCTCAAAGACCCTTAGATACTCCTTCGCCGAACGACGCCATGAGAAATCCTGATCCATTGCCTCCCGTATCATTTCTTGCCAGAGATCGGGCTGTTTGAAGGTCTTGACAGCACGTTTTACCCCTTCCACCAGATCCTCTGCCTGAAACCGATCAAACTTAAAGCCTGTACCCTGGCCCTTTTTTTTCTCGGGATCAATAACCGTATCTTTTAGACCGCCGGTGGCCCGGACAACAGGGATGGTTCCATATTTAAGACTGTACATCTGTGTCAGGCCGCACGGTTCGTAAAGGGATGGGATAAGAAACATGTCGCTTCCTGCTATGATCTTGTGGGCCAGACCGGGATCAAACCCCAATTTGAGCCCAAAACGATCCGGATAACGGGCCTGAAGGTCGAGAAACAGGTCTTCGTATACATCATCACCCGATCCTAAAACAACGAGGCCCAGACCCATGGCAAACAGCTTCTCTGCTGCTTCTGCCAGCAGGGCGCAACCCTTCTGTTCCACTAAGCGGGTAACCATCCCGGCAACAGGCCTGTCTATCAGCCCTGGGTCAAGCCCCATTACCTCAAGAAGATCTTTCTTGCACAAGGCCTTGCCGGTGAGGTCCTGGGGGGAATAGTTGGCAGTGAGATATTTGTCGGTTTCCGGGTTCCACACCCGGTAATCGACACCATTCAAAATGCCGTGAAGACGCTGTTTGATTGAATGCATCAGACCACCTAACCCAAAGCCGAATTCCGGTGTTTGGATTTCCAGGGCATAGGTTGGGCTGACAGTGACTACTCTCTTTGCGTAAACGATTCCGGCCTTTAACAGGCTCATCCGGCCGTAGAACTCAAGCCCATCCATCCGGTAATACTTATCCGGCAGGCCGATATTCCCAACCCCTTCACGAGGGACCAGACCCAAATAGCCCATGTTATGAATGGCAAAGATCCCTGCCGAACCCAACAAGGCCCCCTGGTCTAAGAGGGCCATTACCAGTCCGGTCTGCCAGTCGTTTGCTAAGATTATGTCCGGGCGCAGAGAGAGTGCCGAGCAGAGAGCGGGGATGCTGCGGGAGAAAAAGATATACCGCTCCAGGTTGTCAAAATATTCTCCCTTGTTAGTCCCGTAGATTCCATTCCTGTCAAAAAACTCATCCCGTCGCACCAGGTATATTGGCACATCGCGATCCAGTTCACCCACAAGGATATCCCCTGTCAGGTTCCTCCGGCCCAACAATATAGGCAGGCCCTCGGCCGCAACTTCCCGTTCCTTGATCCGTTTCAAGGCGGGTCGGTAGGCCGGCAGTGCCACCGAGACCTCGCAGCCCAGTTCAGTCAAGGCTATAGGCAGACTTCCGACAACATCACCTAATCCGCCGGCCGTGGCCAAGGGCGCAGCCTCCGATGCAATAATCAATATTTTCATAAGACTTCTTTCCCCTCGCTAAAGCCTCTTAACCCTGAACCTTTAACCTTTGAACCTCTGCTGTTGCCTGTCTAATTCCTTGACATCATAGGGATGGCTCCCTATCATAGCTCCGACTTTAAATAGATTATTTTCCCATTCAACCATTTAACAAATGCTGAAAGAGGATTCCCATGAAGGTATTTGATAATCTACATTTCTTTCCGTGGAATAGCATGACCGCAAATAATTGCAACACCTTTTTTATTGACGGCGAGAAAAGGATCCTGGTGGATCCCGGCCACTACCATCTCTTCGATCACGTACGGGACGAGCTCTCCGGGCTTTCCCTTTCCCCCGAGGATATCGAGATGGTAATCATCACCCACGCTCATCCCGATCATATGGAAGGTATAAAGGTTTTTCAAGAGACAGATGCACGAATTGCCGTCTCATCTGAGGAAATGGAATTTATAAAAACCGTTGCTCCTCATTACGGAGAAATCCTTGGTATTGGCGAGTTTGAGCCGGGGATCCTGCTTCAAGAGGGAGACTTGAAAATCGGCAACCTGAATTTTGAGGTCATCCACACCCCGGGACACTCACCAGGCTCAGTGTGTCTCTATTGGCCTGACAGAAAAACACTCTTCACAGGCGATGTCGTCTTTGACCAAGGCGTAGGGAGAACCGACCTCCCCGGAGGTGACGGAGGGAAACTCAAGGAGAGCATCAGGAAAATCTCCCGGCTTGATGTGGACTATCTGCTCACAGGTCACGGCGATATTGTGGTGGGCAAGGAGGCCGTAAAACAGAATTTTAAGGCAATTGAGGATTTCTGGTTTGGGTATATTTGAACTATGGTTGATCCGCCATCCATAGATTTTGATTTGCGACAGTTAGAGATTTTTCGCAAGGTGGTTGACCTGAAGAGCTTTTCCAAGGCCGCCAAAGAGGTCTTTCGTGCTCAAGCCTCTGTCAGCGAGAGGATCGCCACACTCGAAAATATGGTTGGGACGAGGCTCTTGAACCGTTTAGGCAGGGAGGTGGTTCCCACTAAAGCGGGTGAACTACTCTACAAACACGCAGTGCTCCTTTTGGAGATGAAGAGAACCGCATCCTTGGAGATGGAGAGTTTTCTTGGGATCAAGCGGGGTGAAATTCATCTGGGCGGGAGCACTATTCCCGGTGAATATATCCTTCCCAATGTGATCGGCCGATTTTGCCGGCAATATCCTTCTCTATCAGTAACGCTGACTGTCGCAGACACAGGCGGAATCGAAACCCGTGTTTTAACCGGCGACCTTGAGTTGGGTGTGGTCGGTTCCAAGGGCTCTGAACGGAGCCTTATTCTTCATGAACTGTGGAAGGATGAACTTGTCTTAGCCGTCCCTGCCAAACACCGATGGGCAGAGAAAAGTGAAATCTCTACGGAAGAGCTTGGTGAAGAGCCTTTTATCTTCAGAGAGCCTGGCTCGGGCACATTCAAGATCCTCGATGATTATCTCCGGTCCGCCGGGGCAAAGGGACTGACTGCCCTCAAACCGGTTGCATGGTTTGGCACATCCACGGCCATCAAGGAGGGGATAAAGGGGGGGCTTGGTGTATCGATCCTTTCTTCGAGGGCCTTAGATACTGAATTGAGAACTGGGATCCTCAAGGCCTTGAAAATAAGGGACCTCCCAATGCCCCGCAGTTTTTACCTGATCAGAGACAGAAGGAGAATTGCGTCTCCCCTCTGCCAGGCCTTGATCGACTTCTTATTTGCTACCCGTGAACAACAGGAGAACAGGAATGATATATGAGCTGATAGATTACCGGGGGGATTGCTGAAAGGCCTACCAGGACGTAGGTCTATGTCTAAGGATACTGCCTCCGGGGGAAACTTTTGAGTTTATCCTCGAGAGCGAAAAGCTTGAAAATATAAGGAAAGTGGTCTTACACAACCAGGGGGAGGTTGTGTCAGAGACGGTTGTGGATAACGATGTTCAACTCAGGGTGAGAAAAATCTCAGGAACAGAAAGGTCAGCACAGAATTGATGAAGCGTCTTAAAATCCTCGGTGGGTTGCACGGATATCGGCTTGACCGGCACATCTCCAGCCTATTAATGGCTATTGCGATCGGTATCCTCAGCGGGTACGGGGCAGTGCTCTTCCGCTTTGCAATCGAGGGAGCCCAATATGCCTTTTATCAAAACGCCGCGGATATCCTGACCTTTGTCAACACCGTACCTGTCTACAGACTAATAGGCATGCCTGCCCTCGGGGGGTTGGTCGTAGGTCTGCTCGTTCGATTTGGGGCAAGGGAGGCCAAGGGGCATGGAGTTCCTGAAGTTATGGAGGCCGTGTCTCTTCGCGGCGGCCGTATTCGCAAGAGGGTTGCCTTTGTAAAGATCATTGCCTCGGCCGTATGTATCGGCTCAGGGGGTTCAGTGGGCCGGGAAGGGCCGATTGTCCAGATCGGTTCGTCCATAGGCTCCAGCATCGCCCAGCTATTCAAGTCCTCCGGGCCTCAGCATAGAACCATGGTCGGATGCGGGGCCGCGGCCGGGATTGCCGCCACATTCAATGCCCCCATTGCAGGTGTGCTCTTTGCCTTAGAGGTGCTCTTAGGGGATTTCGGCTTAGCCGCATTTTCGCCGGTGGTTCTTTCCTCAGTAATGGCCACTACCATCTCCAGACACTACTTCGGTGACTTCCCGGCCTTTGTTATCCCATCCTATGAACTTGCATCCCTTTGGGAATTTGCCATCTATCCCTTTCTGGGACTATTGGCCGGACTACTGGCCATACTGTTCATTGTGGTGTTGTACAAGTCTGAGGACCTCTGGGATGCCATCAAGATCCCCGAGTGGATCAAACCCGCTTTAGGTGGTATTTTGCTTGGCCTGGTCCTGTTGAAATGGCCTCAGGTCTTCGGGGTCGGGTACGGGGCCATAAACGAATCCCTTCTTAACGAGATGTCAGGGTTATTGCTCTTTACCCTGATCTTCGCCAAGATAGGCGCAACTTCGATTACGCTTGGCACAGGCGGCTCTGGCGGTATCTTTGCGCCGTCCCTCTTTATAGGGGCCATGGCCGGCGGGTTCTTTGGATGGGTTGTAAATATCCTGTTTCCGGGTATTACTGCTTCACCCGCTGCCTATGCCCTTGTCGGTATGGGCGCTCTTGTGGCAGGCACAACCCATGCTCCAATTACGGCCATTCTGATTATTTTTGAGATGACAGGGAACTATAAAATCATCCTTCCGATGATGATCACCTGCATCCTGAGCACACTGGTGGCCATATCATTGAAAAAGGGCTCCATCTATACCATCAAGCTGTTGAGAAGGGGCGTGGATATTTCCGGAGGGTTGGAACAGAATATCCTGAGGGGTTTGAAAGTCAGACAGGTCATGAAAGAGGATTTTGCTACCGTGCCGGAGGGGATGGCCCTGATAAACCTTGTCAACACCTTTAAGGTTAAGGATATCGCCTATCTACATGTGGTCAATGACAACCTCGAATTGACCGGCATCATCTCCTTTCGGGACATCCGGCCCCTCTTAGGAGAAGAAGAAGCACACTATCTTATTATTGCCAAAGACGTGGCTACGACAGACCTGGCCACTATCAGCCCTGAAGATAATATCCAGCGCGCCTTGCAAATCATGAGCGAACAGGGCATATCCCAACTTCCGGTGGTTGCAGGAGACAATGGGAAAAAGATGATTGCAACCGTGAGAGAAAAGGATGTGATTACTGCTTACGATAACGCGGTCATCCGCCACGAAATCGAGACGGGCTGAGCTGCTACTTCACCCTGCTCCCCGGTGCAGTGCTGGCATCCGGGACCAGAAGATGGAGGCCGGCCTCGTCGCTGGCAGCCAACAGCATGCCGTGCGACTCAACACCCATTAACTTAACCGGGGCAAGGTTGGCCACTAACAATATCTCTGTTCCGATAAGGTCCTCTTCGGCATAGTGGCCCTTCAGTCCTGCCACAACAGTCCGCTCCTCACCTATATCTATTTTCAATTTGATAAGTTTCTTGGAACCAGGAATGGCCTCGGCCTCCCTTATTCTCCCAATCCGGAGGTCTATTTTTTGAAAATCCTCAAATGAAATCAGGGGGAGGCCGGGGGCCTTTTTCTTCTTAGGAGCCGACGGCTTTGATTGCTGCTCCTTCTTCTCTTTCTCAATGCGTGGAAACAGGGCGGGCGCCTTGGTAATGGTCCGCACAGGTCTTCCCATGCCCCATCTCTTGATTTCTTCTAAGGTAAAATCCGTCCCTTTCTTCGAAAGACCTAATTGCTCCTGGATCTTTTCCGCGGACCCGGGTATGAAGGGCCAGAGGAGCGCGGCGATAATCCTCAGGGTCTCAAAGATATGACATATTACAGTTGCAAGCCGTTCCCGGTCAGACTTTGCCAGCACCCAGGGAGCCATGTAGTCGATGTATCTGTTTACCTTGCCAATAACCTCCCATATTGCCATCAGGGCCTTATGCAAGGCCAGGTCCTCAATCAACCCCGCATATATGTCAATTAGTTCAAGGGCGCTTCTCTTCAGCTCTTCATCCGCCTCCCGGGAAGGGCCTGGTTCAGGCAGGTCTCCTTCAAAATATTTTTGCGCCATGGTGAGGCTCCGGCTCACCAGATTCCCGAGATCATTGGCAAGGTCGGCATTGAGCCGTGCCACGAGTGCCTCTTCACTAAAGGAGGAATCGAGCCCGAAGACCATGTCCCTCAAGAGGAAATACCTGAATGCGTCAAGGCCGTAAACATCTACCAACTCAAGGGGACTGACAACATTCCCAAGACTCTTGGACATCTTTCCCTGACTCAGGTTCCAATATCCATGGACGTTGAGATGCTGATAAGGTTCGATGCCGGCCGATTTGAGCATGCAGGGCCAGTAGATGCCATGGGGCTTTAAAATATCTTTGGCAATAACATGCTGGGCAGAGGGCCAAAACTTCCTGAATTGATCGCCTTCCGGATATCCTAAGGCCGACACATAGTTGATGAGCGCGTCAAACCAGACATAGGTAACGAAATCGTCATCAAATGGAAGGGTAATCCCCCATTTAAGTCTGGACTTGGGCCGGGATATGCAAAGGTCTTCTAAGGGCTCGGATAAGAATGAGAGGACT
>Ga0190283_1000881_pt1 | contig 14725 bp, 14 predicted proteins | sample 48691801_MG_FD_161669 | JGI IMG/M metagenome (GOLD analysis project Ga0190283, IMG submission 161669) | Hydrothermal vent microbial mat bacterial communities from Southern Trench, Guaymas Basin, Mexico - 4869-18-0-1_MG | ecosystem: Environmental > Aquatic > Marine > Hydrothermal vents >...
GGCCTTTGTCTCCGTGCGGAAGAAAATAGAGGAACTGCGGCAGTCGGAACAGGGAGAAGGCATTTCACAGCCCCATACAGATCCGCAGGGAGAACGCCATGCCAGTTCCTCCCCGGCAATCCCCCGGCCCCGGAACAGGGAAACCCTGGCCATGATTGAGCAGACCCGTGAGAAGTATCAGAATCTCTTAAAGCAGATCCGTGAACTTGACCCTGAATTCGCCGCATCCGAGCAGGTGCAGCCCATCTCCGCATCTGAAATACAGCAGCAGATTCCAGCAGGAACCGTGTTCGCAGAATGTTTCACCGGATATGACGGCACATACATCTTCCTGTTAGACGGCAAAAATGACATCAGCGAAAGCTGTCTTGTGCTGAAAGACCTCACCGCCAAAGAACTGAACCGCATGGTTGAGGAACACTGGCTCTCCCCATATCGTCAGAGAGGAAAATCCCGTGAAAACTGGCATCAGGCCATTGAAAACATATCGAGCCTGCTTGCCGAAAAATTCTGGTACGCAGAAGACCAAAACGGCAGGTCCCTCGATGACATGGTGCTTGAACAGAACCCGGAACGCATCGTGTTTCTCCCCCACAGCGGCCTGCACCTTCTTCCGTTGCATCTGATGCCGGTGAGGGACGAGAGGCAAGGGGCGAGGGGTGTGCGGCTGATGGACAGGTATGAGATTGCTTATGCGCCGTCAGCATCACTGCTGCGGATCATTCTCAGACGTGAGCGGAAAAGCCCGGAGCATCTTTTTGCCGCGGCCAACCCGGACCGCAGTCTCGTGTTCACAGACATCGAAGTGGAAAACATCGCAGGCCGCTTCCCCAATTCCCAAGTCTTGTGGCATGAGGAGACCGGCAGGGCCGCTGTCCTGAAACACGCGGGAAAAGGAGACACAGTGCATTTCAGCTGCCACGGGCAGTTTGATTTTAAAAACCCCCTGAACTCGGAACTGTCTCTGACAGACAGCCCCCTGACCCTGAAAGACATCTTTGCCGAGCTGAGACTCCCCCGGACAGAAATCGCAGTGCTTTCCGCATGTGAGACCGGCATGGTGGAACTGGAGGCAGGGGATGAATATGTCGGGCTTCCCTCCGGATTTTTGTTTGCGGGCGCGTGTTCGGTGGTTTCCGCGCTCTGGTCGGTGGATGACTTCTCAACCCACCTGCTCATGCAGACATTCTATGACAACATGCGATCCCGAAACATGGGCAAGGCCGCCGCACTCCGGGCAGCACAGCATCAGATGCGGGACATGCAGGCCAGGGAAATCCGCCCCCATCTTGAAAGACACATTGAAAACGCAGAAAGACAGGGACACTCCGCCTCGCTCCGAATCCAGGGAATGCACATCACATACAATGCCCTGTCCGATAACGAGCGGCCCTTTGCACATCCTTATTACTGGGGGGCATTTGTCTGTTCGGGGAATTGGGAATAAGAAAGGGTTATAAGGGTTAAGAGTTAAGGCCCGTAGGGTGGGTGGAGGATTTCGATTTTTTACGCAGTAAAAAACGAAATCCGCAACCCACCTTGACAAACGCACAAACAAAATCATTACATATAATTGGATTTACAAAGGAGGACAAAAAAAATGACACTCGAAAAACATGAAATCAAATCTTTTCTTTTAACTGTTTACCGACACCGTAAGGAAATCAGGGAAAAACTGCAGGAGGAATCCCTGCGAAAGCAGCTGACCGGATACTTCAGCGAGGCTGTCGCATCAGTGGAGGTCAGCGGGGAGTTTCTTGAATTCTGCCACACCCGGTTTCCCAGACTTATGGAACTGGAACGGATATTCCAGAATGACAAGGACGAGTTCACAGCCATAGATGTCGAACTGTTTGAAAACGAAATGGAGGAAGTTCCTGAGCATCCCACAGAAACGGACGAGGAGAAATAAAAAATGGCCCCTGCCCGTTTCTTTGCATATATTTTCTTCCTAGCATCCAAACGCAACCGTTGCACAGAGGAGGAAAAAGATATTCAGGTATCCTCGTTTTTTGAGCAGTGGATGAACACGCACCAACTGAAAGAGGAGTCTGTTTTTGATTTGGGCCATCCGGACCTGACATTGGCCCGCATCGCGGAAAAAGAGGGGCATTCTGTTGCCGTTCTCCACTTTGATGACATTGATATCCTTGAAATTGAGCGCAGACAGATATTGCCTGATGAAGACCCTTTTGCATTCTGGGAAAAATGCGGGAATGACCTGGAAGCCTGCCGCGTGGGCGGCTGTTATTTTGGCACTGCCCATGCCCTCTCCTTTCCCTCGGATGAGATTTTCAAAGAAAGCATTCGGGAAATGGCCCATGCGGAAATTCCCGGAACCGGGTTTCTGTATCGCATGGGAGCGCACAGCTTCCTGATGATCTCCCAGAAGCCTGCGGAATTTCTGGGCCGGGACTTTCCGGCAATTGCGTCCATTGTTCAAAAGCTTGCCTTTCAGGAGGACGTTTCAAAGGAGGTGAAAAGAAAAAGCAAGGGATACAGAAGAGAAATTGAAAGACTGATATCCCCGGAAAGACTCAAGGACATTGAAACCAATTTCAATGCTGTAAAGAAAGATCAGACCTATCTTCAGGACAACCTGATTTCCCTTTCCAAAGTCCGGGAGAATTTTGACATCAACATCCTCAGCCTCAGAAACTATCTCAAAACCCTTGATATCCGCACAGACACGCTGTTTGCCCCTGTCATCAGAAAAGCTGGGAAGGCGCGTCAGCAACTGAATTTTGACATGAATCACGCACGTCTCAATCTGGACAGGGTGAACGGCCAGTTAAAACTGCTGGAACTGGGAATTGAGAAGCAGCGAATCAACGAACAGAGCCGCATCAATCAACTGCTCACCGTGATCGGCGTCACCTTCAGCATGGGGCAGGTCGCTGCAAATGAGGATTGGGATGTGAAACTCCTCCTGATGTGCGTCGCCATGCTGGTTATTTCCCTGATTGTGTGGTTTATGAAGAAAGGGAAATAGATATGTGACATCCCGGAAAATTTTTGGCCGGGTACTTAACTGCAGGGATTTCCCTATAAGAAAAGGAGGAAGAAAAAATGATGGGAACTTATAATTTTGAAACAGTCATCCGAGAAGACGGAATCATTGTGCTGCCTGATAATATGAAAAATCTGAAGAAACGCAGAGTAAAATTCGTATTGGTGGATTTGGAAGAATCATATTCGGACGCGGCGGATATTTTATCCGACATTACAGAGCAATATAACAGGATCAAAGAGAAAGATTTGGATATCACGGAAATTTATAAAAACAGGAGAAAGACTGATGTCAGAGAAAGGCTGTATCAGTGCTTCAGCGTACTTGAAGCTCTCCCAGCCGGGGGATTTATCTGAAGCCAGCTCATATCACCCCGGAATCAATTCCGAGGCTGAAGCCGGCTTGCAGTGTGCTTCAGCACAGGAATAAGGAATCAGCCAATGAAACCATTCTCAAAATGGACCATCGAAGAAGTGGAAGATACGTTTCAGATCATCCCGACAGAGGAAAACGCCCTTCTGAAAGAGTGGATGATGATCAGTCCGGCTCTTTCCCAGGAAGAGGAAAGCTTGCTGGGGAGGCTGTGCAAAAAATTGCAGAGCCGTTCCTGGGATTGGAACGAGGAGGAGCTGAAAGTCGGTTTTATCGGGCCGCTGCTGCATATCGTTGATTTTGACCAGAAAAATTACCGCTCTTTTCTGGAAAGAGATATTTCAGTCACCTGCGAGGAGGGGAAGCTGTCAGGGACCGTTGATTTTGTCGTGGCCCGAGGGAGGCGTTCCCCGAAACACCCCCTGTTTTTCATCAACGAGTATAAAAAAGAACATGACTCGTCAGGTGATCCCCTGGGACAGCTGATGATCGCCATGGTCGCGGCACAGAAACTGAACAATGACGGCAACCCGCTCTACGGGGCTTATGTGATGGGGCGATACTGGCATTTTGTCGTGCTGGACGGTTCTGAATATGCTGTCAGCCTGGGCCATAATGCGGCCAAGAATGACGAACTTGGGGAAATTTTCACCATCCTGAAGGAGACAAAACAGATTATTGAAAATTTGCTGGATCAGGCTGAGAAATAAATCTGATTTATCCCTCGGCTTTTCTCTGGCATTAAAATTCAGCTCTCTACGGACAAATGCTCATATTTTGTTTTGATCTGATCCATGATAATTAAAGCAATTTTCAAAGCATCACGCCCCATCTGCCCTGTAACCTCCGAAGTTTCCCGTCTGCTGACCGCTCTTACAAAAGACTTCAGCTCATCTTCCAGTGCGTCGCCCTCTGTGAAACATGTATGACTGATCTCCATGCCGGGTATCAGATTCGCCAAATCCAGGTTCGGAATTTGGAATTCGGAATATTCCCCGGTTTCGCTGTCTTTAGCATTCTGGCGGACAACGGTGATCTCCCGACTTGCAAAATCCACAGACACATAAGCGTCTTTCTGAAACAGCCTGATTTTCCTTTCGTTTTTCATCGAAATTCTGCTTGCAGTGACATTGGCGATGCATCCGTTTGCAAATTCAAGCCGTGCATTTGCAATATCAACGTGCTTGGAAATAATCGGAGCACCTGAGGCGTGAATATGCTTCACCTCTGATTTGACAAAGTTCATGATAATATCAATATCATGGATCATCAGATCAAGGACCACGCTGACATCTGTGCCCCGCCCCTTGTGGATGCTCAGGCGGTGCGATTCGATGAACATCGGCGTTTTTACAATATCCCGGAGGGCAACCACCGCGGGATTGAATCGCTCAAGATGTCCCACCTGCATGATACGCCCCCCTGATTCGGCAATCTTAATCAGTTCATTCGCCTCCTCAACAGTTGTGGTCATTGGTTTCTCTATGAGAACATCCATGCCATTTTCCAAAAAATCTTTGCTGACAGAAAAATGTTCAGGTGTCGGCACAACAATGCTGACAGCATCTGCTTTTCCGATAAGCTCCTGATACGACTGATATGCCTTCACGCCAAATTTTCCAGCGACCTCTTCAGCCTGTGAGGCATTGATATCAACGACCCCCACAAGTTCCACACCATCCATCCGTGCATACTTTTCCGCATGAAATTTTCCCAGATAGCCCACGCCGATAACGCCGACGCGAAGACGGGGGACTTTTGGGTCACGAGTTTTAAGTCTTAAGTTTTCAGTTTTAAGTTCCGAGTTTCCAGTTTCGAGCTTCGAGCTTCGAGTTTCGAGTTTCGAGTTTCGAGTTTCGAGTTTTGACTCTCCGTTGCGGGCCACGATGGATATGCCGGATTTGTTCGCGAAAGCGATCATTTCTTCCCGGTCAAATACGACAGTTCTGCCTGCTTCAATAACAAGCACCTTTGCGCCTGCCTCATGCATGATCCGGATGGTTTCCAGTCCCACAGCAGGAATATCAAAGCGCACATCCTGATTCGGCTTGCAGGCTTTGACGACCACTGCACCTTTGCCGAGTTTCCCGCCCCTTTTTATGGTGGGGTCTGTTCCGTCTATTGCTTCCACCGCGAGAACCGACCCGCCGCCGATCACCACGCATTGCCCAATGTCGAGACGTCCGATCTCTTTGACCAGATTCCAGCCCAGATCAATGTCAGACCTTTCGGAGCGGCGGGGTTTCCGTTTTGTCCAGCATCCTTTTGTCGCCAGAAGTTCAGGGAGCAGAAATGTTGATTCCTGTATTATGATGCCCTCTTTCTCAAGCACTCTGGCAAAGGCCCGTAATATCCCGTCATCATGGGTATGTATCATGCTGGCAAGGAGGGAGATGGCCTTCATGTCCGGCCTGACATCTGAAAACATCCGGGTCTTTTTTATGGCCCCCATCATCACCGCCTGGGTGATATTATATGTTTTGAAAAATTTTATGATGCGTTTGATCTGTCCCAGATGGATCCACTCAATCGCGTCAACGTAATTTTTCAGATCAGGGTCCGCCTCATTTGAATACGCGGCCGCATAAACTGCAAATCCCCTGTCCTTTGCCTTTTTTGAAAAAATTATGGGGAACTGGCCGCCCCCTGCGATAAGTCCGATTTTGTCAGTTGTCATTGGTCACTCTCTCCGCTCCCGCCGGGTTGCCAAACCCGGCGGCTTGGATTTGGCAATGCAGCCGGGCGTTTCTCTGCTGGGTTCTGCTGATTCAAAAGCATGTTTGGTGGGTTCCGCTACGCCACCCTGCATCCGGTATTTTATTTTTTGTGAAATCTCCTATCTCGTTATGCCTCGTTCAGAAGATTTTATGAAATTAATAAAATCAACCACTTGAGGGAGTTGTTCCACTTCTGCACCGACTCTTTCTATGGCTTCGTTCAGTGTGATTCCGATGCGGAAAATGATTCTGTAGGCTTTTTTCAGCGCGGACAAGGTTTCTTTTGACATTCCGTGGCGTTTCAGCCCCACGCTGTTCAGCCCGCGAAGAACTGCCCTGTCACCCGCGGCAATCACATACGGCGGAATGTCCTTTACCACAGCGGATTTTCCGCCCACAAACGCATAATTGCCAATCCTTACGAACTGATGAATCGCCACAAGTCCTCCCACCGTGGCATAATCGCCGATGGTGATATGTCCTGCAAGGGTCGCATTATTTGCCATTGTGACGTTCCGGCCAATTTTGCAGTCATGGGCAATATGGGTATAGGCCATCAGAAAATTTTCTTCTCCCACTTCTGTCAGGCCACCGCCAAAACCGGTTCCCCTGTGAATGGTGACAAACTCACGGATAACAGAACCTCGCCCGATCCTTACATGGGTTTCTCCGCCTTCAAATTTTATGGACTGGGGAATCGCTCCGATGGAGGCAAATTGAAAGATATGACAATCAGGGCCGATGGTCACATACGGTTCAATCACGGCATGGGAGCCGATGACGGTACCGGAACCGATAAAAACATTTTCCCGGATAACTGCATAAGGGCCGACTTCAACATCGGCATCCAGTTCCGCCTTGGGGTCAATGATTGCTGTTGGATGTTGTATCATAATATTTTTTCCCTCAGAGATGCCATGAATTCAGCTTCAGCCACCTTATTTCCGTCAACCATTGCAATGCCGGACATCTTCATTGCCTTTGAGCGTAATCTTAAAAGCCGGATCTCAAGTATCAGTTGATCTCCGGGCACAACCGGTTTTCTGAACTTGACCTTGTCCATGCTCATAAAATACATGAGTGCCCCCTGTTTTTCCAAAGGAAGCGCAGAGATTGCGAGTACGCCGCCGGCCTGAGCCATGGCTTCGATTATCAGCACGCCGGGCATGATAGGCGTTCCTGGAAAATGCCCCTGGAAAAACGGTTCGTTTATGGTCACATTTTTCAGAGCGACAATTTTTTGCTCTGGTACAACTTCAAGCACCCGGTCTATTAAAAGGATAGGATACCTGTGGGGCAGGAATTTCATAATTTCCTGAATATCATATTTCATTTCCATTGTTCAAAGATTTCCTTAACATTACAATTTAATAATTATAAAAATCCGAAGTTGCCATAATTGTGATCAGGATACACAATGATTTTGTCATTGTCAATGATGGGGAGCCTATAAGAAAATCTATAGGAAAACCGAGCAGGGCAGAGTATGTTCCGGGCGTATTCAAGTTGCTCGCGGGGGATTGCCAAATCCCCAGCCTGGGTTCGTATTTGCCAATCATTCGACGACTCGACTGAGCTCGCCGAAATCTGATCTCACACCGAAGTCCGAACCGGGCAGAGCAGAGCCTATAACAACTATGCAGAACTCTATTTGCTGGTAAAATCAAGATAATTGCTGATATTAGGAATAAAAAGCCAATTTTTATCCATTTTTCGGATTATCCCTATCTAATTATTGAAAAACCAGCTTGACAAAGAATCGAAAATTGGATTATATTAAAAATTTATTTTTTGGTCCTACCGCTGTGGTCAGGTATGAAACCTGACCTGAAAAGTGGGATCAATGTTAAAAGTTTTAGATGATTACAATAAAGGACTGAGTCAGAGCCATGCTGATAAGATTCACAGTGGAGAATTTTCTCTCCTTCAATAAAAGAACAGAATTCAATATGATTGCATCTGCCGAAGATCGGCATAAGCATCATCTGCTTTATGCTGACAAGGATTCCCTGGCCAGCCTGCTCCGGGCATCCATCATTTATGGCGCAAACGCGTCAGGCAAGTCGAATCTGATCAAAGCAATGGGATTTGCAAAGAAATTCATTGTTGAAGGCGTGGAGAAGAACAAAAACATCAGGACGACCCCGTTCAGGCTGAACCCCGGCAAAGTCAAAGAACCGTCCCGATTCGAGTTTGAGTTCGCATACAAAGAAAGGCAATTTGCTTATGGTTTTGTCACAGACAAATTCAAAGTTCATGAAGAGTGGCTTTTTGAAATAACACTGGAAAAAGACACTCCTATTTATGAAAGAACCGGGAATGATATCGAATTCAATTTTTCCCATTCAATCCTTCAAAAAATCGGCGACACAGAAAAAGCCCGTCTTGGCTATGAAGCTGAAAGCACAAGAGAGAATCTTCTTTTTCTGACAAACACAAAAGAAAGAAATATCAGGTATTTTGATTTTGCATATAAATGGTTCAAGGATGTGCTGACCATCATATTTCCCGAGTCGATATCTGCTCTCTTGCCTCTTTTGATCATGAAAGAACGCAGATTCAGTGAATTGCTGAGACATTTTGACTTTGGGATAGAGGGCCTTTCCATTAGTGAGATATTATTGGATGACTATAAAAAGATACCGGAAAAGGTGAAAGAAAAGGTCAGGGAGGATTTTCCCTATGATGAGGATGATGCAAACGGTATGTTTCTACCCCAGTTCAACTGTCTGATTTCCTCCGCAGATGATCAGGAATTGAAGGTCTTGGAGTTGTTCACGGTAAAAAAGGATACTGAAGGCAACAATGTTGACTTTGAGGTTTCCGAAGAGTCTGACGGCACACAGAGGGTCATAGACCTGATACCCATGATGATGAAAATGCGTCAGGGACCATCGGTGTTTGTCATAGACGAGGTTGAAAGAAGTCTGCACACATTGCTGATAAGACAAATTTTTGAACTGATTCTGAATAATGAGGCATTTCATGGTTCGGAAAGTCAGATTATCGCCTCCACGCATGATGTCAGTCTGCTGGATATCAAGAGGCTGTTCCGTGCGGATGAAATCTGGTTTGTGGAAAAAAACAGCAGCGGTGAGACTGTCCTGTACTCACTTGCAAATACTGATGTTGACGATCTGAATCTGTCAAAAGGTTACCTGAACGGACGGTTCGGGGCGATTCCTTTTCTAAATGATATGTCAGAATTAGGTTGGTAAATTTGCGAGGGAAAATATCCATGCCAAGAGAAAGATATACAAGACTATCAAAGAATGACCTGACGGCTGCCTGACGGGGGGTTGCAACCCCGTTCGCAATATTTTGTCAATCCCCGGCAGCATAAGTTTCGGACGGGGTTGCAAACCCCGTCCGGCAATAAATCCCCGCCTGCCAGGGCAAGAACCCCCGTCCGGCAGAATCCTTTAATCCTGAAAATACGGGTTCGGGTGGTAAACTGCTGAAATGGCCAAAACGAAGATCAACGCCTATTCCTTAAACCCGTAATGAAAGATTTCGTATTCGGTTTTTCCCCCGATCAGAGAATCTATCTTATCCTGAATTTCGTTTCTTCCCGAGGTTTGAACCCATTGTTTCCAATCATCAGAAGACTGCCAAGTGCTGATGACCAGAAAATTGTCAGGGGCATCCGCGTTTCTTAACGTCTCTCCGGAAATATAGCCCGACTGACTTGCGGCAAGGTTTCTCAATTCCCTGAAAAACGGCACCACCTCTTTTATCTTGTCTTTTTTCACAGTTCGTTTAATGAGAATTTTAACGGTCATTTTGTCCTCCTTTTGTTGAATTTTCATCAGATTTCCAACAGGAAATTCTTTTAAGTATAAGCAGATCGGAAATGTTTTCCAAATGTTCGCCTATGATTGACAAATCCCAAGCATTTCGGCGGATTTGTCAATCCCCGGGAGCATTTCAGGGGCATTTCCGATCTGCTGAGTATGTGATTCATCCACGGAAAAGAATGATAGCAAACAGATAAAAAAACAGAATATTCTGACGCATTCCATATCATTTGAAAGCATCATATATATTTATTAATCCATAGTCAACATTTTTATTTATACCTGCCATCGCCATAAACTGCGTTTTCCAGCAGATGGATTCCTGCTTTTAAATGAAAACTTCACTCAATTGACTGTGGATTCCTGTGTTCAGCAGGAATGACAGTTATTAAGAGTTCCATTCTTCATTGTGATCATGCTTGTTATGTGAAAAATTTCAGATGGAATCAGGTAAAATAACACATATTGGGATATCGGGAAACGTAAATAATAACTCTTGACATTTGTGATTATATGATTTACAGAATGTGTTACAAGTGAGTGTATTCATAGTTATTCCGAGAAGATCGGAAAACATGTCAGTTCGTAACAGACCGCCTGAACGCTGAACTGCAAATTTTTCTGATCTGCTGATACTTACATCCGGATTCCGGACAGGACAGAACTGCTGATTTCAGCAGGTTGTATCCTCCCCGTATCCATTATAATCAGCAGAAAACAGCACTTGAAGGTAAAATAAGGACTTAATGACGATGTCAGAACCGAATAAAATTTTGATACTTGGAAACGGGCCTTGCGCCCACAGCATAGCGGAAGATATTCTTGCCAAAGGTGACGAGATTATCATCGCAGTCAAAGAGAATGACGCTGATTTTCCTTCTCTCGGAGAGAAAGCAGAAATTCTTACAGGGACGACATTGCTTTCCTGCCGGGGGGCTGTGGGGAATTTTAATCTTACCCTGATCAGAAACGGCGAAAGAATATCCAGAATCTCGGCAAACATCATCATCGCCGAGGAAGCTGTAAGAAAGCCGAATTTTTCTCTTTATGGGCTTTCGCCGTCTTCCAATATAATATCGCTTTCACGGATCAGAGAACTCCTGTCCGACGCATCGGACAGAGAAGATGGACTTTCCAAAATGAGAAAGATCGCTTTCCTCACCGGTCTGGCAAGGGAGAGCAATCCGGTTATTTTGGAAGAAATCATGCGATATTCCCTGGATCTGCAGCCGTTTAACATACAAACCTATATTCTGACGAAAAATCTCAAGGTCGGAGAAAACAAGCTCGAAGCTTTATACAGAAGGACAAAAGACGCAGGCGCAGTCTATATCAAATTTACAGATACGTTGCCGGAAATCCGCTGCTCCGAGGATGGCAGCGTCACCCTGTTGTTTAACGACGAAATCATGCGGAAAAAATTCAGCCTGAAACTGGATATGCTCGTTGCGGATGAAACTATTTCGCCTTCTGATTACGCGGGGAAACTGGCGGCGATCTTTGAAATTGATACGGATATAAACGGATTTGTGCAGGCAGACAATGTTCACCGTATCAGCGTGTTTACAAATCGGAAAGGAATCTTGGTTGCAGGCCCTTCGAGAAGCGTTCAATCCCCCAAAGATGAAGCCGCAGACACGGGGAATGCAGTGTTATCCTCTCTGAATCTCAGGTCAGACAGCTTTGTTCAGACAGAAGACAAGGCTGAGATCAACAGCGGCTTATGTGCAAGATGCCTCACCTGCTATCGCAGTTGTCCATACAGAGCAATTGCCATAGCGGACAGCATTGTTGTCATGCCTGAGGCATGTGAGCAGTGTGGTATATGCGCTGCTGTATGTCCGGGTCGTGCCATTACGATAAAAGGGCTCACCCGCGATGAAATTTCAAGTCAGATGGTAAACAGCGTCCCCCGGGAACAAGAGACATTTGTCCCTTTCCTGGTGGCGTTCTGCTGCAAGCGTTCAGCGAGTCAGGCCGGGGAACTTGCGTCATGTATGGGGCATCCTCTGCCCCAGAGCTTAAATATCATAAAAGTTCCATGCGCAGGAGGCATCTCCCATGATCATATTTTTTCCGCCTTGGACAAAGCAGACGGGGTGCTGATACTGACCTGTCACGAGGGGAACTGCCATTCTGAATACGGAAATCTTTATGCAACAAAAAGAGCAGAACAGATAACGAACCTTCTCTCGAACACAGGATTTGAAAAAGAGCGGATTGCTGTCAGGACGCTCGCCTCCAATATGGCAAAGGAATTTGCAGAGATTACAGATGATTTTGAGAAAAAAATTATTGAGCTTGGGCCTGGAAGGAGTGAGAAATGAGGAACAACTGTCTCTTAATTCAGTGAATGAGGTTAAAAATATGGAAGAAAAATACCAAATTATTGAGATGGACCGGTTAAGCCATAATCAGTTCGGATTATGGCCGTTTTCACAAGATTTTTGTGTGACATGCGGGATTTGCTCAAGTTCATGTCCGGCCTCCGGCATAGACGGATTTGATCCGAGAAAACTTGTCCGCATGGTCTCCCTCGGGCTTGAAGATAAGGCCATAGAATCCCGATGGCCTTGGATATGCACCTTATGCGCCAAATGCGAGCATGTCTGCCCTATGGAGATCAACATTCCCGGCATGGTCAGAAATATAAGGGGCCTTCGGGATCGTGAAAATGTTCCGGGAATACTTCACAAAGGGCTTGAAGCAGCCCTGAAGACAGGCAACAATCTCAGTCTGCCCAAAGAAGATTTTATCTTCATCATAGAGGATGTTGCAGAGGAAATAGCGGAAGAACCCGGGTTTGAAGGCTTCAAAGTTCCCATTGACAAGGAAGGGGCGGATATCCTGACCACGATCCACAACAAACTGGTGAATACCCACACTGAGGATCTGAAGCACTGGTGGAAAATATTTTATATGGCAAAAGAGGACTGGACGGTTCCCTCTGACAACTGGGAGGGAACAAACTGGGGCCTGTTTACCGGCAATGACGCCGCAATGAGAACCATGGTCGGCCGGATTGTTGAGAATATGGAGAAGCTGAAAATCAGGACACTCCTCTGGCCCGAATGAGGCCACGCTTACCTCGCGACCAGGTCTGGTCTTGAAAAATGGTATCCCCAGGCACTGAAAAATTTTGGTGCAATTACGGTTTTCGATCTTCTCGTCCGATACATTAAAGAAGGAAGAATCAAACTGGACAAATCAAGGTTCAACAATGTACTGGCGACGTATCATGATCCCTGCAACTATGGCCGAAAGGCGGAAAAGATGTTCGGGTACGGATTCTTTGATGAACCACGATGGATACTTGAGCAGTGCATGGAGAATTGGATTGATCTTTATCCCACAAAAATGGATCAGTTTTGTTGCGGTGGCGGAGGCGGAGCTCTCGTAACAGGGTATAATGCCGAGCGAATCCTTTACGGCAGAAAGAAAATGGATCAGATAAAAGCGACAGGCGCAAAAATACTTGTGGTTCCCTGTCACAGTTGTCATGGTCAGATCAATAACCTGAAAAAAGAATACGAGATGGATTACCTTGAAGTAAAATATCTGTGGGAACTGGTGGCAGATTGTCTGATTCTGGAATAAAATACCTGCCATTTCCAAATAATAAAATACCCGGTTACAGATGAATAAGGTGGGTTCCGTTGCGTTGCACCCACCCTGCGTCTGAGAATGAGAAAGTGTGGGAACGAAAAATATACAAAGGAATTGAAATATGGAACTTACCGACATTTTACCCCTTGAGAAATGGGTTGTACTTGAGAAAGATATTACCGGGAGATCCGGACTTGATGCTTCTGTCTTTAACACGGACGGCATCAGGATAACGGATTTCAGACAATGGGCCAACCGGCTGTGTCCCGCCATTAAGGCAACGGACAAAGGCCAGAGTTTCATCTGTGCAGTTGCTCATATGAATCTGGCGATGCAGGCAATGAAGACAAAAAAATCCGTTATCGAAGAATGCGACGCAGGGCTTATGAAACTTGTCGTGCCTATTTTTGCAGACGAAGCGTTCGTGGGCGCAGTCGGAGCGTGCGGTTTTCTGCTTGATGACGGAGAGCTTGACAATTTTATGATTAACAGGACAACCGAGATTGACGAAGAGGAAATAGAGAATCTTTCAGAGGGCATTAAGACCATAACGACCGGGGATGCGGAATTGCTTGTCGCGTATATAGAAGGACAGATTGAAAGCATTGTAAGCGATTTTAAAAATCAGGGCTGATCGTCCGCACTGTCAAAGCGAAGCTTTTGCAAGCAAAAAATCAGTTGCATTCCTGCCAAAGATTCACTCCGGCTCTCCGGAGTGTCAGAGCGAAGCTTTGACAGTAACATCAGTCTCTGATGATCTTTTTTACATCCGGGACTGTATCGGGTTTGCCGCGGATCATATAGCGGCTCTCTCCGTCCCGCTGTGTCACGTTTTCGTAAACGCCGTCGTCCCGTTTCACCAGTTTGGTAAAACCGAGGTTCTTGATCTCACTGTCAGTTTTCGGAGTGCTGATACTGAAACATGAAATCAGTTTTTTCACCATGCCCTTGCAGGTGGGGCATATTGCCAGCGGCGGATCATCCATTGACTGCTTCACCTCAAACACTCTGCCCCGCATACAAGGCTCATCCAAATGTTCGTATTCATAAGTTGGCATATAAGTACCTGCTCAAAATTTTTCCAGAATTTTCTATATTCTGAAACTCTATGTTGGGGTTTGCAAACCCCGTCCGGCAGAGGTTTCAAATTTACGTTTCACAGTTCCAGATTTCGAGCTGCCTCAACAAACCTCCTCACTTTTTCAATGTCCTTTTTGAACCTT
>Ga0190283_1000882_pt1 | contig 14689 bp, 17 predicted proteins | sample 48691801_MG_FD_161669 | JGI IMG/M metagenome (GOLD analysis project Ga0190283, IMG submission 161669) | Hydrothermal vent microbial mat bacterial communities from Southern Trench, Guaymas Basin, Mexico - 4869-18-0-1_MG | ecosystem: Environmental > Aquatic > Marine > Hydrothermal vents >...
CAACAGCGGCACTTACTGCAATCCCAAGGTGGATGAGCTGCTTCTGAAATCTCAGTCGGAAATTGATCTGGAAAAACGGAAGGCCATGCTTCAGGAAGTGGAGCAGATTCTTTATGATGATGCTGCCTATATTCCGTTGCACTGGCAGAATCTTTCCTGGGCCGGGAAGAAGAATGTTGGTATTGAGGCCATTGTAAATGTTCAGAATTTTCCCTATTTCGGGGATATTGTGATCAAGTAAGGGAAATAATATCCTGTAGGGTGGGTGAAGCGAAGCGTAACCCACCTTATATGGAAAATGGTGGGATACCGGGCGGAATCCACCTGTATGTGGAAATGGTGGGTTCCTCCTCCTCCTGCCTGACCAAATAAGTTCTGGCGGGTTGCAATTCCTGGATTGTCAGAGAGATGCTTCTGTCCTCAAAATTTATTTGGTCAGGCACTGCAATTTTGCAAATTTGCTCTGCAAAAATCTATGAAGAATAATATGCCGCGTTTTCTCTGATGTAGCCCTCTGTCAGATCGCAGCCGTAAGCGGTGGCGCATCCGTCGCCGATGTTGAGGGTTGCTGTGATTTCGACGTAATCATCGTTCAGCAGTTTCCGGACTTCTGCTTCATCAAAATCCACCCTGCTTTCATTGGCATAAACAAGTCTGTGGTTAATTCTGACTTCCGTTTTTTCAGGCCGCACTTCACACGCGCATTTTCCAATTGCCATAAGAACCCGTCCGATGTTGGGGTCAGCACCGTAAGCCATTGTTTTTACAAGCGGTGAGTTGACAATTGATTTTGCAATGACTCTCGCTTCATCCTCTGTCCTGGCACCATTCACGTTTGCCAAAAGCAGTTTTGTAGCTCCTTCTCCGTCCCTTGCAAGCATTTTTGTCATTTCAACGCAGGCAAATTTCAGTGTTTCAAGAAAGCGGTGTTCATCCACTTTTCCTGCCAGCCCGTTTGCCATGATAATGCAGGTGTCTGATGTGCTCATGTCCGTATCCACGGACAGCATGTTAAAGGAGATGTGAACTGCCTCTCTGAGCATAGTGTCCAAAAGCGGGGTTTCCATTTCAGCATCTGTAAAGATATAAACCAGCATGGTTGCCATGTTCGGCTCAATCATGCCGGAACCTTTCCCGATAATTGTTATTACCGATTCGTCAACTGAGACAGACAGGGCTTTGGGATAGGTGTCCGTGGTCATAATCCCTTTTGCGCCCACAAGGGGATCATCTTCCAGATTTTCAGAAATTCCTTTCACCCCACTTTCAATCATTTCTATGGGCAGTTGTTTTGCGATGACACCTGTTGAACTCATCATCACTTCATTTTCGGGAATATTGAATTCCTCAGAAACAGCAATTGCCATTCTCCGGGCATTTTCGATTCCTTCTGTTCCGGTTCCCACATTGCTGACCTTGCTGTTGACAATAATTCCCCTTAAATAACCATTTTTAATGATTTCTCTTCCGAGAATGACCGGAGCGCCCGGGAATTTATTTTTCGTAAAAACGCCGGCCGCATAAGCTCTGGTCTCTGAACAGAAAACGGAGAGGTCCTTCCCTCCGTCTTTGAGACCGCAATTTTTGCTGGCGCATTTAAACCCCTTTGGCATGACCGCCTTTTTATGAAGTTTCATAATATTCCTTGAGAGTAAAAAGTTTGTGATCTTCATTCATGGCCTCACACAAAGGCACAGAGATCACAGAGAAAGCTTTGTGTCCCTCTGTGATCTTTGCGGCTCTGTGTGATATTTTATTCATGGCCTCACACAAAGGCACAGAGATCACAGAGAAAGCTTTGTGTCCCTCTGTGATCTTTGCGGCTCTGCGTGATATTTTATTCATGGCCTCACACAAAGGCACAGAGAAAAGCTTTGCGGCTTTGTGTGATATTTTATTCATGGCCTCACAAACCGCGGATGAACACGGATGAACGCTGATGAGTCCGCCGTCTGCGTTCATCTGCGGTTCACAATATGCAAATACCTTAAAACATATGGCCAGGTACTTATGATTTCAATCCCAGAATTTTTTTCTTAAAGTTTATATCCGGTTTTTTCTGTTTTTTCTCAACCTCGCTGATGATCCATTGCAACAGTTTTTTTTCATCCTTATAATTTATGACTTCATTTAAATCTGCAACCGGAATTTCTGCCCGGGCCATGCTTTTATGCCCTCCGGCAGATCCGATATGACCAAAGCCTGACTTTGCCATTTTTCCGGCATTCTTCCTAAGCCCGTCGTTTCTGAAAATAAGGATCAGCTTGTCATCACACAAACCTGAGACAATGGTCCATTGAACAGAACAGATTCTCATAAAAAAATCGGCAATAATTACGCAAATATCTGAATTTATAATATAACCGAGGTTGACAAACACTTTGCCTCTGCGTATTCGCATATTTTGAAGGGCAATTTGAAAATATTTCAGAAAATCAAGCCTGAGGTCTGCCTGCTCAATCTTTCTGGCAAGATGGATATTTGCATGTTGAAAAAGAAACTGAAATGCGTTTATGTCTTCAATCAGCGTCTGTCTTTCAAAATTTCTTGTATCGGTTTTTATGGCATGAAACAGACCGGTTGCCAGTTTGGCAGAGGGTCTGATCTTGGCGGCTCTGAGGTATTCTGTCATGATGGTGGCTGTGGCTCCGTATTCAGGGCGGATGTCTGCAAAAGGATATTTTGTGCCGGTTTCAGGATGATGATCTATGACCACATCATAAGAAAATCTTGCAAACGATTTGTGATGATTCGGCTGTGAATCAACAATGACACAGCGGTCAAACTGTTTTTTGTATGTTTCATCCATATAAATAAGTTTCACACCGAGAAGACGCACCATTTCTATGTTGTCCGGACGTTTGATGACATTGATATTGGATATGGTGACACCGGATACTTTGCGCCACAGCAGCCGCTTCACTGCCATGGCGCTGGCAATGGCATCAGGGTCAGCATTGATTGCAACCAGAACCCGGTCATTTCCTGAAAACTGATGATAAAAACGGCGTAATTTTTCAGCAGCGGAAAGTTTCATAAAAAAATATTACGATGATTTTATACATATTTCAAACATTTTTTGCATTCTTTTCCCAATATCAAAATGAAAATAATATCTGCTTGACAGCCGGGATTATCATCTGCTATCTAATCGCACAAAGTTAAGGTTTTTGAATTTTTTAACTTGGAAGCCTGAGGTCTGGCCAGAAAATGCTTTTTGACTATAAAAAGAATCGTGTTTGGACTGAAAACCTGTCAATTGTCATGCAGCTGGGTCTTACAATGGCCGGATGCATTATTTTCTGTTTTTTTGTCGGATGGCAGATTGACAGATGGTTGGGGCTGAGGGGTATTTTTGTAACAATTTTTATCCTTTTGGGGGTTGTCGGCGGCGGGAACGTGGTTTATCGTCAGATCCTTGAAATAACGGATGAGGGGGACAAAAAAAACGGGTAGGATGGAATCACCAATTAGGCAGACAGAAAAAAGATATGGCTCCAGAGCAATGACGGCAGCAATTTTTATGGGATTTTTTTTTATACTGGCAGGTCATAAGGCTGTGGGAAAGGGGTTGATTCTGGGGACTATCTTCAGCGTGATCAATTTTGTGCTTATGGGTGAAACCCTTCATATAAGGATGGGAGAATCCAGAAAAAAAACATTTTTTCTGTCTCTGAGTTCAATATCTTTCAGATATCTCTTACTTGCCATACCACTTTTCGTGGCAATCAAATATGAACAGTTTAATCTGATTGCCGCGGTTGTCGGGATATTGTCCATCCAGCTTGTGATACTTTCCGAACATTTTCTCATTTTTATAAGGTCAGCCCGTGGAAAACACAAAAAAAAGGGTTAAGAGTTAAATGTTTTAAAGCATATAAAACACATATATACGGTTAGACCAGATAAGCGGCGTTTTGAACTGTCTGAAAAAAGAACATAAATTGAAGACAGATTGAAAAGTGAAGGGTTAAAACACAGTTAAAAATATAAAGTATGAAGAGGGCAGAACCTGTGCTGTCTTTAAACATTTTCGGCCATTATTTTTTAACATTATAAATAATTTGATACAAAAAGGTAACTATGGAAGAACTAGGTAAGGTGCATCAGTTGATTATTCCATTGTTCGGTCGCGATCTGACCTTCAACCTGGATGTCATACTGATGACGTGGATTGTCATTACAGTGCTGATCCTCTTCGGTTTTTTTTCCAGCAGAAAGAAAAGTCTGCTGCCCGGGCCGTTGCAGGTGCTGGGAGAACTGCTTGTATCCCAGCTGTACAACCTGACTGAGGATGCAATGGACAAGGAAAAGGCGGAAAAGTACGGTCCGCTTGTCTGTGCATTGTTCATGTTCCTTCTCTGCTCCAACTGGATCGGCATGATTCCCCACCTTCACGAGCCGACAAAGGATCTGAACACGCCTCTGAGTCTCGGAATTATGGGGTTCTGCATTGCCCATTACGCGGGCATAAAATCCAAGGGGCTTAAAAAATATGCGAAAGAATACTGCGAGCCGATTTTTTTCATGATGCCGCTGAATGTGATCGGCGAACTTGCAAAAGTCGTTTCCATTTCCTTTCGTCTGTTCGGAAACATCATGGGCGGGGCAATAATTATTCTTGTGGTTTCCTACCTGACATACAGCGTTATTATTCCGCCTTTTCTTAATGCGTTTTTCGGAATTTTCGTAGGCGCCATTCAGGCATTTGTGTTTACAATGCTTACAGTTGTTTATATTTCGGTACAGGTAAAATAAGCGATGGATTTTGACATTCAGACTTGGATAAGTGTGGCCGCGTTTATGGGAGGTGCTCTTGCAATGGGGCTTGGTGCCATAGGTGCGGCAATTGGTGAGGGATACACGGCCGCGCAGGCCAATGCGGCCGTGTCAAGGAACCCCGGAATCTCCGGCGATATTCTCAAATCAATGCTGGTGGGCCAGGCCATAGCAGAGTCCGCGTCAATCTTTGCATTGGTTGTCGCCATGATACTGTTGTTCACAAGTTTTACCAGTCAGTCTTATGTGACGGCATGTGTGATGCTGTCATCTGGTCTGTGCATGGGATTCGGAGCCATCGGTTCCGGCGTGGGATCAGGATTTCCCGCAGGTGCGGCATGTATGGGTATGGCCCGCCAGCCTGCAATGAGCGGACGTCTGACAACGAATATGCTGATCGGATCGGCGGTGTGCCAGACTCCGTCCATCTTTGCACTTGTGACATCCTTTATTTTATTATTCACAGATTTTTCAGCACGGGCTGTGTCTCCGACATGGGCGGCTGTGCTGGGAGCCGGATTCGCTTCAGGCCTGGGAGCGGTTGGTTCCGGCCTGGGCGGAGGACTGGTTGCGGAGAGCGGTTGCAAAGGTATCGCGAGACAGCCGTTGTCGGCAACGCCAGTGACAAATGTCATGCTTCTGGGACAGGCCGTTACGCAGACCACAGCAATTTACGGACTTTTGATCGGTTTCATACTGATGTTTAAAAGCTTTCCTGCAACAGATTCCATAGCACCTCCCATGGCCCTTCTCGGGGCGGGATTGTGCATGGGGATCGGGGCCATCGGTCCCGGAATCGGAGAGGGATTTACTGCCCGCAGTGCGGTGAAATGGATTGCAAGAAATGAGGGTGCCACCGCTGATCTGACACGGCTGATGCTGGTGGGGCAGGCGGTTGCCGAATCAACAGGAATCTATTCGCTGGTTATCGCGCTGATCCTGATATTTGTAGCATGAATGCAGCAAATATTTGGCATCTTAACAGTTTGCAGTTCCGCCTTCAGGCGGCAGATGCCGAAATATAATTATTTTTTAGTTAAAACTTTCTATAAGTTGGGAGGAGGACAGAAATGGCAATCGAAGGTGCAGATATTGTACAGGCAGCGGCTTACTTGGGAGCGGGCCTTTCTATGGGACTCGGTGCCATCGGCCCCGGTGTCGGTGAGGGAATGGCTGCGGCAAAAGCATGTGAGGCAATTGGGAAAAACCCCAGGGAAGCAGGTCTGCTGACCAGAACAATGCTTGTCGGACAGGCTGTTTCCGAGTCAACAGGCATCTATTCGCTTGTTGTTGCGTTATTGCTGCTGTTTGTTGTTTAAGCTGGAAACTTGATGTTTGATGTTTGATGTTTGATGTTTGAAACTTGATGTTTGATGTTTGATGTTTGAAACTTGATGCTTGATGCTTGATGCTTATACTCGACCAACTGGCCGATATCCAACATCAAACATCCAACATCAAGCATCCAACATCCAACATCAAGCATCCAAATTAATGGAAGGCAGCCAATGCAAATTGTCGAGAATATAGCACTTATAAGTATCAATGAAACTTTATTTATCCAGTTGATCTCTTTCCTGATTTTTATGGTCATCATGGATCGCATCATGTTCCGCCCGCTACGAAAGGTAATGGGGGATCGGGATGACTATGTTCAGAAGATAGAATCGGAGATTGCTGATGCGGAAATTGAGTTGGACAATATCAGCACTCAGCTTAAAGCAAAGTCGTCAGTAATAAAACAGGAGGCTTTTGATTTAAAAGAAGAGTTGGAAGCTTCAGGAAGTCAGCATGCCACGGATATGTTTGAGGCGACCCTGAAAGATATCGAAGAGATAAAGAGGAATGCCGGAAAAGAGATTGACGCTCAGATAGCTGAAGCAAAAAAATATATCAAAACAGAATCTGAGAGTCTTGCACTGAATATCATGGAAAAGATTCTGGATCGGAGGCTGGTCCGATGAAGATAATTAATAAAATAGGCTTACTCTGTTTTTACGTCATGGCCGGGGGAATATGTGTTCATATTCTGGGAACTGAAGCTTTGGCAGGAGAAGAGCCAGGCAATTGGCGGAAAACCTGGGACCTGGTGATGTTGTGGATCAATTTCGGCATCCTGGCTTTTGTGGTGGTTAAATTCGGCAGATTGCCAATTATGAATTTCCTGAACGGTCGGAGAGACGAATTGGGCCGTGAGATAAAACAGGCTGAACAAGAGAAGGAAAAAATTACGGCTAAGATCAAAGAAACCTTCACAATACTGGATGAAAGCGAAATCCATTTTGCGGATATGAAGCAGAAAATCATTGACCAGGGCGAAAAAAAGAAGCAGAATATCATGGAAGATGCCCGGCAACAAAGTCGGATTATGATAGAATCTTCAAAGCAGAAAGTGGAGAGTCAGCTCATTCAGGCAAAAAATAATTTCAAGGCAGAGATGATTGATGCAGCCATTGCTTTAGCAACAGAAAAACTTCCAAATCAGATTACCGATGAGGATAATCTCAGATTTGCTGATAATTACCTTTCTGAAACATTGAAAGGATAGTTCGTCTGTTGAAAATTCGGCGCAAGAAAGAAGCCCGGCTGAAAGGTCGGGTTTTTTTATTGCAAGGACTGGGGAGCACAAACTCACCCGTGTCTGATTATAACGCTTTCAGGGGAGGCCTGAAATCAGCCCTGCGTCGCACCTTTTTAACCACAGAGGACACAAAGGGGGCACAGAGGGGCACAAAGCTTAAACCTGCACGTTCGCCGGATATGTCTGAGGGCAGGTGCGGGAGCCTCCCCTGAATCCGTTATAATCAGAATTTTTTGTATAAGTACTTTATTACACGGGCATATTTACGAGCGCGGGATGGTGGAAATATCAGGCGGGAATTTTACAGGAAACTGGAAGGAGCAGAACGGGCATATGAATGTGACTAAAATGAAACAGAAGTTGAAAGTGAAAATCTGAAAAACAGAGGGACTTTTCACTTTCAACTTTCAGGTCTGAACCTGTTATGGTTATAATCATCAGATTTTGTAGATTATCCGTTTATCCGTGATGATAATATCAACATGTTTGTCGTGGGATTGCATGGGAACCTGCTGAATGATCTGACTTTCCAAGGCAAGCGCCACCTTCCTTGTGGTAACCGGCAGTTTCGGAATCAGCCTGTCGTAATACCCCTGACCTGATCCGACCCTCGCGCCCTTTTCGTCAAAAGCAACTCCCGGAATGATTGCGATATCAAGGCGGTCAACGGGTACAACTTTGCATTTTTTCATATTCGGTTCCGGGACCCCTCTCGGACCGGGTTTCAAATCCAAATCAACATTGTTAATTTTCATCGGTGTCATTCTGTATTTTTCTTTGTCAAAACCAGGAAGAATGACAACTTTTCTTTGTTCAAAACATTTTTTCAATATTCCCCGGGTATTCACTTCACTGCCCAAATTCATATAAAGCAAGGGAACTCTTGATTCCATGAAATTGGCAAAGGCAAAGAGCCGATCTTCTATTTTTTCCGTTCTTTCCGCAAGTTCTGTTTCAGAAAGTGCCTTCACCATTTTTGCCATTTCTTCACGTATTTCACGTTTTCTTTCTTTAATTTCCTCTATCATACTATTCTCCAGAGTAAATATTTTTTTGATATTTTTCCCGCCTGCCAACAAGTGTTGGGGGAAATCAATCCGGTCAGGCTGAAAAATTTCTTTATACAGGAATTGACAGACAAAGTCAACCTGACAGATAAAAATTTTTTATTTTTTTATAATTATATCAGATATATTCCCTCAATATTTTTAAATGGAAAGACAATGACACTCCGGCTTATGTTTCCCTTCTGAAAGGGAACTGCAGGATGTCAATTTTCAATAACCATTGACTGAATCGCCTGATTATGGCATAAATTCTGTTATTTTGTCTGATATCGGTTCAGCAGACAAATTTATTAAAATAACATATTCGGAATATAGGGATTATTATGCTGGAAATCAAGTTTGTGAGACAAAATTTGTCAGAAGTACAGAAATCACTTTCAACCCGGGGGGATACTGCGGACATTGAAACATTCAGAGACAGTGATGCCAAACGCAGGAAAACGCTGCTTGAAGTTGAAGACCTGAGACATCGCCGGAATGTGGTTACCGATCAGATTGCAAGTATGAAACAAAAGGGGGAAGATGCTGAAAGCCTTGTCCTTGAAATGCGGGAAGTTTCAGCCAATATCAGGGAACTGGACAAATCTTTGTCAGAAGACGAAGATACCATCAGGAAAATTCTCATGGGACTTCCGAACATCCCCCATGAATCCGTTCCCGTGGGAAAGGATGAAACTGAAAATCCTGTTTTAAAGCAGATCGGCATAAGCCCGGAGTCTGATTTTGAACCCAGGCCGCACTGGGATCTGGGTGAAAGCCTCGGGATACTTGATTTTGAGAGAGCTTCCAAAATTACCGGGGCGCGGTTTCCCCTTTATCTCGGTGCAGGGGCGAGGCTGGAGCGGGCTTTGATCAGTTTCATGCTTGATATTCACACCGAAAAACACGGGTACTGTGAAATTCTGCCGCCCTTTATCGTCAACCGTCAGAGCATGACCGGAACGGGGCAACTGCCCAAATTTGAAGAAGACCTGTTCAAGCTGGAAGGCTGGGACTATTACCTGATTCCCACTGCGGAGGTTCCGGTCACCAATATTCATCAGGGAGAGACCCTGGCCGAAGAGATGCTGCCGATCTTTTACACGGCTTATACCCCCTGTTTCCGCTCAGAAGCCGGATCTTACGGAAAGGATACAAGGGGACTGATCCGGCAGCATCAGTTCAACAAGGTGGAACTGGTCAAATTTTCTCTTCCGGAAAATTCTTATGATGAACTGGAAACGCTTCTGGACAACGCGGAAACCATTTTAAGACAGCTTGAAATTCCCTATCAGGTGATAACGCTTTGCACAGGGGATCTGGGTTTTTCAGCAGCAAAAACGTATGATATTGAAGTCTGGATGCCCGCGCAGGGCGTTTACCGGGAAATTTCATCTTGCAGCAATTTTGAGGATTTCCAGGCCCGGCGGGCCAATATCCGATTCAAACGGAAAGGGAAAAAAGGCACAGAACTGGTTCACACCTTAAACGGGTCCGGGCTTGCGGTAGGACGCACCTTTGCGGCCATCCTTGAAAATTACCAGCAGGCAGACGGATCTGTGATTATCCCCCAGGCTCTGAGGCCTTATATGGGCGGGATGGAAAAAATATCGTAAACCCAGGCTTCCTAAGGAGCCACTCATAAATAATTTCACATTCTTTTCGGTTTCAAGGTACGGGAATCACTCATAAATAATTTGTCAAACTCCCAAAGAATGTGAAGTTATTTTTGCGTGAATCCTAAGGAAGTCAGATAATCAGAAGGGGTGAGAGTATGGACATTGCAAGATTGGACGAAATTATCGCTGAATTCGAGCCTGAATTGCAGATGCCGATGCGTCGGCTCGCTATATGGTCAGTGGTGAAGAAGAGTCTTGGAATTGAGATTGAAAAATTGGACGGCATTATTGCTGCATTCCCGTCTGAACTGCATGAGCCGGCACGCGCACTGGCCGATTTTATGGCACATCAGCCAAAAAATCTTGAAACCTGTCAAAGCTCGGAAATGCATCAGGCAGAAGCTTGACTCTTTGCGGCAAATTATTAACAGCAGGCTTTTTGAAATATATAATCAGATCAAAAAATAAGCTCGAACCGCTTATAAGGGTCTTAGAGGGGTGTTTGAAGCGGATATGATGAGCTCAATCTTCCCGTGTGTTTCATTTTATTGTCCAAACACCCTCTTAGGATTTATCCCAAGCGTTTTGGAGTATCTGATAATCGTTAAGGAGGTCAGAAGAATGGAACAGTCAGGATTAAACAGCGTCATCAATGAATTCCCCCATCAGATTCAAATGCCGATGCGCCATGTGCTTGAATGGGGGCAGGTGGAGTGGGTTTTAAGGAAGGAATTTTCGGAATGGAAGCTGAATTTGACAAAAATACAGACACACACTGATCAGAAAGTCAGGAGGCTGGATGAAACTCTGGAGAGGCTGGCAACCACTCAAGAGCGTACCGATCAGAAATTCCAGAGTCTTGCCGAAGCTCAGGAGCACACTGATCAGAAAGTCAGCAGGCTTGATGAGGCTCTGGAGAGGCTGGCAACCTCTCAGGAGAGTCTTGCCGAAGCTCAGAAGCGTACTGAGAAGCAGTTTCAGAGTCTTGCCGAAGCTCAGGAACGCACTGATCAGAAAGTCAGCAGGCTTGATGAGGCTCTGGAGAGTCTGGCAGCCGCCCAGGAGCGCACTGAGAAGCAAGTTCAGAGGCTTGCCAAAGCCTTGGAGCGTACTGATCAGAGAGTTCAGAACCTTGAAGAAGCCTTGGAGCGCACTGATCAGAGAGTCCAGAGCCTTGCAGAAGCACAAAAGGATGGATTCAAATCATTGTCAGATCAGATTACAGCACTGGGCGGACGGTGGGGAATCTACAACGAAGGCACTTTCCGTTCCACGATTAAGAGGCTTATGAGAGATGTGGAAGGAACAGTGGTGGAAGAAGGCTTTTACGGCGGGCGCCAGGTGGATGTCATTATCCGGAATGGGGAGCATGTAATGCTTGAGATCACCTCCCGGATGCATTCAAAAGATATTGCGAAACTGTACGGTTCAGCAGATGATTATCGCGACAGAACCGGCGTGGAACCCAAGCTGATGGTGGCAACCAGCTATGTTGCCCCGAGCCTGATGCGGAAGCTGATGAAGCTTGAGCGTCCGATTGAAATCTTTTCCTATGACCCCGAAGAATAAAACTGATCAGAGGCCGTAGGGCCGAGATATTTCTATATATACTCAAAAGCGACACCTTCTCCCTGCAGCCCCGGCTGTCAATGCCCCGATGCGGAAATTTCTGTGCCGGCAAAAAAATCAGGAACCGGCCCGCAACATCAGAGGTTCATCCGCGCTGTTTTATCAGGAAATCAGCCGGAACTGAACCAGCTCCGAGTTCCGAAGTTTGCGAGGCTTCGGAACTCGGCCCGGAATTACGCTGCTTCCTTTGCCTTCTCTCTGGCCTCAAGCGCAAGTGCTTTCACCTTGGCAATATCCTCATCGGTGAACACGCCGTTCACGCCTGAGATTGCAGCCAGCTTCATGCCGTGTTTCAGCCCCATTTTATAGATATCCCTCACCTTTTTCCATTCGATATCACGGCCGATGGTAAAGGTTTCAAAACGTCCCTCCAACGCCAGCACAATGGTTTCGGCAAGACAGGCATATACCACTTTCTGGGGCAGGCCGATATTTTTCATTTCCGGATTCCCGGGAAGCTCAATCTCGCCGGATTCGATGACCAGCACATCAGGACGCTTCGCCACATCCTCGGCCGACAGATCCAGCGGACGCGCCACGTCGGTGATCACACAACCCGGCTTGACCTTCGTGATATCCAGAATCGCTTTCCCTGCTCCCGAGGTCGCCGTTACAATGACATCCATATCCGGCAAATACTTGTCGGCCCGGGTGGAGAGGTGAATTTTCACATCCGGTGTTTCTTCGAGGATGGACGCTTTCAACGCCAGCAGCTTGGCCATATTTCGACCCACCATATAAACTTCTTCAAAAGCATAAGGCAGCAGACGGCTGCAGACCGAACCAATGGCTCCGGTGGCACCGACAACCATTGTTTTGGCGTTCAGCCGCTTTTTTTTCTCCACTTTGACCAGTCCCATGCGGCGCACTGCATCTGCTGCCGCCCAGAGTGCTCCGGACGCGCTGTAGCTGTTCCCTGTTGTGATAGGAATATCCGCCAGTTTCGCCACAGTGACCCCCGCGTCTCCCACCACCTTGGTGAAGGCTCCCAGTCCCATGATCTGCGCGCCGAGGCGTTTCGCCATCTTGGCTGCCTGCAACAGACGGTCGTAGGTGAACTGAGGGTCATGGGACAGCATCTGTTTCGGGGTTCCGCCCACTGAGATCAGCCAACCCTCGGTCTCCACGCCTGTGGGGGATTTTATGCCGGTCACTTTGGAATAAATCCAGGGAGGAGAATAGGCCACGACCTTTTCTACCGCATCCAGAAAGCCGGGGGGGGTGACTTTGGATAAAAAATCAACGGATTTTTCTTTCTTCAGATGTTCCTGGGAGAGCGGATGGATCACAAAGGCAAAACGGTTCACCCGCTTGGGATCGCCCGAAGGATAGACCACCCGCGGGTCCATTCTCTGTTCGCTGACGACTTCCAGCAGGTCGTCGTCCGTGACTTCCTCCGGAGGTTTTCCCAAAGCAGCGATAATCAGGGCTTCCAGCACATTGACGGCCACGACCCGCTCCAATATTTTGGGGGTGGAGTCAATAACAACATTCACCCCTCTCTCTTTGAGAAACTGAATCCGGTCATCATAAGCTGTTGCAGTGATGATGATTTTTCCCCCCAGCTCTTCCAGAGTGCATTTTTCCAGATAGTCATAGAAGCCGTAATAAGGCACCACAATGACATTCGCCTTTTGCATGGCTTTGCGTATGATGTATTCATTCCACGCCTTCAGCGGCACGACTGAGGAAGAGAACCGTTTGCTGGGAACCCATTGCAGGACTTCGTGGATTCCGCCGCCGTATCTTTCCAATTCTTTCAAAGAATTCAAGAATTTGGAGATGCCATTTTTCAGAACCGGGTCAGCAAAAGTAAGATTTTCGGTATATTCGGACATGTTTTTTGCCATTGAGTAATTGGTCATGCCCGAAAGGAACAGCACCCTGGCGTTGTTGAAATAATTGCCGCCGAATTTGAACTGGATATGGCGAAGAGACCATTCATATCCGACCTTGCGAAGCGATTCCCCGGTGACCACAGGGGTGCGAATTCGGGAAGCCAGTTTTTCCAATTTCTGAGCGTGTTTTTGCTTCCCGCGGTCAGCCCCTATTTCATAAGGAAACTTGATATGGCCCAGTCCCATGACATCTGCATCCTTATCCCACTCCGCCAGCATGGCGGCGGCTTTCTCCAGATTCCCATCCGCGCCGATACGTCGGATATAAAAATCCTGACCTAAAAATTCTGTCTCAAATTCATAGTCTCTGTCACTGGAACCGAGACTGATACTGATGATTTCTTTCACTGTATCCTCCATTTTTCTGATGATGAATTATGAATTTGCCAATTCACCATTCATTTTTCCCAATGGCATTTGCAGGACAACTGTTCATTGCTTCCGCACACAGTTCATCTTCCTGTGCATCAGCAGGCTGTTTGCAAACATAGTCATACCCGATTGCCAACTCTTCGTCCAGACTGGCTTTAAAATTATCAGGAGCGATTTCGGAGCAAAGTGTGCAACCGATACATTCCTCGCCCACATAGTATTTTCCGGGAACATTCTCCTTGAATTTTCTTATTTTATCCGACATATTCTATTACTCGAGAGTAAAAAGTTCCTTCCGTCTGCTATCGCTGGATTGGCAAATCCGGCGGGGTTCGGATTTGCCAATCCGAACCGAGCAAGGCCAATCCGAACTGAGCGATTTTTTCCTGTATGCTCCTGCGGGATTGCCAAATCCCGCAGAGTTCCGTGGCGAACCGAGCTGTTTCCTCCAGTTCCTCCAGTCTGCTCCTGCGGGATTGCCAAATCCCGCAGAGTTCCGTGGCGAACCGAGCTGTTTCCTCCAGTCTGCTCCTGCTGGATTGCTCCGTCTGCTTCCGCTATGCTCCTGCGGGATTGCCAAATCCCGCAGAGTTCCGTGGCGAACCGAGCTGTTTCCTCCAGTCTGCTCCTGCTGGATTGCTCCGTCTGCTTCCGCTGGATTGGCAAATCGAACATCGAACATCGAACATCGAACATCGAACATCGAACATCGAACATCGAACATCGAACATCGAACATCGAACATCGAACATCGAACATCGAACA